>Ga0193728_1001473_pt1 | contig 11965 bp, 11 predicted proteins | sample U1c1metaG_FD_143037 | JGI IMG/M metagenome (GOLD analysis project Ga0193728, IMG submission 143037) | Soil microbial communities from a riparian zone of the East river system, Colorado, United States - U1c1 | ecosystem: Environmental > Terrestrial > Soil > Riparian zone | place: USA: East River...
GGGCGCTTTGAGGCGCCCTCCGGCGAGGAGGACTATCCAGACGGCCCGCTGGTGTGGACCGAGGAGGAGGTAGGGGCGCTTGTCGACGAGGCGCGCCGGCAGGGGATCAGGGTGGCCGCCCACTCGCTGACCCTCAGCGGGGCCAAGATGGCCGTGGCCGCCGGCGTCGACTCGATCGAGCACGGCTTCGCTATCTCCCGATCTCGCGGCGGAGATGGCCGCCCGGGGTACGGCCCTGGTGCCGATCCTCCTGGTCACCCGGGAGCATGCCGCGCACATTCACCCTGATGACCAGGCTGGGGATGTCCGCCGCGGATGCGCTGCGAGCCGGCACGGGGTCATCGAGCCGGGCGCGGCCGCCGACATCGTGACCGTCGCCAGCGACCCGCTGCAGGACATCGAGTGCCTGCAGCAGGTGGAGCTCGTTATCCAGGGCGGCCTGATCGCCTGGGACGGACACCACCTCACCTGGGACGGGCGTCATGTCACCGCGTGACCGGTGATCCGCCCGCATCCGCTGGCTAAGCGGAGACTCCGGCCGGCCAGCAAGTCATAGGCCCGGAGCGCGAACCACCATTCGGCCAGGTGCTCGGTCCGCGCCAGTCCCCGGCCGGTCAGCTGCTCGATCTTCCTGATCCGGTAGCCGAGGGTCTGCTTGTGAATATGCAGCTCAGCGGCCGCCAGCTGCCACGACCGATTGCTGTCCAGCACGACGCGCAGGGTGTTGACGTACTCGGTGCCATGGTCGGCGTCCTGGGCGATCAGCGGGCCGAGGATCCGTGACACCAGCGCCTGAGCCTCGGTACCGGTCCTGGGCAGCAGCAGCGCGGTCTCGTCCCCGTACCTGAGGAGTCCCCGCTTCTCGGCCTCCGCGACGCCCAGCGCCCAGCTGGCCTCGCGCGCCGCGTCAGGAACGCGGCCGACCGCGGCGATCCGGGCGCTGCATCCGACGGCCCGGGTCAGCTGCGCCGGCTCGCAGAGCGGCTGAGCTTCCAGCGGCCCGTCGGGCAGCAGCACGTAGAGCAGGCGATCCCGTTGCAGCAGCAGGCGGGGGATGCGAGAACGATCGAGCTTGCGGTGCACGTCCGCAGCGGTCGTGCCCGGACCGGCCCGGACGACCGCCAGCACGCAGTCGGCCAGGTCAAGCCCGCCCTCGGTCAGCTGCCTGGCGGCGGCCCGCGGGTCTATCCGGCGATCAAGCAACTCGCCGAGCAGGTCGGCCCCGAGCCTTCGCTCGCGTTCCTGCGCGACGACCAGCTGAGCAAGCTCGAGCGCCGCCCCCGTCGCGATGTGATGCAGCAGGACCAGTCCAGGGAGGTGGCTGCCGACCGGCTCGGCCACCAGCGCGGTCGGCCGCTCGCCGGGTACCGCGACCGCGACGGCGCCCGCACCGCCCGGCGCCGCGCCCGGCTGGGTCAGCCGCAGCACCCCGGGAATTGCATTGCCGTGCGCGGCATAGCTGGCGACCAGCGCGGCGGCGAATGCGGAGCGCTCGCCGTCGCCGAATACCGACAGCCCGGTTTCCGGGTCGACCAGGTACAGGCGGACGTCCAGTTCCTGCCCCAGTCTCCGGAACATCTCCGGTCCCGGCCGCGCGGCCAGCATGGACGTCCGCAGCAGCTCATACAGCCGGGCCACCCGGCCGAGCTGCCGGGACTCCTCCCGGTCATTGGCGTCAGCCACCGCCCGGACCACCGCCGTGAACGGCATGCTGTACAGCACGGACAGCAGCGGCAGCTGCAGCTCGTCGGCGCGCCGGGCGGCCAGGCGGGCCAGCGGCGGGCCGGGCATGCCCAGGCTGATGCCCACGCCGCTCGCACCGGTCTCGGCGAGCCGCTCAAGGTACCGGATCTGGTCGGACTCGTCCGCGCTCAGGCCCGTGCCATTGGTCAGCAGCAGCTCACCGGGTCCGAGCCACTCCCACGGCTCGGGCAGGTCAGAGGTGTGCACCCAGCTGACCCGGCGATCCAGGCCGGCCGCGCCGGCCGTCAGCGTCATCTGCAGATGCGGGAGCTGAAGCAGCTCACGGACCGTGATCGACATGTTTCCCGCCCTCGCGAACCCATACTGGACAGTGCTCCGGACCGAACCCCTCATACCGCAGTATGAACCCGTATAAGGGATTTGTCAGAAGTCGCATGACATCGTCTATCCTTGGTAGAGGATTTCGCCCTAGGATGACCCTCATTCTGGCCGGGCGAGGATCAGGGCCGGAGCTGAAGATGACCACTGGACGGTAGCCATGTCCCACGATGCAAGCGTCTTCGAGGGCGTAATGCCCACCCGAGAGGGCGAGTTCTCCCTCGAGATGCACGGAATGGCTCCCATTCCGCCGGACAACCGGTACGGTGGCATTCATCGAATTTTCACAGTCTGGTTCACGCCCAACCTCGTCCCCGCCGCATTCTTTGTCGGGGCACTGGCGCCGGTCCTGGGCCTTGGATTTGGGCTCGGCCTGGCGGCCATCTTGCTGGGCACGATCCTGGGTGCCCTGCTCGTCTCGGTCCTCTGCACCTGGGGGCCGCGGACCGGGGTGGGCCAACTGCCGCTGGCACGACTGCAGTTCGGCAAGACCGTCGCGATTCCCGGGCTCCTCATGTGGCTGTCGACCATCGCGTGGGACGCCATCAACGCGATATTCGGCGCAGCGGCAATCCACCTCCTGATCCACGTCCCGTTCTGGGTAGGCCTGCTCATAGTCCTGGCGATGCAGGGCGTGCTCGGAATCTTCGGCTACGAGTCGATGCATCTCTTTGAGAAATGGGGATCGATCGTTCTCGGGCTGATGTTCGTGGCTATCACGGTGAAGATCGTCAATATCGGCAACTTCCATTCGGCCGCGACGGTTCACGGCGGGCCGGAGGCCGGGGCCTTCATCCTGATGACGACCATAGCGGCCAGCTTCGTCGTCTCCTGGGGCGCGTACGCATCGGAATACAGCCGGTACATGAAGCCCGATACCTCGCGCAGCGCGATCTTCTGGCTGACGCTCGCCGGCACGGTGCTGTCCTCGGCCTGGGTTGAGACCCTCGGCCTGGCCGCGTCGTCCAAGGCCAGCGACGCCACGTCGGGGGGGATCCAGCACCTCCTGGGCGGCGGACTGCTCGGCGGCCTCGCATTGGTGGCGATCTGGATCGGGACAGTGGCCGTCAACGCGATGAACGACTACTCGGGATCGCTGGCGCTGCAGGCCGCCGGATTCCGGCTGCGGCGGCCGGTAGTCGCCGTGATCGTCACGGTGGCCGCGTTCTTCCTGACGCTCTGGCTCAACACGGGGGACCTGGCGACCAAGTTCGAGAATGTCCTGCTGTTCATCACCTACTGGATCCCGCCCTTCGCCGCGATCCAGATGGTCGACTGGTGGCGCAAGCGGGGCGTGATGAACGTGCAGGACGTGGTCGGATCGCTGCTCAAGCCCGGCTGGGATGCGCTGACCGCGCTGGTCGTGGGCTTCGCGGCCGCGGTCCCGTTCATGGATACGTCACTGTACGAGGGACCGGCATCCAAGCACTGGCTGCAAGGCGGCGACATTGCCTTCCCGGTCGGGTTCGCGGTGGGGCTGGCCGTCTACGCGGGGATCCGATGGCTGGCGACCGGAACGCCGCGCGATGAGGCCCCGATCGGCACGGGCACCGGCCTGGCCCCGGCCGCCGCGGCCGCGTCCGACTAGGTGATCGAGCTGCTCATACCACGGTATGAGCACGGCGTGAAGGTTTGCGTCCCGGTCGGATGACCGCGCGGCGCGCCGGTCCCTAGTGTTCAGCGCAACGTTCATCTCCGCACTGGTGGCAAGCGGGACTGGAGTCTGCTGATGGCGTCTGCCGATAGGCCCGGGAGCTGGGAAGTCCTCAGGAACTCCACTGTCGCTCCGGCACCAGTCGCCTGGCCGCAGGGAGTGACCGCGGCGGCATGCCTCACCTTCGACATGGATGCCGAGTCGGCCATGCTGACCGCGGATATCTCCTCGGTCAGCCGGATGACACCGATGAGCCACCAGTCCTACGGGCCGCTGGTCGGGGTTCCCCGGATCCTGTCGCTGCTGGACCGGCACGCGCTGAAGGCCACGTTCTACATTCCCGGCTACTCGGCGCACCGCTACCCCGAAGTGGTCCGGGCCATCGCCGAAGCCGGGCACGAGATCGCCCATCACAGCTACTTCCATGAGAACACCGCCGGGATGGACGAGGCCACCGAGGCTGACATGCTCGACCTCGGCCTCAAGGCGCTGCGCGATGTCGCCGGGGTGCGGCCGGACGGGTACCGGGCGCCGATGTGGGAGATGAACTACCACACTCCCCGGCTGCTGGCCGATCGCGGCTTCACCTACGACTCCAGCCTGATGGACTCCGATTTCCCCTACGTCCTGGCGACGAGCGACGCGGCCGATGCCGCGACGCTGGTCGAGATACCGGTGTCGTGGGGGCTGGACGACTGGGAGCAGTACGCCTACCTGCCCGGCCTGACCGGCTCGGGGCTGATCGAGAGCCCGGCCAAGGCGCTGGAAATGTGGACGCTCGAACTCGAGGCGATGCACCGGCTCGGCGCGGCCTTCGTCCTGTGCTGTCACCCGTTCCTGTCCGGCCGGCCGTCCCGCGCCGAGGCCCTCGAGGCCCTGATCGAGCGGATGAAATCACTGACCGGGCTCTGGATCACCACTGTCGGCGAGGTGGCGCAGCACATCGGGAGCCTGCAACTGCCGGCCCGAACCTGCCCGCAGCCTGTCCTTCCCGAGGATGCCTACTGGGTCGCGCGTCCGAACCCCTGACCCTCGTCACCAGCCTGTCAAGAGAGGACTGCCATGTCCGAGACGGCCAACGCCGGCCTTCCCGAGTCGACGACCGCCGCCGGGTCAGCCCAGCCAGTGCGTGACTTCACGCTCCGCTCGGCATTCGCGCTCGCGTTCTCGGATGTCTCACCTATCGTGGGCATTTACTCGGTCCTGGCCATCAGCCTGATTGCCGCAGGACCCATCTTCTTCTGGGCCTTCCCGATAGTGCTCGCCGGGCAGCTGCTCGTCACCGGCGTGTTCGGCGAGCTGGTCTCGAAATGGCCCTTCCAGGGCAGCGTATACGCCTGGGCGCGCGAGCTGATCGGGCCGCGGTACGGATGGTTTACCGGGTGGGCTTACATGTGGGGCCTGACCCTGGTGCTATCGGCGCTGTCCCTGGCCGCCGCCCAGTTTCTCCTGGGCGCCTTTGGCGTCAGCGCGCCCAGCTACAGCACCACGGTGCTGACGGGCCTCGCCGTCCTGATCTTCGGATCGGCCGCCAACATGATCGGCCGCCGGCTGCTGAAGACGCTGCTTTACATCAGCATGACCTGCGAGCTGATCGCCTCGCTCGGCATCGGCGCGGCGCTGCTGTTCTTCCACCGCACGCATTCGTTCTCCGTGCTGTTCAGCTCCGCCGGAACCGGTCACGGCCCGCACTGGCTATTCAGTTCCTTCTTCGGCGTCGTGGCCTTCATCGGCTTCTCGTTCCTGGGGTTCGAGTCGGCAGGCTCCATCGCGGAGGAGGTCAGGGAGGCACGGCGGGTCCTGCCCAAGGCCATCACCCTGTCCCTGCTGGCGGCAGGAATTCTGGTGATGTTCGCCAGCCTGGGCATCATCCTGTCGATTCCCAATATCTCCGCGGTGATCTCTGGCCAGGACGCGAATCCCATCGCCACCACCCTCGAGACCCGGCTGGGCTCGGCGACGGGGAAGGTCCTGCTGATCATGCTGACCGTGGGCTTCACCGCGAGCCTGATCGGCGTACAGGCCGCAGTCACCCGAGCCATCTGGGCGAACGCGCGGGACAAGGTTCTGCCCGGCGCCCGGCTGCTGGGCCGGCTGTCAGGCCGCGAGCACCTGCCCCGCTATGCCATCGGCCTGACCGCGATCATCGCCGGCGCCCTGCTTTTCATCAGCTCGTCCAAGATTTATGCGCTCCTGCTGTCCTTCGGCAATGCGGGCTTCTACATCTCCTACGCACTGCCCGTCGTCGCGGCTGCTTACCTGCGGTGGCGCGGCCGGTGGACGCCCGGCGAATTCACCATGGGCAGGTGGAGCAGCGTGGCCACGTACGTCGCGGCCGTCTGGATTACCCTCGAGGCGATCAATATCGCGTGGCCCAGGGCGATTTACGGTGCCTGGTACCTGAACTGGGGCCTGCTCATCATGACCGGCGTCCTGGGCGTGCTCGGAGTGGTGCTCAGCGCGCGCGTCTTCCGGCCCGGCGGGCCCCTCTCGGTGCCGCCGGCCGGGCCGGTCCCGGACCCGGAGGAGTCGTGACGGCCGGTTCCGTCTGCCATCATCACGGGGGCGGCCAGCGGGATCGGGGCCGCCTGCGCCGCGCTGCTGCGCAGCAAGGGCTGGCGCACCGCGGGCCTTGACCTCCGTCGCTCGGACACCGATGTCCCGGTGCAGGTGGACGTGGCCGACCGGGCCGGCCTGACCGCGGCCGTGGACGCGGTCGCCATCCAGCTGGGCCGGATCGACCTCGCGGTCAGCGCGGCCGGGTACTACGAGGAGGGCATCGATGTCGCCCGGATCAGCGGCGCGCAGTGGGACCGGATGCTCTCGGTGATCCTCGGCGGCACCGTCAACACATCAGCTGCGGTCCTGCCGCACATGCTGGCCAGCGGCACGGGCACGATCATCGCGATCTCCTCGGAGCTCGCGCTGGCGGGAAGCGCGACGGACCTGCACTACGTGGCGGCCAAGGGCGCCGTGCTCGGCTTCGTCAAGTCACTGGCCGCGGAGGTCGCCCATACGGGCATTCGCGTGAACGCGGTGGCGCCCGGCCCGACCGACACACCGCTGCTGGCCGCCGGCTCCCTGTGGCGCAGGCCCGAGTACCTGGCCACGCTCCCGCTGGGACGCCTGGTCACCCCGGCGGAGATAGCCAGCGCGGTCTACTACCTGGCCACCGAGGGAGCCATGTACTGCGGTGAAGTGCTGTCCCCCAACGCCGGGGCGGTGATCTGAGGTGCCGGAGCCAGCAGGCCAGCCCACCGCAGGCCCGGTGGCCCTGGTGACCGGAGCCGCTCAGGGGCTCGGTCACGCCACGGCGCTGCGGCTGGCCGCCGACGGATTCCGGGTGGCCGTCAACGACATCACCGACGACGGCCGGCTGTCCGACCTGGCGGCACGGATCGGCGGCGTAGCCATCCCGGCCGACATCGCTGATCCGGCGGCCGCGCCGGAGATGATCGCGGCCATCAGCCGCCAGGCCGGCCCGGTCCAGGTCCTGGTGGCCAACGCGGCGGCGATGGCCATGAGCCCGTTCCTGGAAGCCGACCCGGGACTGTGGTGGCGGCAGATCGACGTGAACCTGTCCGGGCATTTCCGGCTGATCCAGGCGGTCATCCCGGCGATGCGGGCCGTCCGGCACGGCCGCATCATCATCGTCGCGTCCGGGTGGGGCGTGATCGGTCATCCCAACGCCACCGCCTACGCGGCATCCAAGGCCGGCCTGATCGCGCTGGCTAAGGGACTGGGCCGGGAACTGGGTCCTGACGGCATCCTCACCAACGCGATCGCCCCCGCCTACATCGACACCGAGCAGCTGAGAGTAGACGCCGACGATGCCGGCATCTCGCTGGAGGAGATGCGCCAGCAGTACCGGGAGCTGATCCCGATCCGGCAGCTGGCCAGCCCGCAGGACATCGCGGCCGCGATCGCCTTCCTGGCCGGGCCAGCGTCGAGCGCCGTCATCGGGCAGGTCCTGCAGCCGAACGGCGGAGTCACCCGCACCCGAGCCTGACCGCCAGCGATCAAACCCAGGAGATCACATGGTTGAGCACACACGCGGGCCTGTCGGGCCGGTGGATGGCAGGCTTGTCCCCCGTTTCGCTGGGTCTGGGTCGTTCGCCCGGCTTCCGGAGATCGACCGGGTCAGCGACTATGACGTGGCAATCCTGGGCGTGCCGTTCGACAACGGCACGTCCTACCGACCCGGGGCGCGGTTCGGGCCGATGGCGGTCCGGCAGGCCTCCAGGCACCTGCGGCCGGGTCATCATGTCGAGCTGGGCTGCACTCCGTTCAGCGAGATCCAGGTCGTCGACGCCGGGGACGTGCCGGTCACGCCCTTCTCGATCGACTCGGCGATGCGGCAGATCAGCGATCACGCCGATGAGCTGGTCCGCGGCGGGCGCAAGGTCATCGCGATCGGCGGCGACCACACGGTCGCGCTTCCGATGCTCAGGTCGGTGGTGCGCGAGCACGGCCCGGTCGCGCTCGTGCACTTCGACGCGCACCTGGACACCTGGGATACCTACTTTGACGCCCCGGTCACGCACGGGACGATCTTCCGGCGGGCGTTCGAGGAGAACCTCCTGGTCGAGGATCACTCGGTGCACGTCGGGATCCGCGGGCCGATCTACGGCCAGGCCGACCTGGATGACGACCGCAGATTCGGCTTCCGGACCATCCGGGCCAGCGACGTTGACACGCTCGGCGTCAGCGGGGCGATCCAGGCCATCGTGGAGCGGGTCGAGGACCTGCCGGTCTACTTGTCGATCGACATCGACGTTCTCGACCCGGCGTTCGCGCCCGGCACCGGAACGCCCGAGGCAGGAGGCCTCAGCAATAGGGAGCTGCTGCGGGTTCTGCGCGGCCTGACCGCCATCAACCTGATCGGCGGCGACGTCGTGGAAGTGGCCCCCGCGTATGACCACGCGGAGATCACCTCGATCGCCGCCGCGACCGTGATCTTCGACATGATCACCCTGCTGAGCCGGGCGGGGCGGTGACCAGCCCGGCCGCGGCCCATCCGGCGCTGACCAGGCGCGGCGATGGCATCACCGCGGACGGCGAGTTCTACATGCCGACCCGCGTCTTCTTCGGCCGTGGCGTCGCGGATCAGGCCGGGAAGCACGCGGCCGGCTTCGGTGCCCGCCAGGTGATGGTGATCACTGATCCGGGCGTCGCGGCAGCCGGCCTGGTGGCTCCGGTCCGGGAAAGCCTGGTCCGCGCCGGCCTGCAGGTGCTGGAATTCCACCAGGTCGAGCCGAACCCGCGCGATATCGACTGCCTGGCCGGAGCCGGGCTGGCCGCTGACGCCGGGGCCGGGGCGTTCGTGGCCATCGGCGGCGGATCGGCGATCGACTCGGCCAAGTGCATCTCCCTGCTCCTGGCGAACGGCGGGCACCCCCGGGACTGGGAGGACTTCGGCGCGCTCCGCGCTACCCCGCCGCCGGTGCTCGCGATCCCGACGACGGCTGGCACCGGCAGTGAGGTGAGCCCGTCCGCGGTGATCACCGACATTGACCGCAAGAAGAAGATGAATCTCTTCGACATGCGCAACTGCCCGCGGATCGCGCTGGTGGATCCTGACCTCACCGCTAGCTGCCCGCCCGCCGTGACGGCCGCGTCCGGCCTGGATGCGCTGTCTCACGCGATCGACTCCCTGCACTGCCGGCTGGCCACGCCAGCCTCCGACGCGCTCGCGCTCGAAGGCGCGCGGCTGGTCGCGATGTACCTGAGGCGGGCGTTCGCGTCAGCGGGCGAGGGCCAGGCCGATGACGTCGAGGCCAGGTGCGGCATGGCCCAGGGCAGTCTCACCGCCGGAATCGCCGTCGGGCTCACCGATGTCGCGGGCGCCCACTGCCTGGCCGAGGCCATCGGCGGCCTCTACGGCCACCCGCACGGCTACTGCTGCGCTCGCTGCCTGCCGCCGATCATGGAATACAACCTGCCGGTGAGCAGCGAGAAGTACGCGAGGCTGGCTGCGGTGTTCGGCCTGGGGCAGCCGGGCCAGACCGCGGAGCAGCTGGCCATGCTGGCCATCGAGTTCGTCCGGCAGCTCAGCGACGACCTGTCGGTCCCTCCGCTGCAGCAGCTGATCCGCAGGGAGGACCTGCATCTCCTGGGCCAGAAGGCGGAGCAGAACACCAGCACGCCGTCGAATCCGCGGGCCGCTGACGCCAGGGCGTTCACCGAGATGTTCGCCCGTGAGGCCGGGATGGAGCCAGCCGCCTCGTGACGCCAGCCCGGTGCAAGGCCACCATGAACTCCGGCTGACCTGCGCTGCGCCTCCGCTGCCGCGGCTCCGGTGGCCGCCTCGCCGCTATACTCCGCCCATTGACGGCCAGGCACGAGACATAGGACAGTGTGCGTGCCGAGAGATGTGGAAGACCGCGGAGATCTTGATCCTGCGCCACCAGCTCAGCGTGCTGCAGCGCCGGCAGCCGCGGCGGCCGAAGCTGGACTGGGCGGACCGGGTCCTGCTCACTGCCCTGCTCGGCGTCATACCGAAAGCGCGGGCGCCAGGGGCTGCGGCAGTGCTACTTCGCCACCCTGAACAGCTCCAACACCCAGGATATCTCCGACAACAACAACTTCGACGGCCCCGAGACCGTTGACGTCAGCGGCGCCTACGCCTTCCAGATCAGCGGCCCGTGCACCTGGGTCCGGGTCGGCTGATTCCCGCGGCCGCCATCCCGAAAGCGCAAAGGGCTCCGATCATCGCTGCTGCCCGGCTGGCGCGGCACAGGACCGGCTGGCCGAGGCCTGCGGGCCTTCATGGATGCAGGAGCAGGCAGCCGGTATACCGCCAGTGATCGCGTCGTGGCTTACGTTTCAGGCGGGCGACCGTCTTTGTCCTCCTGGGGACCCGTCAACGCGTCTTACTAGCGTCAGAAGGGGAGGAACGGGGCGATGACTGATCAGCCGCTCATGGAGTTCATGTCGCACGTAGCAGGGGCCAACGCTAGGGTGGGCATTTACCCCGATCGCATTGAGTGGGCTCGTCGCGGCTACAAGCCTGCTGGCGGCGTGACAGCTGCCGTGCTCACGGCAGGACTGTCCCTGGCGCTTCCTGGCCGCCGGGACACCAACATGATTCCTGTCCGCCAGATCCAGGGCGTCAGCACGCACCGGGCCGGGCTGAGCTACACCACGGTACGCGTTGCCTCGGCCGGAGACGTCACCGAGTTCCGCGTGAGAAAAAACCAGGCCGAGGAGGTTAAGGCGCTACTGCTCAGCCTCATGGCTGGCCCGGCTCCGGGCGCCAGCTACCAGGTCCCGCCCAGCCCGGTATCCGTGGCCGAGGAGCTTCGCAAGCTCGCGGAGCTGCGAGATGCCGGAGTGCTCAGCGAGCAGGAGTTCCAGGCCCAGAAGGCCCGGCTGCTCGGCTAGCGTGCCCAGTCCCCTCTCGGTAGGTGACCGGGGGTGATGTGCCTGGTGCCGCATGCGATCGGTTGCCGGTGGTCCGCACGGGCGCAATCTGCGCCATCCAGATCACTCTCCTCCTGCATCACTGCAGGTGAGAGGGCTGCGTACCAGGCTCCCGCGATAGGACTCGAACCTATAACCTGCCGGTTAACAGCCGGCTGCTCTGCCAATTGAGCTACGCGGGACCGTCTCGACAGCAGCCCGCCGGGCCGAGGCCAGAACCTCCCGGACCGCCGCTATCGCGGACACTAGGTTAGCGCACCCGGAGGGGCACGCGAGCCAGCCCCAAGATCCTCGCGCATAAGAGCCGCCACCCTGGGCATGAGGTAGGTCATCGTCGTGCCCGGCCAGGGCAGCCGCTACCCGGCACCTGGCCCCGTACGCAGACTTTCACGAGGAGTGGTCGAGATGGGCAAGTACCGGATCAGCTTCCTCGCTGGCCTGGCCACCGGGTTCGTCATCGGGGCGCGCGCGGGCCGGGAGTGCTACGACCAGCTGGTGAAGGCGGCCAAGACGGTCGCGGAGCACCCCGCCGTGCAGCAGGCGGCCGGCACGGTCCAGGCCCAGGCCGCCGGCCTGGCCGCCACCGCGAAAACCAAGATCAGCGACGAGGTGCGCAACCGGGTCCCCCAGCTGGCCAAGACGGCGAAGGACAAGGTCAGCGAGCACGCACCCGGCCGGCACGCCCACGATCACAGCAGCCAGGGCAGCGACGGCAACGGCCAGCGCGACATCGGCGACGGCAGCAGCTTCACCACCCTGGGCCAGGACGGGAACACCCGCAACTAGCCAGAACGCGCTGCTGCCCCG
>Ga0193728_1001474_pt1 | contig 11955 bp, 7 predicted proteins | sample U1c1metaG_FD_143037 | JGI IMG/M metagenome (GOLD analysis project Ga0193728, IMG submission 143037) | Soil microbial communities from a riparian zone of the East river system, Colorado, United States - U1c1 | ecosystem: Environmental > Terrestrial > Soil > Riparian zone | place: USA: East River...
AGGGCACATTCTTGCCGCGATGGTGTCGTAGCCGACGGTGTTTCCCTCGGCGCGTGCGCGGCGGTTGAATGTGCCCTCGACGAGTCGCTCGCCGCGTTCGTGCGCAACGATGGCAGGGAGGTCGTTGATCACGTCGTCGAAGGCCTGTCTGGTCGCCGCGACCGCCTGTCGCATCTGCTCGATCTCGAAGCTGTCCTTGACGAGACGCATCTCCGAGAGTTCACGCGCGAGGTCGGCGTCGCCATCGGTATCGAGTGACTCTGTGTCGGCGGCGAGGAGGCGTCGTCCATCGATCGAGTCGGTGACGTCGCGGTCTCCGTCACGCAGGATCAGTGTGTCGCCGTCGACGGTGTCGACCACCTCGACGAACGCGGAGAGATCGCTGGTCGCCAGTCCGAGGTCTGCGGCGACGTGGGACAACGACGGGCGTGGCCCGATCCAGAATTCGCCGATCTCCGGGTTCGCGTAGAACTCGTCCATTCCGCGACCGGCCGGACGGCGGAAGTAAAGCGTAGCCTCGTGGCCATTTCCCTCGGGCTCCAGCACGAGGATGCTGCCGGCAACCGTGTCGGAACCCCAGCCGGTGAGGTGGGCGAACGCGGAGTGCGCGCGGTAGGCGTAGTCGGTGTCGTTGGAGCGCACCTTCGCTGCTCCGGCCGGCACGATGAGTCGCTTGCCAGGAAACCTGCGGGATAGAGCAACGCGACGTGCGGCCGCAAAGTCGGCCTGTTCGCGGGGCGCGGGGGCGACATCCGGGCGATCGGCCCAGTCACTCGAGATGTACGCCTTGAAGGCGTCGGAGACCGGAGTGGTCGAACGGTTGGAGGTTGCGCGCGGCGCCTTTGTGGGCGCCTTATCTGAGGGCTGTGCCATGTCATCCATTGTCCACCCGCCGGGCCGTGAGGATGCAGCACCCGGTTGCGGCGTGAGGATGCGGCGTCAGGATGCCGGCGCGAGCGTCGCGACAATCGGGCGATGGTCGCTCCCTGCGGCGTCCTCGGTCTGGATGACCTCCATCGCCGCGACCTTCCAGGCCGAGGTGTACATCACGTGATCGATCTGGGCCCCGAGCAGAGCGGGAACGCTGGTCGGCCAGCTCCCGATTGCCCCCGCGTGCGCGGCGAGTCCGGCGTCTGAGCACTCGCCGAAGTCCGCGCCAGACTTCGAACTGAGGGAGGACAGGGCATCTGTCGTCGCGTTAAAGTCGCCCGCCATGATCAGGTTGGCGCCGGTGCACTGTCTGGCCAGGAACTCGAGATCGGCGTGCCAATTGCGCATCTCATCCGGCTTGGGGGAGACGGCGTGTACCGCGACGATGGTCGGACCCGTTCCGCTGTTCGGCCGGGCGATGATCGAGGACAGCACCGAGGTATCGCCGACCGACGTGTCCACGGTGTATTTGCCGAGCGCGGCGCTGATCAGGAGCGTCGTGGCGTGAGACTCGTAGATGTTGCCGTGCGCGGCCCAGTAGATCCACATCGGATGCCCGGCCGCAGCCATAATCCGTTCGACGGCCGTGCCGGTGGCCGACGTGGTCTCCGGCAACGTAATCACGTCTGCGTGTTGTGCCAGGGCAAGCTCGGCGATCGCGGTCGGCCCCGGCTTGCCGCCCTCGGTGTTCCAGGACAACACCGTGACATCCGAGGCGGGCTTGGCGGTCACTGTGCTGCCGCCAAAACCACGGGAGCCCAGGATGGCGACGCTCACCAGAGAGAACACCAGCAGAAGGCCGGCGAGGGTACCGAGGAATCTCCGTGCTCCGCGCCACGCGCTTGCTATCAACCCGAACAGAACGGCGAGGGCGAGCGCAATGGCAATGTCCACTCCGCGCAGCGAGACGACCTGGGCGATGACCGGAGCGGACTGCAGTCCGAGGAGCTGTGGCCACACCGCGACGAGCAGAATCGCGGCCGCGACAGCGACGAGGATTACTGCGAGGACCTTCCGAATCATGGCTCAGCGAGCCTAGACCAATACGATTGCAGGATGCCTCCAAGCGGCGCCATCGATCTTCACACGCATAGCAGCGTGTCCGATGGCACCGAGACGCCCACCGAGCTGATTGAGGCGGCCGTCGCCGCGAAACTCTATGCGGTGGCCATCACCGATCACGATTCCACCTCCGGTTGGCAGGAAGCGTTTATCGCCGCCACCGGTACCGGGCTCATGGTCATCCCCGGCATGGAACTCAGCACCAACTACGGACCGTCGAGCGTTCACCTGCTCGGCTATCTGTTTGACCCGGCCAATCCGGCGATTGTCGCCGAGACCGCGAAGATTCGCGACGGCAGGATGCATCGTGCCGAGCGCATCGTCGAGCGTATCGCCCGCGACTACGGCATCACCTGGGCGGATGTTCTCGCGCAGTCGGTCGACGGCGGCACGATTGGTCGCCCGCATATCGCCGATGCCCTCGTCGCACACGGCGATGTGCCGGATCGGAGTGCAGCCTTCCAGAGCATCCTGCACTGGAAGAGCGGCTACTACGAGAAGTACTACGCGCCGTCTCCGCTGGTCGGCGTGAAGATGATCGTCGCCGCCGGGGGAGTGCCCGTGCTGGCGCATCCGGCGACCCACGGTCGCTATCGCGCGCTCGAGGATGCCGCGATCAAGGAACTCAAGGATGCCGGCCTCTTCGGTCTCGAGATTCATCACCGTGACAACACCGAGGACGGCAAGGTGCGCCTCTACGAGCTGGCGCACAAGTTCGACCTGCAGGTGACCGGATCGAGCGACTATCACGGCGAGGGCAAGCCGAATCGGCTGGCGGAGAACACGACGGAGCCCGCCGTTCTCGCCAAGTTGCTGGCTGCAGGTACTGGCAGCCACGCCTTCCGCGCCTAGACCCGTTCGCCGAAAACGGTTCTGCAGGAGTTTCTGCTCAGAATGCCGGTTTTGCCAGCCGAAATGTGATTTGGGGCGGGTTATTCCTGCACAACCGTTATGGCAGTGAGCTCAGGCGGCGGGGGGCGTTGCGGAGCCGCCACCCGAGGGGCGACGACGGGTGCGGTTGCGGCGGCGAGCCGGAGCGGCACCGTCGTGAGTTCCAGCGCCGGAAGCGCCCGACTCGTGTGCTCGCTGCTCCGGGGTTGCGCCGGTGCCGCGGGTCCGCGTGCGCTGGCGGTCGCTGGAGCGCTGCTCGCGCGGCGGGTGGGATGCGGCGACCTCGACCTTGGGCGCGGGGCTCGGCTTCAGCCGACCCTTCGATCCGGTCGGGATGTCGAGGTCGGTGTAGAGGTGCGGCGACGACGAGTAGGTCTCGACGGGTTCCGGCTGGCCCATGTCGAGGGCGCGGTTGATGAGCGACCACTTGTGCATGTCGTCCCAGTCGACGAACGTGACGGCGATGCCGGTCTTGCCCGCGCGACCGGTGCGGCCGGCACGGTGCAGGTAGGTGTCGTGGTCGTCCGGGATCGTGTGGTTGATGACGTGCGTGACGTCATTGACGTCGATTCCGCGGGCCGCGACATCCGTTGCGATCAGGATGTCCTTCTTGCCGGCCTTGAAGGCGGCCATGGCTCGCTCGCGCTGCTCCTGGTTGAGGTCGCCGTGCACCGCGGCGGCGTTGAAGCCGCGGTCGTTGAGTTCCTCGACGAGCTTGGCCGCCGCGCGCTTGGTGCGAGTGAAGACGACGGTCTTGCCCCGACCCTCCGCCTGCAGGATGCGCGCGATGACCTCGTCCTTGTCGAGCGAGTGCGCACGGTAGACGACGTGCTTGATGTTGGCCTGGGTCAGCCCCTCATCCGGATCCGTCGCGCGGATGTGGATCGGGCGATTCATGAACCGGCGAGCGAGTGCGACGATCGGCCCCGGCATCGTGGCTGAGAACAGCATGGTGTGGCGGGTCGGGTCGGTCTGCGCAAACAGCTTCTCGATGTCGGACAGGAACCCGAGGTCGAGCATCTTGTCGGCCTCATCGAGGACCATGACCTTGACGTTCTTGAGGGACAACAGTCGCTGCGACGCGAGGTCGAGCAGCCGACCGGGTGTCCCGACGACGACCTGGGCGCCATCCTTCAGTTCGGCAACCTGGCCCTCGTAGGCCTTGCCGCCGTAGATCGCGACGACCTTGGTGGCACGGTTGGATGCGGCGAGCACCAGGTCTTCTGCTACCTGCACGCACAGTTCGCGGGTCGGCACGACGACGAGAGCCTTCACGCCGGGCTCTGGATCGGTTCCGAGCGCCTGCAGCAGGGGAAGCCCGAAGCCGAGCGTCTTGCCGGTACCGGTCTTGGCCTGGCCGATGATGTCCTGCCCCGAGAGCCCGAGGGGGATGGTCTGTTCCTGAATCGGGAACGGTTCGATGATGCCTTTTGTTGCGAGTGCATCGACCATGTCCTGGTCGATACCGAGATCAGTGAAAGTCACGTGAGCTAGCCCCGTCAGCTGGAAATCTCCAGCAGCTTGATGTGACGCCCGTTTTGACATGGGGCGTACGGCTCCCGCCAGAAAATGGGGAGCATTGCACTCCAGTTTAGCCGGTTGGGGTGGCGGAAGACGCGCAACGTACCGCTCAGTGGACCCCCTGGTCCGCCGTCGCGAGTCCGGGCACACCTAAACTTGTCGCTGTGGTGAATTGGTTTCAGCGGCGACGCACGCGAATTGACGCGCCAAAGCTTCGCCCGCGCGCCGCCGCCGACACCCCGAGCACCAAGGTCGATCTCGCCACGCTGACGCCCGACGTCGCGACATTTCTGGGCAAGGCGGCGTATCTCGAGCTGGCAATCTTCGAGAATCTGAGCAGAGTGGTTCGCACCGCCCCATCGACGGAGGCAAAGTCCACGCTGAGCCAGGTCGCCGGATTTGCGCTGGTCAAGCACCAGGGGCTCACCGCCGAGCTGGAGCGACACGGCGAAGTCCCGGCCGAGGCGATGCAGCCGTTCGTCGCAGAGATCGACCGGTTTCAGCGGATGACCGAGGGCAACGACTGGTTCGAGTCGCTCACCAGCTGCTATCTGACCGCCGGATTCCTCGATGACTTTCTGGTGCGACTCGCTGCCGGGTTACCGGGGGCCGCGGGTGCGCGCATCGTTTCGATTCTCGAAGCGGATTCTGGCGAAGCCATCGTCGTTGCGGAGTTGCTCTCCGCTACGAGTGAGAATCCACGCCTCGGCGCACGCCTCGCGATGTGGGGGAGGCGGCTGGTTGGCGACACCATGTTGCTGGCGCGCTGGATGCTTCGCCCAAGTGAAGACCACGCGTCCGACGAGGCGCAGATCGAGCCGGTGTTCACCGAGCTGATTGCCGCACACACGCGGCGAATGGATGCCCTCGGGCTGACCGCTTAGCGGTCCACTTACACCGGTCTCAAGGAGATTTGCGACGAACGTACCCGACTTCGTCACAACTGCTCCGAGAAGTGTCCGATCTCCTTGAGATCGGTTAATCGGGGCGGGGCAGGCGGCCTGCGTTACTACGCGCGGCTGAGCTGCTGCAGCAGCACGTCGTCGCGACCGCGGCGGGTAGGCGGCACGACGAGTGCGAGCACGAGCGCGACTATCGCACCTGCGGCGAGGCTCACGACCCAGATCCAGCCGCCGTCGAACTTCCAGCCCAGCCAGGTCAGTCCGACCCACACGATCGCGGTGACCACGGCGGCCAGCGCCGGAATCAGAGCGACGCCGTAGGTGTCGCGACCGGGCAGGGCATACCTGGTCCCGAGGCCGATACAGAACGAGATGAGGGTGACGAAGAGCAGCTCCATGGCTACGCCACGAATCCAACCCGGCGCGAGATCTCGGAACCGACCTCGATGTACCCGAAGGACGCGGTCGGGATGATGTAGACCTTGTGCTTGTCGTCGATGAGTCGAATGTACTTCGCATCCGAGTCGAGCGCCGCCGCGACGACTTTCTCGACGTCTGCAGGCGTCTGCGCCGTCTCAAAGCTGATTTCGCGGGGGGTGTTCAGGATGCCGATTCGTATGTCCACGGGTTCAGATTACGACCTTTCGAATTGTCTGCTTACGATGTTTCTCTCTTGGCAGAACTTCGACGGTGGTTCGGGCTTCGATGTCCGTGCCCTCCACTAACTTTGCATACGTGAGCATTCTGGGTTTCGAGCGCGTGAACCCTCCCACTGACCGCTCGATTCCGCGCATTCCCGACCCCAGCCAACAGGCCGTGCTCGACCTCGGCAATGCAGAATCAGCTTCGGTTCTCGGCGCACCGGGCACCGGCAAGACGACGACGATCGTCGAACTCGTAGCCGATCGGGTTCTGCGTCGCGGTTGGTCCGCGGACGAGGTCGTCGTGCTGACCCCGGCGCGCGCATCCGCGACTCGACTTCGCGATGCGCTCTCTCTGCGTCTGGGCGTCGCAACCAACGGGCCTCTCGCGCGAACGGTTACCTCGTTCGCATTCGAGATCGTCGGAGCCGCCGCTCGTGCGGCCGGAGCGGAGGCACCGCGTCTCGTGACGGGCGGCGACCAGGATGTTGACATTGCCGGACTGCTCGACGGCGACATCCTTGAGGGCACCGGTCCGACCTGGCCGAGCGAGCTCTCGCCCGAGGTTCGCCAGCTGCGCGGCTTTCGCACCGAACTCCGTGACCTGATGATGCGCGCGACGGAATACGGAGTCGATCCGAACCGGCTTCGCGAGCTCGGCCGTCAGAACGATCGCCCGGCCTGGGTCGCGGCCGCGGACTTCATCGACGAGTACCTCGCGGTGGTCAGCGTCTCGCGCCCCGGTCACCTCGATGCGGCGGAGATCGCGCAGTTCGCGGTTGCCGCGATCGCCTCCGAGAGCCCGGGCGAGCGCGTGGAGCGGCTGAGGCTCGTCATTGTCGACGACCTCCAGGAGGCCACCGAGTCGACCCTCGCCATCCTGCGCGCCCTTGCCGGGCGAGGTATCGCCGTCATCGCGTTTGGTGATCCGGATGTCGCGGCCAACGCGTTTCGCGGCGGTGAGCCGGATGCGCTCGGGCGCCTGGGTTCGATCCTCGGTATTCCCGAGTTCCAGAGTCTCGTTCTCGCGACTGCGCACCGGCAGGGGAACAGCCTGCGCGCACTCACCACGACCGTGACCGAGCGTATTGGCACCGCGGCGGCGGGATCGCAGCGCAGAGCGATCGCCGGCGGCATCGAGGATGACCGCCCAATCGCCCGTGCGCTGACACTGACCCCCGGACGGCAGCTCGCGGCGATCGCGCGCCAACTGAGGGAGCGCCACCTGAAGCACGGCGTGCCGTGGGACGACATGGCCGTCATTGTGCGCAGCGGCGCTCAGACCGCAGAGATCCGTCGGGCGCTTGCGCTCGCAGAAGTGCCCGCTCGGACGACGGTCGGCGGAACGGCACTACGGGATGACCGAGCCGCCCGCGCCCTGCTCACGCTCGCGGATGTCGGCATCGGTCGGTCACCGCTCACTCCCGCCCTCGCGGTGGACCTGCTGCTCTCGCCATTCGGCGGCATCGATCGCCTTGCGCTTCGTCGCCTGCGTCTCGCACTTCGGGCAGAAGAGCTCGCGGGGGGCGGCACTCGACCGAGCGACGACCTGCTTGTCGACGCACTGTCGGCGCCCGGTCGATTTGCGACGATCGACCACCGCATCGGCCGCAACGCGGACCGCCTGGCGCGCACGCTTGCGGAACTACGTGAGCGCAATGAGCAGCACGACACGATCGAGGAACTCCTCTGGCTGGCCTGGGACCGCAGCGGGCTGGCGAAGACCTGGTTCGATCAGGCACTCAGTGCGGGCATCACGGCCGCGGAAGCGAACGCGAACCTGGACGGCGTGCTGGCCCTGTTCACGGCGGCCAAGCGATCCGTCGAGCGTCGTCCAGATCTCGAGCCAGAACTCTTCCTCGACGCCGTGCTGGACGCCGACGTTCCGGAGGATACGCTCACGCCTCAGCCGAACACCCATACCGTCCTCATCACGACCCCCTCCGGCACGGTCGGACTCGAATTCGATACCGTCGTCGTCGCGGGACTGCAGGATGGCGCGTGGCCGAACCGCAGGCTGCGCGGTTCGCTGCTGGGCGCGGCGGACCTGGTGCGTGCCGCGACCGGGCTCGACTCCGGGACGATCGACGAACGCAAGCTCGTGCTCGACGACGAACTGCGCATCTTCGCACTCGCCGTCTCTCGTGCGCGCAGCCGGGTGGTGCTCGCCGCCGTCGCCAACGACGACGAATCCGCGAGCGTCTTTCTCTCGCTGCTGCCGGAGCAGACCGCCTCGCTCGATACGACCCAGCTGCCGCCACTGTCCCTGCGCGGCCTGACCGGACGGATGCGACGAGAGCTGACCATCGACGGGCGCCGCCAGTCCGATCGTGCGGCCGCGGCATCCACACTCTCGCGCCTCGCCGCGGAGCGCGTCCCCGGGGCGGATCCGGACGAGTGGCACGGGCTGCTCGAACCATCAACAACGGAACCCCTGTTTCGCGAGGACGAGCGCGTCCCCGTCTCGCCGTCCCAGCTGCAGTCCTTCGAGGATTCGCCACTGGACTGGTTCATCTCCTCGATTGCGGGCGGGGAGCCGTCCGTCAACATGGCCCTCGGCACGATTCTGCACTGGGCGATGGAGACCGCGGAGAGCCCGGACGTCGACGCCCTGTGGGCCGCCGTCGAGTCGCGCTGGGGCGAGCTGTTGTTCGAGTCCGCGTGGATGTCCGAGGCGCAAAAGCGCGCGGCCCGATCGCTGGCGGCGGGCATCGCGGCGTATCTCGCCGACTTCCGCCGAGACGGCAAGACGCTCGTGGGTGCCGAGAGCAGGTTCACGCTCGCGATCGACCAAGCGGATGTCAACGGCTCGATCGACCGAGTCGAGCGATCGCCGGATGGCGCAGTCGTCATCGTCGACTTGAAGACCGGTGCCGCAAACGTTCGGGCGGACTTCGTTGCGGCGCATCCGCAGCTGGGCGTGTACCAGCTCGCCTATGCGCAGGGTGTGCTCGACGAGTTCCTCGATGAGCTTGGCCCCCATCACTCGGGCGGAGCAAAGCTCCTCTTCGTTAAGACCCGGTCAAAGACCAGGCTCTTCGAGGAAGGCGTGCAGGCGCCGCTGGACGACGAGCAGCTCGAGGGGTTCAGGATTCGAATTCGTCAGGCGGCGGCCGGCATGGCACTCGCCGAGTACGTGGGCCTGCGCGACGTGACCTCATGGAACGGCGCATCCAACCCGCTCACCATTCACCGGGTACCGGCGGTGTCGAGTGACTGAGTCCGGCTCCGCTGTCCAGACAATCTCTGCGCTGCAGATCGCGAAGGCGTTGAACCTCCCGAGCCCGACCGCCCAGCAGGTTGCAGTCATCGAGGCGCCCCTCGGGCATGCTCTCGTCGTCGCGGGTGCCGGCAGCGGCAAGACCGAAACCATGGCCAATCGCGTGCTGTGGTTGCTGGCCAATCGGATCGTACGACCCGGCGAGATTCTCGGGCTGACCTTCACTCGCAAGGCGGCGGGCGAACTCGGTTCCAGGATCCGCCTGCGGATCGAACAACTCGCCAGGGCGGGGCTCATCGACACTGGGCCGGCTGAGGGTGGCTTCGACGCGTTCGAGTCGCCCCAGGTATCCACCTACAACTCCTTCGCGAATGCGATCTTCCGCGACAACTCCCTACTCATCGGGCGCGAGAGCGACGGCGCCATCCTCGGGGCGGCATCCGCATGGCAGCTGGCCAGGTCGGTCGTGATCGCGAGCCGGGATGAGCGGCTGATCGAGCTGGGCAAGCGCGTCGATGACGTGACCAAGGCGGTACTCGCGCTGAACGCCGCCGTGAGCGAGAACATCGTGGATTCCGCCGAGGTGCGCGCGATGGCCGCCGAGTTCGGCGGTCTCATCGATCTTCCGCCCGGGGGCAACGGTCGGTACGAAGCGGTCGAGATCCTTGGCTCGACGGTGTCAAGCCTCGATCTGCTCCTCGACCTTTCGGAACAGTTCGCGGAGGCCAAGCGCCGCCGCGGGTTCGTCGAGTTCTCCGATCAGGTCGCCCTCGCGCTGCAGATCGTGCGTTCGACACCGCGGGTTGCGACGGAGCTCCGTGAGCAATTCCGCGTCGTGCTTCTCGACGAATACCAGGACACGAGCGTCGTTCAGACCTGGCTGCTCGCAGAGCTGTTCGGCGGGTCTGCGGTAGTAGAGGGATCTGCGCTGGTTGAAGGACCGGCGCTGGTTGAAGAACCAGCAGTCATGGCGGTCGGCGACCCCAACCAGTCGATCTATGGATGGCGTGGCGCGAGCGCCGCCAACCTCGAGTCATTTTCGGCGCAGTTCGATCGCAATGGCACGGCCATGCAATTCAATCTGGCGACCAGCTGGCGCAATGGGCACGGCATCCTCGCGGTCGCGAATGCGCTGGTCGAACCGCTTCTGCCCCACACGCGAGTGAAGGTGCAGAAACTGAGTGCCGGTCCCATGGCCTCGGATCGACCGGTGGATGTCACGTTCGAGGAGAGCGTGCTGGAGGAGGCAACCAGCGCCGCGCTGTGGTTAAAAAAGCACCTGGCCGAGCATAAGGAGAACGGCGAATTGCCGACGGCCGCGATGCTGTTTCGCGCTCGCAAGAGCCAGGTGTATTTCATCGAGGCACTTCGCGAACAGCACATCCCGTACCACGTGCTCGGTGTTGGCGGGCTTTTGGCAGAGCCCGAGATCGCCGACCTGGTCAGCGCGCTTACGGTGCTGAACAATCCATCGGCGGGAAGTGAGCTCATTCGGCTTCTCGCTGGTTCCCGGTGGCGCATCGGTGTGCGCGACCTGAAGGCACTTCGGGGAGTCGCATCCTGGCTGAATCGTCGCGACTACGCACAGCAGCCGCTCGCCGACGATGTGGCGAACGCGCTGCGGTCATCCGTCGCTGCGGATGAGGGGGGTTCGATCGTCGATGCCCTCGATTTCGTCGCGACGGCACCGGCCGGCCACTCGCAGCTCGCCGGCTTCAGCGAGGTCGGAATCGAACGGATGCGCAGCGCCGGCAGAACGCTCGCAGGGCTCCGCGCCCGTGCGGGTCTCGACCTGCTCGATTTCGTCACTCTGGTCGAGCAGGAGCTCCAACTCGACATCGAGGTCGTCGCCAACGAATACCGTGCGCTGGGCGGCGCCAACATGGAGGCGCTATTCGATGCACTGAGTGATTACATCTCGGTCGACGACTCCGCCAGCCTCAGCGGATTCCTCGGCTGGCGGAGTCGTCGACAATGGCGCGACGGGCTCTCACCGCGCCCCGAGGATCCGGAACCTGGCACGGTCCAACTGCTGACCATCCATGGCGCGAAGGGTCTCGAGTGGGACATGGTCGTCGTGCCGCGATTGGTCGACGATGAGCTGCCATCGAAGTCGAACGAGGGTTACAAGGGCTGGCTGGCGTTCGGCCAGCTGCCGTGGCCCTTCCGGGGTGATGCCAGCGAGCTGCCCGAGTTCTTCTGGGAACTGGCAGAAACGCGAAAGCAGCTGCTCGACTCGGTGGACTCCTTCTCCGTCCTCGTCCGCGAGCGGCACAACCTCGAGGAACGCCGTCTCGCGTACGTCGCGGTCACCCGGGCGCGACACTCACTGCTGCTGACGGGTTCCTTCTGGTCGAACCAGACCAAGCCGCGCGGCCCGAGCCCGTTTCTGCGCGAGCTTGAGGCGTTGGGCGTCATCGGCGCGCTTCCCGACGGCACGCAGCATGAAGACAATCCGCTCGGTGAGGAGGTGGATGTCATCGTCTGGCCGCAGGATCCGCTCGGCACCCGTCGCGCACGCGTGGAGGCAGCGGCGGCCGCTGTACGCACCGCGGACCCGACGGCCACCGGCGCCTGGGGTCCGGAACTCGAACTCCTGCTTGCCGAGCGGGCGGCGAGACTGGATTCGAACCGCTACGTCGAGGTTCCGAAGCGCGTTCCGGCATCCCGGTTCAAAGACTTCGTCAGCGAGCCGGCAAAGGTTGCGGCCTCCCTCCGACGCCCGATGCCCGAGAAGCCGTATCGCGCCACACGGCTCGGCACCCTGTTTCACAGCTGGGTCGAGCAG
>Ga0193728_1001475_pt1 | contig 11950 bp, 11 predicted proteins | sample U1c1metaG_FD_143037 | JGI IMG/M metagenome (GOLD analysis project Ga0193728, IMG submission 143037) | Soil microbial communities from a riparian zone of the East river system, Colorado, United States - U1c1 | ecosystem: Environmental > Terrestrial > Soil > Riparian zone | place: USA: East River...
AAGGCCGGGCGGATGCGATCGCGGTGACGAGCGTGATCATGTTGCCGACCGTGCCAGCGGGTCCGTTGATCGCGCGCGCGAACGATGCAGCAAAGCCGATCACCGCGATGAATGCTGCGGCGGCGACGGGCTGGATCGCGAGCGCACCTCCGATCCAGATCACGGCGAACGTCGCGCCCATGAACACCGCCATCGCGGTCGCACGCGCGCGCCGCGTCCCCGTCGGATCCGCGAGGGCACCGAGCCAACCACCGAGGGCGAGCCACGCCAGCTCCGGATGATCGAGCTGTGCGGCGAGGTAGAACGGTACGACGACCGCGATCGCGGCACGGACGCCACGCGATAGGTCTGGAGCGATCACCGCGAATCGGGGGCTCATCTGGGGGTGGCCGCGCACGATTGTTGCTGTAGATCTGAGGTATGCGCGAGCGTCACGACCGGCTGATCGTCCTGATCGGCGCTCTTAAGCTCGTCAAGGCGCTGGTCCTGTTAGCGGCCGCGGTGAGCGTGTTTGCCACCCTGCACGACGGTATGCGCGACTACCTCAAACAACTCGCAGCGGGCAGCGGGCGCGAGGTGATCACGCGCTATGTCGCCAACCTGACCGGCGGCAGCCACCACCGGACCGAGCTGATCGGCGGCGGCCTTCTGGCTTACGCCGCGCTGTTCACGGTCGAGGGCGTGGGCCTCCTGAAGCGTCGCGTGTGGGCCGAGTGGCTGACGATCATCATCACGACGTCGTTCATCCCGCTCGAGATCTACGAGGTCCTTCACAAGAGCTCGCCGATCAAGGCGCTCGTGCTCGTCGCGAACATCCTGATCGCGATCTACCTGGTCGCGCGCCGCATCCACGCTTCGCACGTGCACGGCCTCAAGGGCTGGTTGCGCGAGCGCTTCTTCTAAGCCGGCGCATCGCGCCGATCACGACGAAACCGAGCACGAGCGCACCGGCCAGCGCCCACGATGCGTCGCGCGCGATCGTCAACAGCTCGCCGGGAGCCGCCGCGCGGATCATCGCGCGTAGCATGAGCGGTGAGGCACCGACCTCCGTCGGCCTCGCGACCGGCACGACGATCTCGCGACCGAGCTCGTGCGCGGTGACGAACACGAGCGGCCGAGATAGCCCGGTCAACGTCGCACCGAGCGCATCTCCCGCGAGCCGCGCGCGGATCACGTGGAGGTCGAGGGGCGCCGCGACCGCGATCGCATCGGTCGATGGACCTGGTGCGCGCGCGATCGGCTCGGCCACGGCGAGCTCGAGGTCATCGCCGATGATCGCGAGGCCGTTGCCGAGCGCCGGCGCCGTCGCGGGGACCCGCAACAGCTCGGTGTCGCCCTGGTACAACGCGAGGCGCTCGCCGGGCTGCGGGACGAGGATATGCTCGTTCGCGATCAGATCTTCGAGCGTCGCGCCATCGGTCGCGATCGCGCTGCGCAACACCGGCGTCGCCGCGATCGTCGCCGCGCGCTGGTGCAAGGCTCGCGAGCTCGACTCGATCAGCGCAGACAGTTGCGCGGCATCGGCCTCGAGCGCGCGGACCGAGGTCTCGCCGAGCCCGGCGATGCGGCGCTGCTCGACGAGCCACCCGCCGCCACCGGCGAGGCCGGCGAGCACCGCGAGCGCGAGCATGCCGAACGGCCAGCGCGCCTTCGGGGCCGGCAGCACGACGACCTGCGCCGGCTGGGGCAGTGCCTCGACCTCGACGTCCGGTTCGGTCGCCGGCATCGCGCGTGCCTCGACCTCGTCGAGGAGCTCGTCGAGCGCGAACAGCACCTCCTTCATCGAAGCCGGACGCTCCGACGGGTCCTTCGCGAGCATGCTGTAGATCAGCAGCTCGAGGTCGAGCGGCACGCCGCGATCGAGCCGAGGCGGAGCTTCATAGATGATCCGATCGAGCAACGCGCGCTGGCTGTCGTCCTCGAACGGCCGCCGCGCGCACAGCATCTCGTAGAGCACGACGCCGAGTGCGTAGACGTCGGCGCGCCCGTCGACGGCTGCCGGCGCCGTGATCTGTTCGGGCGCCATGAACTGCGGCGTGCCCGCGACCTCGGCCTTGTCGAGGTCGTTGTCGAGGAACCGCGCGATCCCGAAGTCGAGCACCTTGACGTGATCGATCGTGCCGGCCCGCTCGACGAGGAAGATGTTGTCGCTCTTGAGATCGAGGTGGACGATGCCGGCAGCGTGCGCGGCGTCGACCGCCGAGGCGATCTGCGTCGCGATCCGCAGCGCGCGCCGGACCGGCAGCCCGCCGATGCGATACACCTCTTTCGTCAGCAGCGCGCCTTCGAGGTACTCGAACACGATGAACGGCACGCCGTCGGGCGTGTAGCCCATGTCGGTCGACTCGACGATGTTCGGGTGACCGAGCGTTCCGGCGGCCGATGCTTCGTTGAGGAAGCGCTGGACCATCAACACGTCGTGCGCGAGCTCGCGGTGCAGCACCTTGACCGCGACCCTGCGCTTGATCAGCACGTGCTCGGCGAGGAACACCGTGCCCATGCCGCCGTCTGCGATCAGATCGACCACGCGGTAGCGGCCGTCGATGCGGTCGCCAATTCGAATCGAGGTGTTGAGCGAGGCGACGGCGACGGCCATGCACTAGAGCGCTTGCAGGAACGCGACCAAGTCCGCGCGTTCCTGGACCGAACCGGCTCTCATAGAGCGGCAGATCGGGCGTGCGCTGCGACGCATCCGTGAGCCCGATGTCGAGCGCCATCGCCACGGAGTGGTCGCCGACGTTCGGCGTGTCGTGACATGTGGTGCACGTGCCTTGGATCTCGGTGACACCGAGCGTGTCGTTGAGACCCTTGACGCCGGTGATCGCGATCGGCCGCGTGTTGAAGATCGCCTCGCCACGCGCGATCTGCATGCGCTTCTGCTCCGCCACCCCGGCTCCGGGCCGACTGGTCCACGTCGAGAACATCGTCATCGCGTTCGGATCGAAGCCTTGCCAGTCGGGTTTTCCCGATCGGATCGTTGATGCCTATATAAAAGCTGGTGGTCGCGAGCCGCTGCGCACCGCCGCTGGCTTGCGTGCCATCGAGATCGCCGGCCACGGGGCGCCTTGTGCGCACGACGAGCGCATGCGCACGGCGCCGTAGCATCATGAAAGAGCGCCGCGCAAGCGCGTCGTCGCGATCTCGAGGAACACGCGTAGCTTACGCGGCACGAGCGCGTTCGTGCGAACGAGGTGAACGGGCAATGCCGGCGGTTCGTGAGATCCGAGCACGCGGACGAGCGACCGATCGCGGAGCTGATACGACAGCACGCGGGCGATGCCGATCCCTGCGCGTGCCGCATCGATCGCGGCTTCGGCGGTCGACACGAACAGCCGCGGTCGGATCGCGACCGTGGTCGTCGCGAACTGCCAGTCGTCGTGCGTCGTCGCGATGCAGGCATGGCGCGCGAGATCCGCGGGCCGGCGCGGGCGGCCATGCGCCGCGAGGTACGCGCGACTCACGCACAGCACGTGGCGCACCGCACCAACGCGGATCGCGACCAGCGCGCTATCGGCGAGCTCGCCGATCCGGACCGCGACGTCGAAGTGATCGTCGATCAGGTTCGCGTAGCGATCGGAGAGCACGAGACGTGCTGTGATCTCGGGATACATCCGCAGCAGCTCCGCGACGATCGGCAGCACGTGCAATCGGCCGAAGACGATCGGTGCCGCGATCGCGAGCTCGCCGCGCGGCGTCTGGTACTCGCCGCGCGCGCTGCGATCGGCCGAGGCGAGCTCGTCGAGCACGCGGCGCGCGGCGACGAGGTAGGCCTGCCCGGCTTCCGTGATCTGCAGCTTGCGGCTGGTCCGCACGAACAGCGCCGTGCCGAGATGTGCCTCGAGGTCGGCCACCTTGCGGCTCAACGTCGCGAGCGGCACGGACAGCGCGCGCGCCGCCGCCGACAGGCTACCGGCATCGGCCGCAGCGATCGCGGCTTCGAGCGTTTCGAGCTGGTTCATCGATTCTCGTTTTTTGAGAGGGTGGTTGGCATATTTGTCATCTTCTGCGCGGATCTGGTAGGCCCTAGATTAACCCCATGGCAGCTCCTAGCGACATCGCGTTCACGCCGTCGGTCAAGTCCGTACAGATCCGCAAGGGCTCGCGCGCCGCCTACGCAAAGCTCGAGACGCGTGGCGGCTGGGAGACGACGATCACGCCGGAGCTCGCCGCGTTCCTCGCCGAGCAAGACAGCATCTACCTCGCGACGGCGAGCGCCGACGGCCAGCCGTACATCCAGCACCGCGGCGGCCCACCCGGATTCATTCACGCGCTCGACGAGCACTCGCTCGCGTTCGCCGACTTCGCGGGGAATCGGCAGTTCATCACCGCCGGCAACCTCGCCGAGAACCCGAAGGCCCACTTGTTCGCGATGGACTACGTCCACCGGCGCCGGATCAAGCTGTGGGGTACCGCGCGTGTCGTCGAGGACGATCCGGGCCTGCTCGCGCGCTTGATGCCGCCCGGCTACGCCGCCAAGGCCGAGCAGGTGATCATCTTCACGGTGGCCGCGTGGGACATCAACTGCCCCCAGCACATCCCGCAGAAGGTCAACGCCAAAGACGTCGCGTCCACCATCGAGCGGCTACGACAGCGTGTCGCGGAGCTCGAAGCCAGGCTCGCGCGCGAGCGCTAACCCGACGCGGATCGCCTGTTGCGACGGCTCGCCGGTTACGAACGGGGTAGCGAAACAGCGTCGAGAAATCGGGTAGCGCCCGGGGAGCCGGCGACGAATCGTCGTCGAGAAATCGCCCGTGCTCGCTGGTTTTCCGAGGGGCTGTTGTCGCACATCGTCGGCGATCGTCCACCTAGCGCCAGCGTCGAGGATTCGTAGAGTGGGGGATCGATGAAGCACGCCGCCGCGTTCGCGCTCGCCCTTGGAATGTTCGCTTGTGGTGGAGGTGGTGGCGGAGGCGCGCAACCAGATAGCGGCGGTGGTGGCGGCTCGAACGTCACACCCGACGCGGCCGGCCCCGCGTGCGGCAACGGCCAACTCGACGGTAACGAGACCTGCGACGACGGCAACGCGACGAGCGGCGACGGCTGCTCCGCCGACTGCCAGATCGAGAACGGCTTCGCGTGTGGCGATCCGGGCTCGCAGTGCCTCGCGAATCACCAGTGCGGCAACGGCATCCTCGAGCCGACCGAGACCTGCGACGATCGCAACACGCACGCCGGCGACGGCTGCGACGCGAACTGCCAGCTCGAGCCCGGTTGGGCCTGCCCGGTCGCCGGCATTCGCTGCATCGCCGCGCAATGCGGAGACGGCATCGTCGCCGGGTTCGAAGAGTGCGATGACGGCAACGGCAGCGGCGGCGATGGCTGCAGCGCGAACTGCCAGCTCGAGGTCGGCTGGGCGTGCCCCGACGCGAACATGCCCTGCCACACCACGCATTGCGGTGACGGCGTGACCGAAGGCCTCGAGCAGTGCGACGACGGCAACAACAACCTCGGCGACGGCTGCACCCCGTTCTGCATGCGCGAGCCGCAATGCACGAACGGCACCTGCCTCGCGATCTGCGGCGACGGCGTGCTCCAGCCCGGCGAGCTGTGCGACGACGGCAACACGCGCGACTTCGACGGCTGCTCGCACGACTGCATGCCGGAGACCGGGTTCTCGTGCAGCACGGTCACCGACGCCGAGCCGGCGACGATGCCGGTGACGGTCATCTATCGCGACTTCAAGGGTCACTTCAATCCCGGCACGTCGGTGGTCCAGGCCGGCGGCCACATCGACTTCGAGAATCACAACGGCGACGACCGCGGGATGCTCGCGACCGACATGATCAACCACAAGCCGCAGTACGCGAAGGCCGTCGGCGGCACCTCGACGACCGCGGGCAAGGCCACGTTCGACCAGTGGTACAACGACGACCCGATCAGCATCACGTATCCCGACACGCTGTCGCTGACGAAGACCGCGCCGGCGACCTACGTGTTCGATAACGGCACGTTCTTCCCTCTCGACGCACGCGGCTGGGTGATCCAGGCAAACAACCCGATGGGCGTCACGAAGGAGCCGCTCTACAACGGCCACAACTTTAGCTTCACGTCGGAGCTGCGCTACTGGTTCACGTACAAGGGCAGCGAAGACCTCCAGTTCCGCGGCGATGATGACGTCTGGGTGTTCGTCAACAACAAGCTCGCACTCGATCTCGGCGGCGTGCACAGCGCGGAGTCCGGCGAGATCAACATGGCGACGCAGGGTGCGGGCATGGGCCTCGTCGTCGGCAAGACGTACGAGGTCGCGGTGCTCCAGGCCGAGCGTCACACGACGGCGTCGTCGTACAAGCTGACGCTGCAGGGCTTCAACTCCTCGCACTCGAGCTGCGTCGATCACTGCGGCGACGGCGTGACGTCGTCGAACGAGGTCTGCGACGACGGCGTCAACAACGGCGGCTACGACTCGTGCACCGCGGACTGCCTCGCCTTCGGCCCGCGCTGCGGCGACGGCATCGTCCAGACCGATCACGAGCAATGCGACGACGGCACGAACGTCGGCGGCTACGGTCACTGCCAGCCGGGCTGCACGCTCGGCCCGCGCTGCGGCGACGGCATCGTCCAGGCCGACAAGGGCGAGGAATGCGACGACGGCAACAACGACCCGAGCGACGGTTGCGACCAGTGCCACATCCCGATCCTGTAAGCTCGGAGGCGTGAAGCTCGCGTGGCTCGCGGTGGTGGTCGGATGCGGACGGATCGGCTTCGATCCCTCCGGATCCGGTGTGCCGCCGAACGACGGCCGGCTGCCGCACGACGCGACGGGCTCGAGCTCGCCGCACGATAGCGCCGGCCCGATCGATGCGGCACCGACGGCGTGCGAAGCCGCCATACCGATGCAGGTCCAGGTCGGCGTCAAGGCGCACGTGTCGACGTGCACGGATCCCGATCGGCTAGACGCATGCGGCCCGGCCGGGACCAAGGAGGTGATCCTCGAGCTCATCCCGCCCGCCAGCAACGGCTACACCGCGCAGGCCTACGACCACGGCACGACGAACATCACGATGGTGTCGGTGGAGGTGTTCGATCAGACGTGTCAGCCCATGGCCCTGGGAGCGTGCGCCGCAGTCCTCGGCACGAACTACACCCAGGGCGTGCCCGCGTACTTCGTGCTCGAGGCGTCGAGCGGCGGCTGCGCCGATGTTGATTTCCTCGTCGACTGACGGCTAGAGCCAGTACAGCAGCAAGAGCGACACCGCGAGCGTCGGCAAGAGGACGAGCGTGCCGACCCTTACGAACCGCGCGATGCCGATCTCGATGCCGGAGCGGCGCAGCAGGTCCATCCAGAGGAGACCCGCGAGCGATCCGATCGGCAGGAGGCGCGGGCCGATGTCGCCGCCGACCAGCGCGGCCAGCAACGGCTTCGCACCATGGCCCGTCCCGATCGCGAACGTGTTGAGGATCGTCATCGGGTGGTTGTCGATCAAGGCCGAGCCGAACGCCGAGGTCGTGCCGATCGCGAACAGCTCGCGGTGCGAGCCTGCCGGCGCGCTGGCGTAGATCTGCGCGACCCAATCGACGACCCCGACGCTCTGCAGCCCGCGCACGACGAGGAAGATGCCCCACAGGAACACGAGGATGTCGACCGACACGTGGCTCGTGACCTTGCGGACCGGCGCGACCGAGTAGGCCTGCGAGATCGCGATCGCGCCGAGCGCACCCACGACCGCGACGATCCAGGCCGGCGCGCCGAACCACGCGGCGATCGGATACGCGACGAACACCGCGGCCATCAGCGCGACCGCCGGGCGCTCGGCGGCGTGGCGATGGATCGTGGTGCGCGGCCCCGGCGCCGCCACCGCGGTGCGCAACACGTCGCGGTAAAACCAGCGCAGCACGCCATAGGTCAGCGCGGCCCCGACGACCGAGAGCGGCACCATCACCACGGCGTACGCGTTGAAGCCGATGCCTGCGAGCTCCGCGACGATCATGTTCATCGGGTTCGACACGACGAACGGCGCGACGCCCGGCGCGAGGAACACGACGAACGCAAACGCGACCGTGACGTGCGGCGCGCCGGGATACAGCCGGCGGGTCAGCGCGACCACGAGCGGCGTGAGGATCAGGATCGCGGCGTCGTTGTTGAGCAGTGCAGGTGTAACGACGGCGAGGGCGAACACGACGGTGAACGTGTAGGCGGCGCTGCGCGTGCGCGCGCGCTGCTCGATCCAGCCGGCGAGCCGGTCGAACGCGCCGGTCTCCTGGACGACCCCAGTCATCACCATGATCGCGACCAGCGCGAGCAGCGGCCGCCATTGCATTCGCGCGGCGTCGAGCATCGCGGCCGGTGTGAGCACGCGGGTCGCGACGAGCACGGCGACGCCGAGCACCGCCGCCGAGCCCGGCGAGAATCGCCATGCCAAGCGGGGCAGTCGCGGGCGCAACACGGCCAGGCTGACCGTCATCGCGAGCGCGCTGTAGGCGACGGTCTCCTCCACCGGAGGGCAGTTTTTGCATCTCCGGGGCCACGCGGGGACGGGCCTAACCGCGTGGATCTACACGTCGCGCATGGGGTCTCAGGGTGCCGGTGCGGGTTCCGAAGTCTCGTCCGAGGCAGGCTTTTTCGCCGCGAGCATGAAGCTGACGCCGATCACGCCGGGCTTCGCGACGGCGGCAGGCTTGTTGTCGCCGTCGAAGAAGATCACTTGAAGCGGCCCGCGCAGCTCGAGCCCTTGCGAGGCGGTCGGCGTGTCGCGCGTGTGGTCGTCGATCTTCACGGTCTCGCTGATCGCGTAGACCTCGACGTTGCCGGCCGGCATCTTGACCTGCGTCCCGCTGTTCGGAGCGAGCGACCCGAGTGACTTGCCGCGATCCTTCGATCCGGCGGGGAACACGTAGAGCTCCTTGATCGTGCGCTCGGTCTGGTTCTGCAGCGAGATCGTCTGCATCGCCGCGCCGCCACATGCGGTCAGCATCGCGATGATCGCGAGCACCGCGGCGATCGCGATGAACGCGGTGAAGAACGTCGAGGTCTTCATCTGCCACTCTTCGCGATAGCCGAAGCGCAGCCGGGCGTCGCTCGCGCGCGCGTAGTCGGCCATGTCGCGCGTTTCGGTCTTCAATAAGCGCATCTGGGAGACGGTCATGCGGCAAAATTGTCCCGCGCCCGCCCGGCGATCGCAAACTAAGCCCTGCTGGTCAGGGACGAACGCGCAACGGGCCGGGGGCGCTGCACAGCGGGCAACCCTCGGCTACCACCGCGTGATCGCACGCGTCGCACGCGAACGCGACGACGTGATAACCGGGTTCGCCGAGCTCGGCGAGCGGTTTGGGCTTCGGGGTCTCGCCGCCGCCGGAGCGCGCGGTCGCGGGCACGAGCGCGATCGCGAGTAGCTCGAGCTCGTTGCACTTCGGGCACCGTTTCGGCACCGCGAGCCGGCTCGGGTCGCGGAGCGCGATCGCGAGCCTGTCGGGCGCGTTACACCGCGGGCACATCTCGCTCGAGAACGCGACGCGCTTGCACGCCACGCACTCGATCCGATACGTGCCGTCGACGAACTTCTCGCCGTCGTGCGCCCACTTGCCGGCGTTCGTCGGCTCGGCGAGCATCAAGCCGACCGTGCGGTCGATGAAGCTCCGGATCTCGAGCGTCTTGCCGCCGCACGCCGAACAGCCCGCGGCGATCGCGGCTTCGAACCCGGGTTGATCGAGAGCGCCCATCGCGGCGTTCTACTACAGTAAGGTCGCCGGATGCGACTCGTGATCCTCGGTGCCGGTGCGATCGGTGGCGTCGTCGCCGGCTATCTCTCGCGCGCGCACCGCGACGTGCTCCTGCTCGCGCGCGGCGAGCACCTCGCGGCGATCCGCGCGAACGGGCTACGCGTCGAGGCGCCCGACGGTGGATTCACCGCGCGTGTCGCCGTCGCCGATCCGCAAGCTCCGATCGCATGGCGCGACGACGATGTCGTGATCGTCGCGGTCAAGACCCAAGACGTGGCGGGAGCGCTGCGCGACCTCGGCGCGCCGGCGCGTGTGCCGATCGTGTGCATGACGAACGGGCTCGAGGCGGAGCGGATCGCGCTGCGCCACAGCCGCGAGGTCTATGGCGCGTGCGTGCTGATGCCGGCGTCGTACTTGGTGCCCGGCACGGTGCAGGTGTGGGCAGCGCCGGTGCCGGGCTTGTTCGACCTCGGCCGTTATCCCGACGGCACCGATCGCGCCGACGCGATCGCCGGCGAGTTGATCGCGGCCGGCTTCGACGTCGAGGTTCGGCCGCAGGTGATGAAGTGGAAGCGCGGCAAGCTGCTCGCGAACCTCGCGAACGGCGCCGAGGCGATCAGCGGGAACGCGGCGCGCCTGTCGGTGTTGGCGGAACGCGCGAAGGCCGAGGGCCGCGCCTGCTACGCAGCGGCGAACCTCAGCTGCATCACCGAGGCGGAAGACGCCGCGCGGCGCACCGCGCTCGAGATCATGCCGATCGACGGCGCGAAGCGACCGGGCGGTTCGACGTGGCAATCCCTCGCTCGCGGCCGCGTCGCCCTCGAGACCGACTATCTCAACGGCGAGATCGTGTTGCTCGGCCGCCTGCACGGCGTGGCGACACCGGTCAACGAAGCGCTCCAGGAGCTCGCCGCCGAAGCTGCACGGACTCGCGCCGCGGCCGGAGCGTTGCCTCTCGCGGAGCTGATCGCGAAGGTCGAAGCGCGTAGTCGCGCGTAGGCAACGGCGCGCGAGCGGCGCCGGTCACAGGTGCGAAATGCTCGCGAAGCTCTGCCTCGTGCTCGCGCTGTTCGGTGGAATCGCATACGCGGACGACGATCCGCCGAGTACGGCGCCGGGCAACACGCCGCCGGCGCCCGTCCCGGACCCTGCACCGTCACCGTTACGCCGCGCCCCGACGGGCACGTTCCAGATCGGCGTCGGCTACGCGACCGACGACGGGTTCGGGGCCACCGCGAGCGTCACCCAGTCCGATCTGTTCGGCACGGGCAAGCTGCTGTCGCTCGATGCGATGATCGATGGCCGCGAGCAGAAGTTCGTGACCCGGTTTGTCGATCCGGAGCTGTTCGGCACGGCGTTCCAGCTCGACGCGCGGCTCGTCACCGACGACAAGCACCTCGACGCCTTCACACGCCAGTCGGCGGGCATCAACCTCGAGCTCTCGCACCTCGTCGGCCCGCACACGAAGTGGTACGTCGGCTATCGGCTCGAGCACGTCACCGACGAACCCGACGCCACCGCCGTCGCGCCTGGCGGCGACGCCTACGACATCGCAGCGCTGCGCATCGGCAGCGAGTACAACACGCTCGATCAACCGTTCCTGCCGACCCGCGGTTCGCGCGTCGGCTCGATGCTCGAGCTCGCGGCGCCGGGACTCGGCAGCGACGTCGCGCTGGTTCACACCAAGGCATACGCGGAGACCCACCAGCGCCTCGGCGCGTTCCTCGTTCACTTGAGCGGTTCGACCGAGACCGTCAGCGGCAACAACCTGCCGCTCGGCGAGCAGCTTTACTTCGACGGCTCGAGTCAGATCCGCGGCTACGCGCCGAATGCGGTCGGCCCGATCGGCGGCGGCGCCACCGCGAGCTTCTTCGGTCACGCCGAGCTCGAGCTCCCGGTCGTGCGCCGGATCGGGTTATCGGTGACCGGCTTCGCGGATGGTGGCGGCCTCGCGAACGCGCGCGGCGGCGAGCTCGCGGCGTCGACCGGGTTCGGCCTCGTGTGGCGCTCGCCGATCGGGCCGATCGGTGGCTACTGGGCGTGGACCGCCGATCACGGGCCGACGTTCGTGTTCGGTGCGGGCGCGCGCTTCTAACCTGGATCACGCCTTCTTCTTCGCGAAGATCTCGTCGAAGAACGCGCGCATCGCCGCCCACGACCGGGCATCGGCCGACGCGTCGTACGCACAGCCTTTCGCGGGGTCGGTGCCGGCGCTCTGGTCGGTGAAGCAGTGGACCGCGCCGCCGTACTCGATCAGCTGCCAGTCGACCTTCGCGTCGGTCAGCTCTTTCTG
>Ga0193728_1001476_pt1 | contig 11949 bp, 11 predicted proteins | sample U1c1metaG_FD_143037 | JGI IMG/M metagenome (GOLD analysis project Ga0193728, IMG submission 143037) | Soil microbial communities from a riparian zone of the East river system, Colorado, United States - U1c1 | ecosystem: Environmental > Terrestrial > Soil > Riparian zone | place: USA: East River...
GATCGTCGCGCCGCCACCGAGAGTATTCGTCCCCAATTGCGGCGGCAGAAAGCATAACGGCGAGTCGGAACATGAGCACTTTTTTGGACAATCCGCCACGGCCACCACGATCCTGGATGAAGGTCGTGCTCTTCGTGCTGCTCGGTTTAGGAGTGTTGTTGGTCGCGCTCGTCGCCGGCCTGTATTACGCAGTCATGCACACTTCCCTGCCGTTCAAAATGGTCGAGTCAATGCTGGCCGACGCCGGTACCAATGGCGATTTCAAAGTGGAAGGCATCTCCGGTTCGATTGCTGACGGCTTCAAGATTAAATCCATTCGCTGGGATGAGAATGGGACTAATCCTGGCGAAATTCGCGACGTGCGCGTGGCCTATAACAGCTTTTGGGATCTGCTGGGCGGGCATCAGGTCATTTTGAAAGAGATTTACATCGGAAGAGCGCATTTGGACATCACTGGCATGGAAGGCATCGCAACTAACGCAACGACGCAAACGACATTTCATCCCTCGCGCAGGGGTCCGGGCCCGGGGCAGCGGTTTCAGCGAAACTCGGGATTGTTTCAAATTGATCGGATTGGGATCGAGGACGTCTTTATCACGAACCGGGTGACAGGTTTCAGCCTGATCATTCCCGCGATGGAGTGGACGGGATTCAAGGCTTCTAACGGCAAGGTGGAACTCGGGCAGCTCAAGGTGGAGAGCGACCGGTTGAAAATCGCAACGGTGCCGGGGCGGACTGTGGACATAGGCGGGCAGCAGGTTTCGTTTCAAAAGAAGCTCAACGGAACTCTCCTGCCCGCGCTGCATAAAACAATTCGGCACCCGATCGATTTCACGTTGGACGCGGGCACGGTAAAAGGGAAACTGATCTGGCGGCTGACTGCGTTCAACGGCCACCTCGATGCGTACCAAGGCGCGGATCGAACCGGCTACATTCGCTGCCAGGACCTGGATCTGACGGCTTACTTCGGCGCGTCCGCGCCGCAAGCCCTCACGGTGCAGGGCTTGATAAATGATAAGGGAGAGAACGGGGACTGGCTCAAATTAAACAGTGGCTCATTCAGGCTGGGGCTGGCCGACTTTGAAGTGCGGCCGCATGAACCGGAGCCAGGTCAGGCGGAGACGCAAATTGGCGCCCTCAGGGCCTTCAGCCGGATGGGTGATGAAGAATTCACCTACCAACTCACGATACCAGACGAAATTTGGAAATTGCGACAAACCCTCGAGGCAAAACCGTCGATGAGCCCGCCGGACACGATATCACGCGTTTTCTTTGGAAAGCGTTACGCGGATCTCACGACTGACCAACAAGCGGATGTGAACAAGAAGTTGCCTGGGTTTTCGTCGAGGCCCCCGGCTCAGGAAGCGGAAGCCCAATGAGTAGCGCTTAATCCGCCTTGCCAAGTGGGATTGAGTTTTTCAATGTCCCTGCATGCAATCACATGAGATTTTGCGGGAAGTCTTTCAGCAGTGCAGCCCCAAGCAGGTGGCGGCGCAGCTCGGGCTGTCCCTTTCGATGATTTATAAGTGGGCCGAGCCGCCCGATGCCTCAGCCGGGAGTGGCAGCACTAACCCGCTTGACCGCCTAGACGCCCTGCTGCGCTGCACCGATGACCGCCGCCTCGTGCAATGGATTTGCCAGCGCGCCGGGGGATTCTTTATTTTGAATCCAAAAATTAATAAGCCCCATCCGTCCTATCTCATTCCAGCCACCAACGAGATCGTTCAGGAATTCGCCGATTTGCTGGCCGTCATCGCCACTGCCGCCGCCGACAACCAGATCACCTCCAAAGAGGCAGGACAAATCCGCGCGCGCTGGGAAGAGTTGAAAACGGTCACTGAAAGTTTCGTGGCCTGTTGCGAAGAGGGGAATTTCCTGCCCTTAAAACAGAAGGCGGCCAGCGCCGATTTGCCCAAGTAGTTCGGCATGAGGGCGAGGATTGCTTGCGCGCTTTTGTGCGCGCTAGGATGTTCCTTGAGCGGGTCCGCTGAAGTCATCGAATCGGATCTTTGCATCTACGGCGGCACCGCCGGAGGAGTGGCGGCGGCAGTGCAAGCCGCGCGGATGGGAAAGACCGCGGTCGTCGCTGAATTCGGCAGCCATCTTGGCGGCATGAGTTCGGGCGGACTTGGGGCGACCGACATCGGGAACAAGGCCGCGATCGGCGGGATCGCGCGCGAGTTTTATCACCGGCTGGCACAGCACTACGCGAGCGAGGACGCCTGGCGGTTCGAGCAACGGAATGATTTTTTCAAGCAGCGCTCCAGCCACTCGACCCTGGCCGAGTTGAATTTGCCGGAAGCCACGGTCTGGACTTTCGAACCTCACGTCGCCGAGCACACTTTCTTCCAGATGCTAAACGAAGCAAAGGTGCCGGTATATTTCCAGCAACGGCTCGCTTCGGTCAAAAAGCAAGGCGCGCGCATCGTTGAAATCGTGATGGAAGATGGAAAGGTATTTCGCGCCCGAATGTTTCTTGACGCCACCTACGAAGGGGACCTGATGGCCCTGGCCGGGGTCAGCTATGCCGTCGGCAGGGAAGCCAATTCCATTTACGGCGAAACCCTTAATGGCATCCGGGATCAAACGCCCAAGCACCAATTCCTCGTGCCGGTTGATCCCTATATGGCGGCGGGCAAGGCAGCCAGCGGTTTGCTGCCCTTTATTCAACCCGATGCTCCCGGCACGCCGGGCGAAGGCGACCGTTCCGTCCAGGCCTACAACTTTCGGCTTTGCTATACTCAGATTGCCGCTAACCGGTTGCCCCATAAACCTCCGGCGCGATATGATCCCGCTCAGTTCGAACTTCTCGCGCGCTATCTTGAAGGCCTGGTAGCCGCCGGAAAAAACCCCGCTTTGAAACAATTGTGGAACCCAATCTGGTTGCCCAATGGCAAAACCGACATCAATAATAACGGCGGCTTTTCGACGGATTTCATCGGCGCAAATTACGATTATCCCGAAGCCAATTACGCGAGCCGCGCCGAAATTTGGCGGCGGCACGCAGATTATATTCGCGGTTTCGTTTATTTTTTGGCCACCAGCCCGCGCGTCCCCGAGAACATTCGGCAGGAGATGCTAACCTGGGGACCGGCCAAAGACGAATTTGCTGATCGCGGCGCATGGCCGCATCAGCTCTATGTGCGGGAAGCGCGGCGAATGATCTCTTCCTGCGTGATGAGCGAGCGCCATTGCCGCGGACAAATAAAGGCGGAAGACCCAATCGGCCTGGCGGCTTATACCATGGATTCGCACAATTGCCGCCGGCTGGTCAAAGATGGCCGCGTCGAAAACGAGGGCGATGTTCAAGTAGGGGGATTCCCTCCTCATCCCGTCTCCTATCGGTCTATCGTCCCAAAAATCACCGAGTGTGAGAACCTCCTCGTGCCAATCTGCCTCTCCGCAACTCATATTGCCTATGGCTCGATTCGCATGGAGCCCGTCTTCATGATCCTGGGCCAATCCGCCGCCACCGCGGCGGTGCTCGCGTTGGAAGCCAATGTGCCATTGCAGAATGTGAATTATGACCGTCTGCGCCTGCGCCTGCTGGCCGATAAACAAATCCTCGAGTGGAACCCGAGAAGCGCTACACTTGGAGTCCGTTCGGGTTCTATAATTCAAGAACAGGAAATCACGTCGCCGAAATAGTTCCCCCCAGCTCGGATTCGTCTGCGCTAGCGGGGTGAAAACCCTACGTTATTAGGCCTTGCCCAAACCTCAAGGTGAGGAACCTTAGTAGAGATGATGGCGCACGCCACAGTTCTACTCGTGGAGGACGACCCCGACGATGTGTTGCTGACGCAACTCGCGTTCGAAAAAGCGCGCTTGGCAAATCCTTTGGAAGTGGTCCGGGACGGCGAGGAAGCGATTCTTTATCTGAAAGGTGAAGGACGCTACGCCGACCGACACCGATATCCGCTTCCAATTCTTATGCTCTTGGATCTGAAAATGCCTAGAGTGGATGGCTTTCAGGTCCTCGAATGGTTGCAAAAGCATCCCGAACTGGGTCATTTGCCTGTCGCCATGATGACTTCCTCCGATCACGATCCAGACATTACTCGCGCCTACGACCTTGGCGCTGATTCATATCTAAGCAAACCTCCGGATGCTGAAGCTTTGCTCGCCCTGGTGCAACGACTCCACGCCTGGTGGCTGATTGTGAATCAGCCGTTGGAATACGATCCGGCTTGAATGCGACGTTCGTTCATTCGTGCCTGTTCTCGCCTTGGTGCCTGGGTTGCATTTTCCAGGATTCTGGGGCATGGTTGGGCTAACTTACCCCTTTGGGACGCGAAAATACCGTGGCACGCAGTGCGACAATTTTGTTGGTCGAAGATGATCCGAGCGATGCCCTGCTCGTTCGCAAGGCGGCTCAAAAAACCCTTGCCGGTATCCCCATTGCCCTGGCTACTGATGGCGAAGAGGCAGTGCGGTATCTAAAGGGTGAAGGACAATACTCGGACCGCTCGGCCTTCCCTTTCCCGGACCTCGTATTGCTGGATTTAAAAATGCCGCGCATGAACGGCTACGAGTTCTTGCGCTGGATTCGGGCTCAACCGGTGCTGAAGCGGTTGCCCGTTATTGTCTTGACCGGCTCTATCCAGGAAACCGACACACGCCGCGCTTACGAGGAGGGTGCTAATTCTTATGTCACCAAGCCCTCCAATTTTGACGACCTGGTCGAAGCCATGAAAACTCTCGGGGATTTTTGGCTGAGCGGCTCCAAACTCCCGGAAGCAACCCCTCCTGGCCCGTGACCGTCTCCATGGGGCCAATCCGGATTCCAGGGTCGAAGCGCATCGCAGGTCAGATATCCTAATGGAAAAGCGCGCGGACTTTAATCCAACTTAAAGCTCATTGTTGCGGGTTGATATTTGCCAGCTTGATGCGAGGATGTATCAACTCGAGGAAAACTCAGACAAAGATATGGGACGGAATGGGTAGTCAAATATGTCAACCAGGGTGCTAATCGCGGAAGACGACCCAAGCGACGTTTTTCTTTTGCAGCGGGCCTTTGCTGCCGCTGAGGTGCCGGCCACCTTACATTTCGTTCGCGACGGCCAGGAAGCAATCGATTACCTCGAAGGGGAGAATTCTTTTTCCGATCGAGCCGCCCATCCGCTTCCGGACCTGATGCTCCTGGATCTGAAAATGCCCCGGTTAAATGGTTTCGACGTTCTGGACTGGTTGCGAAAACAGCCCGGACTGAAACGCCTGTTGGTGACCGTCTTGACATCGTCTGACCAACCCAGAGACATCAATCGGGCCTACGATCTGGGGGCCAATTCCTATTTGCTTAAGCCTCACAACTCCAGTCAATTGGCCGAATTGGTAAGACGCCTCCAAAAGTACTGGCTGGAAGTGAACCAGCGCCCGGTTACCCTCCTTGAATGATCGGCACGCGGAGGCCGTCGCGATTGCCTGCCGCCTTGCATCAGCATTTCGAATTCTCGCACCAGCACCCAATCCCTTATGCTCACCCCGAATCAAAGCGGCTCGCTGCTCAGCTTGACTATCAGCCTCGAATGCTCCCCCGGCGGCAGCTTAATCGCATTGGCCGCCACGTTTCCGGATTCCACGCAGACCATTCGCTGATATTCGTCGTTCCCGAAGTCGGGCATTTGTTGCGCTTTGGCGATCCACGGATTCCATACCACGGTGGATACCGAGCCGTGCTTTTCCACACGAATCTTTCGGCCAAATGTTTCATCCAGGATTTCGATTTTCGTCGTCGTATCCAGGTAGATCCGATCCACCTCCGATGAGAAGCGAATGGCGTCCTCGGTTTCGGTCTTTTGAGCGAAGTTCGCGACCTTGTCTAAATACTTTGTTCCTTTCAGTCCCGTGATCGATACCTTCGAAATATCTCCTACCTCGAAATAGGTGTGAAAACAGTTCTCGAAGCCAAATACCTCGTCCCGCGAATTGTTTGTGATTGTCAATTGCAGCGTCAGCGAATCGTTCACGGTAACGACATAATCGGCGCTGAATGGCGGGAAGGCCGACGCCTCCGGGCAATCCGGCAAATGAAATCGCACGCTGACGCTTCCATCCGGCGACGGCACAAACTCCTTTAGCTCCCACGCGTTCGCCCGGGCGAACCCATGCTGGCCCAATCCTTCGCGCGGCCCGAACCACGGAAAGATCACCGGGATCCCGCCTCGAATCGGCTCTTTCTCTGCGAACCGGCTGCACTGGCTCAAAAACAGCAACGGCGCCTCCTCTCGTTTCTTGAAATTCGTGATATGGGCGCCATGGAGATAAATCTCCGCGGAGCTCATTGCCGTAGCGACCTCAAGCATCGGCAACTCCCCCCGCCCGTCCATTAAAGCTACGCGGCCAGGAGTCCCTGTTTTTGCGTTCTCTTTGCTGTTGGGCATAGTTTCCACCCACGTTATATAGGCCGCCGGGTCCCATGACACGCATATTTTTGTGGTACCTCGCTGGAATATTGTCGTACCAGTTGACCAAAGACCAAACAGCGGAAAAGCCACTTGGCGCTCCTCGCCTTAGCCGCAGCCCTCACATTTCAACGTCGGAAGTTCAAAGGTGCCTTGGCAGCCGAGGACTCTGCCATCTCTCCATCATTTAACTGAATTAACTTAATTAACCCAATTCACTTTGTAACCCCCCCCGCCATGCCGTCTCGCGCGCTCACTCCTCATTCGCCTCCGCTGCCCCGGACTTCGGCAACTTTCTCGGCGCGTTCGTGACCGCTCCCCCCGCCGGCGTCGTCTCCTTCAGAAAACCCTCCAGTAACCCCAGATACATATCCAAAGTCCCCGTGGAATCCTCCCCCAACTCCCGCTTCAGCCCCTTCAATTGTTCCGTTGCCGACAGCGCTTCGGCGCGAATATCGTTCAGTCCCAATTTCCCGCTCATGAGCCCGCTCACCAAATCATTGAACTTTGCTTTCGCTTGCGGATCCGTGCCCACCAGGAACTGTTCCTCCACCTGCTGAACCAAATTCGTGCGCCCGTTCAACTGCCGCACGGCTGTCGCCAGCTCGGCATTTGAATTAGTATTAGTATTAATTGCCGCAACTGGCCGCGGCGCCTGACCCGCCACAGCGGGCATCTTCACAGAATTTGTCTCCGCGCCGGCGCTCATCGAGACACTGGCCACCTTCGCCCGCGGCAGCCGCACCACCCCGAGCGCCTCGCTTTGCACCACCAGCGTATCATTGCTCAAAGAAAGCACTTTGCCAATGAAACGCTCCCCGCTTTTCATTTCCACCTGGTCGGCCCAAACAGCCCTCCCACACAGAAGCAAAAAGGCGAGCATTATCCATTCGCCCTTGCATCGGTTCAACTGCTTGCGCAATCCGCTTTCTGCTGTCTTTTTCATAAAACCATCTTCCTAAGCACCGTCCAACAAGAGCCAGAAACGGGAGCCTCCTCCCGCCCCGTGCTCTATCCCGGCCTTGCCGCACATTCGCTCCGCCGCCTTGCGTACGATCGCCAGGCCCATCCCCGTCCCCTCATATTCTTCCGTCCGGTGCAGGCGCTGGAACATCACGAATATCCGCTCCCGCGCTTCCGCGGGAATTCCGATGCCGTTGTCTTCGAACCAAATCTTCACCTGCGATCCGCAAGCCTCGCTCCAAATCCGAACCTGCGGCTTCTTCCCTTTCTCGACAAACTTTACCGCGTTGCTTAACAGGTTGTAAATGCATTGCGTCAGGGACGCCTCATGCCCCAGCACGCGAAGCAGTGGCGTTTGCGCTTCCATCCGGGCCAGCGGCTCCTGAAAAGCGGGATGTTCCTGGATGATTTGATTGAGCAATTTGCCCACGTCCAGCGGCTCCAGTTCCGTCGGCGAAAGCGTGATGCGGCTGTAGGCCAGCACATCCTGAATCAACCGATCCAGCCGACCCGCCGCATTCATGATTCGCTGCAAGAGGTCCTTCCCCTCCTCGTCAATCTTTTCCGCATAATGCGTTTGCAGAATCTCCGAAAAACTTCTCATCGCTCGCAACGGCGCCCTCATGTCGTGCGACAAGCTGTACGAGAAAGCCTGCAACTCCCCGATCGTCTCCTGCAAACTGGCCGTCCGTTCCGCCACCGCCTTCTCCAAATTTCGCGCATGCTCCTCCAACTGCATCTTCGCCTGTGCCAGCGCCTGCACGCCGCTTCGCCGCTCCACCGCGAACGATACCGGCCCCGCAATCGCGTCCGCCAATCCCAGCTCTTCGCTCGTGAACCGGTGCGGCGTGTCGTAATAAACCATGAACTTCCCCAGCAAACGGCCCTTGTAAGTCAGTGGAATAAACGCCAGCGATCGTATCCCCTCACCCAGGATCGTCGCCCGCAAATGCTCCTCTCCCTCCATCAACCTCACATCCTCCACGCAGATCGGTTGCGGCTCGCGCTCGTTCGCCTTCCAGGGCGAATGCCCCTCCACCGCCCGGCAATACTCCGCCGACAGCCCCCGCGTGAATTTGAACCTCATTACCTCATCCTCGTCAAAAATCAGGATCGATGCCCGGTTGGCCCCCAGGCACTCGCAGATGCTGTCCACCGCCGCCTCGTAAATCTCCGAAAGCGCCTTCGCCCGGTTCACGTTCTTCAGCAATCGCAGGATCAGCCGCTGTTGGTCCTCCGCCCGTTTCGCCTCTGTAATGTCCCGTAGTATCCACCGCAGCCCAATCACCCCCTTGCCCTGCTCCCTCATCACATTCACCCTCAGCTCGCACGGGGACTCCTCGGGTCCCTCCCCTGCCCTCAGTGCCGCCTCGATTTTCCCGCTTCCTGCCGGCGCCTTCCGAATCCGAAAAATCGTCTCCAGCACCTTCGCCTTGGTTGCGGCGCTGAATAATGGAATCAACGGAACCCCTTGAAGCTCTTTTGCTGGTCGTCCCAGGATCCGGCATGCTTCCACGTTTATTTCCTGAAGCAACCCATCCAGATCGGTCACGATGTACCCATCCGGCGCAAAGTTGAACAACTCCTCGTACCGCCGCCGCTCAAATTCCACCGCCGTTCGGTTCCCCATTAATTGCGCGTTCTGCCAGGCTAATTCCTCCTTCGCCGCCTCCAACTCTTCGATCTTTGCTTGAAGCAACCCCTCCAGCGTAGCCGATGGTGCCAGCCTTCGTGCCGGTCGCTTCCGTGCGCGAACGGTTCCGTTTCGCTTCGTACCTGCCACCAATCGGCGCTTTTTGTCGTTTGCGTGCTTCAAACTCATGCCACTTTCATCGTACGCCCGTTGGATTCGTACCCTCTACTTACCACCCTTCCTCCACCGCCGCAAGCGACCCCCTCCGGAACGATGTAGCGCAGGTTGTCAATCTGCCGTACTGCCGATTCGCAATCGGCCCCATACAGAAAACCCTAAGAAAGCAAAAACCTTCTTTGATTTTGCCCTTAAATTTGGGCGCGAAGGAGCAGAATGTCAGGCTTGGGCAGAGCCGCGAGGATTTCAGGGTTCAGAAGGCCGCTGATTGCTCGCACTTGCCAGGACAGGAACAAAAGCCCGATACAACTCATTGGCTCTCTCCAGTTTTCGCCTCAGGACCGGCGACTTGTGCAATTGCTGCACCATTGCCGTTTTCACGGGAGCGCGATACGGGGATGGCCGGCAAACCGTAAGCTCGTTGACCGCGACGTTCCCGCCGTTCCGGGCGACGCGGGAGGTTTCCTCGATGCGAGAGAAGCAGTCTGAAACCAGTTCCCCATCATGCTCGAAAGCGGCGTAGCTCGTGCCGAACTTTCGGTTAAAGCGCTCAATCTCCCGTCCCAGTTGCGTCGTCGTAACTTCAAATGAAACAATGAACATCTCAACGGCATAGGGCCTCAGCGCTTGGTGATAATCGAGGTAATAATCCAGGGACTCCTCCAGATAACCATTCCAATAGATTGCCCAGGAAACCACCGCGTCTTCCGGCGCGCGGATCAGGAACATGCCTGGCTTTCCGATACGCAGCCAGCGTATGATCACGGGCGGAATATGAGGATGGCTGGCAATCCGCGCGCTCGGATTGGCCAGCCGGAAAGCCTCGGTGGTAAAAGTGTTGGCCGAACGCGGAAAACCTCCGATCCACACATCGAAATTCGTATCAAAGCAGTCTCCGCGTCCCCGCATCAGGCCAAATGAGCGATACAGAACGGGATGGCGCCACAGGAGTGTCCGGCCCAACCGGCGGATGATGAACGGTCCTTTGTTCATCCACGGATCACGGTTGGCGGATTATGAAATCCGTCGAGCTTTTTCCGATCAAACCGTTGTCCAGGAGAAAATAGCCGCTTAGTATTCTTAAAGCTTTTCATTGCAGCAAAAACCCACCAGTTTCAGATTTGGAAACACTGCCGCAGCCTAAGACGTTCAGTCGAGATTAAAGGCTACAAATTGCGCAAAAAAATGCCCGACAAATTCCTTCGCGCGTAGGCCGCTCGTAAATTGTCGGGCACTTAGTACTAATCGATGATTTCGACTCTCCCGGATCGAGCAATTACTCTGCCATAATGCGCCTTGCGAATGGACTAACCCCAAGCCCCATGTCAGTCGTTCACAGCGCTCTTCCTGCAAGGCTGTAAATAGAATATCCACCTCGTGTAAACAAAATGTCCACCTCGCTTGCCGATCCGACCCAAAGAACGCAAAGAAACTTTTTGTTCCCAATTTGACTTTGGCAGGACCAAATATTCGGTCATCCAGTCTAGTTTACCTCTTGCGCTCTCACCCCAACGCCCGCCTGATTTCCCCCTCTCCCAAAGTACGTGGCTTGACTACAAAAATTGGCCTCCACGCCTGCTTGGATCGTCACCCGGGTCTTCCATTCCCAGCCAAAACTCGCCCTTGCATCTCACGATCTTAACCAGCTCTTCGAATTCCTGCGGCTTAATCTCGTAAGCATTCGCCCCCAGCTTTAGCGTTTTCTCAACGTCCGCTCGATTGCATGATCCGCTAAAGAAGATTATAGGCAGAACCCGGAATTGACTCCTCTGCCGCACCACGTACGAGATCATGCCCCAAATCTTCGAGGAATTGATCCACGTCGTGAAACGGATCGGCGATTTCTGGCTCTGACCTCTGCAGCCCGCCCGGCTCGGACCTTTTCAGTCAAACTGATTACTGACTCCTTCTTTTCCGTGATTGGATGTTTGAAGTTTGACTCTTCCCTGGATCTTGGTTTTTGGCCTTTGGATCTTTTCATTCTCCACATTTTGTCATTGCCTGCCAAAAAAATCTCTTGCAACTTCATCCCACACTTTCGCACCCGAATTTTATGAACGCTCAACATAGCCACAGTAATTTTCCAAAACTGCACAATGCCATGTGGCCCGGTCTGGTGGGCAAAGGCACACCCGGTGCTGAACCTTCCATCGACCTGGATACGATGCTCGAACTCACCGCTGCCGCGGATGTGGATGGCATCCGATTCGACGGGGTCGATCTGTTTCTGTTCGATCCCCACACCAGCATTGACATTGATGACGAGGGCATCCAGCGCCTTGCCGAAAAGATTCTCTCGAAAGGATTCGTCATCGGTTCCATCGTGGCCCCAGTCTGGCCTCCCACCGGCGGCGGCTCCGCCATCGGCACCGACGACGAGCGCAAGCAGTTCATCGAGCAGGTCCGCAAAGCCTGCCGAATCGGCAGTCTCCTGCGCCGCCAGGGCGCGCGGCCTTACGGCGTGGTCCGGATCGATTCGGCGTGTTCGGTGTCGGATTGGGCGAAAGATGCCGAAGCCAACCAGCGTAAGATCGTCGAGACCTTCACGGAAGCCTGCACGGTGGCCGAAAGCTTCGGTGAGCGACTCGCCGCCGAAGGTGAAATCTGCTGGGGGGGCATGCATAGCTGGAAAAAAATGGTGGATCTGCTCGAACGCGTCAACCGGCCCCAAACCCTCGGCTTTCAAGCCGACATGGCGCATACCCTCCTTTATACCCTGGGTGCTAACGCGCCGGAGGACGCCGTCCTGCCGCCGGATTGGGATTGGTCGGACCC
>Ga0193728_1001477_pt1 | contig 11947 bp, 8 predicted proteins | sample U1c1metaG_FD_143037 | JGI IMG/M metagenome (GOLD analysis project Ga0193728, IMG submission 143037) | Soil microbial communities from a riparian zone of the East river system, Colorado, United States - U1c1 | ecosystem: Environmental > Terrestrial > Soil > Riparian zone | place: USA: East River...
TTCCCTGCGACGGCGCACCCCGCCACGCAGCGACCGCCTGCGAGCAAGCCTTTCCCCTCCCGTCGCCTCTTCTCGGCTCTGCTCGCCGCTTTCCTCACCATCGCCGTGCTCGCCGTCACCGCGGCTGCCTGCGAAGGAGGAGGCCCGCCGACCTCGCCGACCAAAAAAGAAAAACTCGGCGGCACGAACCCCGGGTCTGAAAAAGTCGAAGAACCGTGCGTCGGCGAACCGGTCAGCTGCGCCACCGGCAACGAGGTCGAAGAGCAGACGGACCTGTCGATCGCCGGTCGCGGCCCGGGGCTGCGGGTGACGCGCACCTACAACGCCCTGTCGGCCGCCGAAGCCAAAGAAGCCGGCCCTTGGGGCTTCGGCTGGACCGGCCCCTACGAAGCCTCTCTGGAAATCAACAAAGAAGCGGCCACCGCCACGGTCCTGCAGGAAAACGGCAGCGCGACGACCTTCTACAAATCGGGCGAAACCTACACCCAGGGCGGCTGGACCGAAGCGCGCCTGAGCAAATCGGGCGAAAACTACATCTACACGCTCCCAGGTCAGTCAAAGCTCGAATTCAACTCCGCAGGACGCCTTACCAAAGAGACCGACCGCCGCGGCATCTCGCTGACCTTCGCCTATAACAAAAGCAATCAGCTCGAAACGGTCACCGACGGCGCTAAACGTACATTGACCTTCAAATACAACCTCGAAGGCCAGGTCGAAAGCGTGAGCGACCCGATGGGCCATAAAGTCAGCTACGCCTACAGCTCAAAACAGCTCTCGAGCGTCACGATCGAAGGCAAAGTGCGCTGGGAATTCGCCTACGAATCGCCGCATCTGCTGACGAAAGTCACCGACGGGCGTAAACACTCGACGACCAACGAATACGACGCATCGCACCGCGTGACCAAGCAGACGCGCGCCGGGCACGAACGCAAATTCAAATACGGCGCAACGCCTGAAACGGAAACGACGATCACCGAACCAAACGGCTCGGAAACGTTTGAGAAATTCAACGCGGCCGGTGAGGCGACGAAGATCACCCGGGCCAAAGGTGTCGCCGGCGTCGAAACGACGAGCGAATACGAATACAACACCGCCTTCCAGCTGACGAAGGCGACCGACGGCAACAAACACGAAACCAAATTCGGCTACGACGAAGAAGACAACAAGACCAGCGAAACCGATCCGAACAAAGACGAACGCAAATGGACGTACGACAAAAAACACGACGTCGAAACCGAAACGACCCCCGAAGGCGAGAAAACGACGATCAAACGCAATGAAGCCGGCGACCCCACGGTCATCGAACGCCCGATCGGCGAAGAAACTCAGAAGACTGAATACAAATACAACGAAAAAGGTGACCTCACCGAAGTCGTCGACCCGCTCAAACACACAACCAAATACGCCTACGACGAAGCCGGCGACAAGAAAAGCGAAACCGATCCCGAAGGCAACGAACGCACTTTCAAATACAACGAAGACTCACAGCTCACCGAAGAAACGAGCCCGCGCAAATTTACGACCAAAACGGAACGCGACCAACAAGGTCGTCCGATCAAAGTCACCGACGCGCTCGCACACGTGACCGAATACAAATACGACGGCGACGGCGACGTCGAATCGGAAACTGACGGCAACAAACACTCAACCAAATACACCTTCAACGAAGAAGACCTGCCAACAGCAGTGGAACAGGCGAACAAAACGGTCGTCGAAACCGGCTATGACGCCGAAGGCAAGATGACGAGCCACACCGACGCGAACAAACACACCTGGGAATACAAACGCAACGCACTCGAGCAGATCACCGAAGAAGTAGATCCGCTCAAACGCAAAACGAAGAGAACCTACGACAAAGCGGGCAACCTTGAAACGCTCGAAGACGCTGAAAAACATACGACGACTAGCAAATATGACGAATCGAACCGGCTCAAATCGATCGTCTACTCGACCGGCAGTCCGTCTGAAGTAACCTACGAATACAACAAAGACTCAAAGGTCACGAAGATGTTAGACGGCACCGGCGAAACGAAAAATGCCTACGACAAACTCGATCGGCTCACCGAATACAAAAGCGGTGCGGGCAAGGTCGTTAAATACAGCTACAACGTCGCCAACGAGCCGACAACGATCACGTACCCGAACAAAGAAGCCGTCACGCGTACCTACGACAAAGATGCGCGGCTGGAAAAGGTCAGCGACTGGAACAAACACGAAACGACGTTCAAATACAGCCCGGACTCTCAGCTTTCGGCGACCGTCTTCCCGTCGAGCACCGAAGACGAAGACACCTACGGCTACGACGAAGCCGATCAGATGTCGGAAGTCAAGTTCAAAAAGGGCGCGACGAGCCTGGGCACGCTCGCCTACGAACGCGACGCGGTCAACCAGCTCAAAAAGACGACGACAACCGTCCTGCCGGGGCCGGCGTCGAGCGAAAACGTCTACGACGAAAACAATCGGCTGACCGAAGCGAACAAACTCGCCTACGCGTATGACTCGGCGAACAACCCGACGAAACTCGAAGGCGCCGGCACCTACAGCTACGACGAAGCCGACCAGCTCAAAGAAGGTCCGGGAGCCGCCAAATACGCCTTCAACGAAGACGGGCGACGGACGAAAACGACGCCCGGCAAAGGACTCGCAACGAGCTACGGCTATGACCAGGCCGGCAACCTGACGAGTGCCGAACGAGAAGCTCCCGAAGAACTCAAAGACAGCTACGGCTACGACGGGAACAATCTCCGCGAGAGTCAGACGATCAAAGGGACGACCACGCAGCTGACGTGGGATACAGCCGAAGAACTGCCGCTGCTGCTCTCAGACGAAACGAACAGTTACATCTACGGGCCTGCGGGACTGCCGATCGAGCAGATCTCCTCGGGCGGGACGACGCTCTATCTGCATCACGACCAGCAAGGGTCGACGCGGCTGCTGACGAACTCCAAAGGCGAAACCGAAGCCGCGTACACGTACAACCCGTTCGGGACGCTGAACGCGTCCTCTGGGAGCGCTTCTACACCGCTTCGCTACGACGGACAGTACACGAGCACGGACACGGGGCTGATCTATTTGCGGGCTCGGACCTACGATCCGTCAACAGCACAGTTCCTGACGGTGGATCCGTTGCTTCAGGCTACCGGAGATACCTATGACTACGCCAAACAGGATCCCGATACCTACACAGACGCTTCCGGCGAATGTGCGATCCCCAATCCGGACTGCGAAAAATGGAGCCAACAAAAAGAATGGTCAGAAAAATACGCTTCGAAATATCAGATAGAAGCGATAGCTGAGCTCAAGACTTCGAACGCACTGCTCGGAGAGATCAAAGACTGGCCCTGGTATTACGGGGTCATCGCACCATGGACAGCTAACTGGAAAATTCTAAAGGCGGCTGAAGCACTAGCCGACGAGGCGGCGTTCTCGATTAAACTATCGCTCGAGGAAAAGACAGCGGCGCAGAACTATCAGAACCTGATAAATCAGAACTGCGGGCCCGTCGCGTGAGTCGAAGCCGTCGAGGGCTAGCTCGACATCTCAATATTCAACTGGGCATAGACGAGCCGCGTGACCTCTCCCCCGTCGGCGCGCCCCTTCGTCTCGCGCATTACCGCCCCGATGATCGGCCCGATCGCCTTCGCATTCCCGGAGCGCACGCGCTCGGCAGCATCGGGATTCGCAGCAAGCGCCGCAGCAACAATCTCGCCAAGCTCGTCGCCGCTGCCGATCGCAGCAAGACCTTCGGCCTCGACGATCGCACGCGGGTCGCCGCCTTCGGCGATCAGCTTGTCGAGCACCTGGCGCCCGGCACCGACGCTGATCTGCTTGCTCGAGACGAGGCCGACGAGCGCGGCGAGCGCTCTCGGCGCAACACGCGAGGCAGCAGGGTCCTCGCCGTCGCCGAGCCGCGCGAGCAGGTCGCCGCTGACCCAGTTCGCAAGCGCCTGCGCAAGCGCGGGCGGGTCGACGTCGGCAGCGAGCGCGGCCTCGAAGTAGTCGCCGAGCTCGCTGCGAAACGCGAGCTGCTGCGCGCTGTCGGCGCTCAGCTGCAGCTCGGCCTCGAATCGCGCGGCGCGTTCGGCGGGAAGCTCGCTCATCGCCTCACGCGCGGCCGCGAGCATCTGCTCGTCGATCGCGACGGGCAGCAGGTCGGGCTCGGGGAAGTAGCGGTAGTCGTGCGCCTCCTCCTTCGAGCGCAGCGAGGAGATCGCGCCGGAGGCGGGGTCGTAGTGAAGCGTCTCTTGCGTCACCTCGCGGCCGCCTTCGATGAGCTTGCGCTGGCGCTCGATCTCGGCCTTGATGCCGCGTTCGATGAAGCGAAACGAGTTCATGTTCTTCAGCTCAGTCTTGACGCCGAGCGTGTCGGTCCCGGCGGGGCGCAGCGAGATGTTCGCGTCGCAGCGCAGCGAGCCCTCCTCCATGTTCACGTCGCTTACCCCGAGTTGGCGCAGCGTCACGCGCAGGAGCTTCAGCCACTCGCTCGCCTGCTCCGCGGTGCGGATGTCTGGCTCGGTGACGATCTCGGCGAGCGGCGTACCGCCACGGTTGAAGTCGACGACGCTCGCATCGGAGCCGTGAATCCGCCCGCTCTCGCCCTCATGGATCAGCTTCGCCGCATCCTCCTCGAGGTGCACACGGTGAATCCGCACCTCCCCGAGCCGCCCACCGAGGCACAGTGGCTCGTCGAATTGGGAGATCTGGTAGCCCTTCGGAAGATCGGGATAAAAATAATTCTTTCGATGAAATATTGATCGCGGGGCCAGCTCGGAACCGAGCGCGAGCCCGATCATCAGGCCGAAGTGGACGGCCTTCGCGTTCGCGACAGGCAGGCTCCCGGGCAGGCCGAGACAGACGGCGCACGTGCGCGTGTTTGGCGGCTCGCCGAAGGAGAGCTCGCAGCCGCAGAACATCTTCGTCTGCGTCGCGAGCTGCACATGGATCTCAAGGCCGATGACGGGCTCGAGCGCCGGGCCGGCGCCGTTCGATCCGGGCCCGCCGCTCGCCGCCTGACCGCCGCTGACGGTCGTCGGATCCTCAGACACGAGCGGCCCCCTCGGCGAAGCCGAGCGCCTGCTCGAACGCGTACGCGGCGTCGAGCAGGCGGTTCTCGCTGAACGCGGGGCCGGCGATCTGCAGGCCGACGGGCAGCCCTCCACCGGCCCGGGACGCGTCGCCACTCGATTGCGCCGCATCGCCGCCATCCGGCGCGGCAAGCCCACACGGGATCGAGATCGCGGGGATGCCGGCGAGCGACATCGGCACGGTGAAGTAGTCGCTGAGGTACATCGCCCATGGGTTGGCGGTCTTCTCGCCGAGCCCGAACGCGACGTTCGCAGACGTCGGCGTGACGATCAAGTCGACGCTGTCGAACGCCGTCTTGAAGTCCTCGGCGATCTTCGTGCGCACGCGCTGGGCGCTGCCGTAATAGGCGTCGTAGTAGCCGGAGGAGAGCGCATACGTGCCGAGCATGATCCGCCGCTTGACCTCCGTGCCGAAGCCGTCATGGCGCGTGCGCGTGTACATGTCGAGCAGGTCGGTCGCGTCGTGCGCGCGCATGCCGTAGCGCACGCCGTCGAAGCGCGCGAGGTTGGAGCTAGCCTCAGACGGCGCGAGCACGTAGTAGGCCGAGAGCGCATGCGGCGCGTGCGGCAGGCTGATCTCGTGAACGGACGCGCCGAGCTCCTCGGCGAGCTTCAGCGCGCGCTCGAACGCGTCGCGCACGCCCGGCTCGAGCTCGGCGCCGGCGAAGTCGCCGGCCGGCGCGCGCAGCTCGGCGGGCACGCCGAGGCGGATCCCGTCGAGCCGCTCGGCCGTTGGCTTGGCGATCGGCTCGGGGAACTGCAGCGAGGTCGCGTCGCAGGGGTCCTGGCCGACCATCCGCTCGAACATCAGCGCGGCGTCGGTGACATCGCGCGTCAGCGGGCCGGCCTGGTCGAGCGAGGAGGCGAACGCGATCATCCCGTAGCGCGAGACGGCACCGTACGTCGGCTTCAGCCCGACGATCCCGCAGAGCGCGGCAGGCTGGCGAATCGAGCCGCCCGTGTCCGTGCCGAGCGCCCACGGAGCGAGGCCGGCGGCGACGGCGGCCGCGCTGCCGCCGGAGGAGCCGCCGGGCACGCGCGTGCGGTCCCACGGGTTGAGCGTCGGCCCGTACGCGGAGTTCTCCGTCGAGGAGCCCATCGCGAACTCGTCCTGGTTCGTCTTCGTAAGCAGCGTCGCGCCGGCATCTTTGAGCTTTGCGACGGACGTCGCCGTGTACGGCGGGCGGTAGCCCTCGAGGATCCGCGAGCCCGACTGGCTCGGCACGCCCTCGGTGCAGAACAGGTCCTTGACCGCGAGCGGCACACCCGCAAGCGGGCCGCCGGCGGCGCTCGGCCCCTTCTCGGCAACCCAGGTGAAGCAGTTCAGGCCGTCGCCGTTCGCGTCTGCATCGCCTTGCGCGCGCTTGCGGTAGAACGCGAACAGCTCCTGCGCCGAGAGCTCGCCGGCGTCGATCGCCGCGATCGCTTGCGCGGCCGACAGCTCGAGCATCTCGCCGCTCATGCTTGTGGACTGGGCACGAGGAAGCCGTCGCCTCCCACAGCGGGCGCCTGCTCGAGCGCGACCTCGCGCGGGAACGACGGGCGCGGCTCGTCCGGGCGCAGTGCACCGGTCAGCTCGACGACGTGCGACGTCGGCGCGACATCCTCGAGCGAGAGCTCTGAGATCTTCGCGATGTGGTCGAGCACAGCCGAGAGCTCGCGCGCCATCGGCTCGAGCTCCTCCTCGCTGAGCGCAAGGCGCGCCAAGCGCGCCACATGCAGTACCTCGTCGCGGTCGATCACGGTTGCCGATTCTATGCGGCGCGCGCCACGCGGTCGCGCTCCGTCACGCGGTCGGCGGAGACGGCGCGTCGCCGGCAGCGCTCGCCGGCGGGGTCTCAGGCGAGGAAGTCGAAGTGGCCGGCGCATCCTCGCGCACGAGCAAGCCGCTGAACGCCGCAGCCGGTTGCTCAGGTGCGGGCACGGGTGCTGTTGCCGGCTCGGCTTGCTCAGCCTGCGCTTGCGCGTAGCCGGCAATCGTGATCGCGAGCGCAGCAACGAGGCCGAACCAGATGCCGGGCTTGATTCCAAACGAGATCCGGATCGAGCCGGCGCTCGCGCTCGGGCCGGGGTGATGCGCGATTCGGTAGACGATCAGCGCGCTCGCAAGCGCGCCGAGCCCAGCGGTGAGCGCGCTCAGCGGCACTGGGCCGTCGTGCTCGTAGCCAGTCGTCGCGGCGAGCGTCGAGCCGAGCGCGACGACGATCGTCAGCACCCAAACCCAGCGGCTGATCGTGAACGTCTGCCAGCCGGTCGTCGAAGCTGCGGCGCCGCTGATGTGCGTGCCCGGCAAGAGCCCTTCGACGCTGCCGCCGTACCAGTTGAAGAAGAAGACGAAGACGAAGAGCGCGAGCGCGCCGAGCGCGATGACCCAGCGCGCGATTCGAAGGCGGTTGGCGGCGAGGTTCACGCGCGAACTCCTATCGCAGCGGCCGCGTCGGTGGCATTGCCGGCGGGTACAGCGAGCCGCGTTCGTCGCGGATCGCGAGCCATGCGCCGAGCAGGATCGCGAGCGCGCCGGCGAGCGCGAGCCAAGGCCCAGCGCATCGCGACGTCGCATGATCGGGGCGCTCGAGCACGCGCACGATCGCGGCGATCGTCGCGATCAAGCCGAGCAGGCTCGTCCAGACAATCGACGCGACCGGCACGGCCGTACTGCGCTCGGTCAGCGTCGCGACGAACAGGCCAATTGCACTCGCTGTCGCGGCGAGCAGCAGTGCGACACCAGGGCCGAACGTGTCCCACGCATCGAGCGTGCCCGCCGGACTTTCATACGACGGCACGAACAGTGAGACGATCACGCACGCGGCGCCTGCCAGCACGAGCAGCTCGCCGGCGCGCACCTTGCGCGGGCTCATGCTGCGAGCTCCGCTTGCCGTTCTGCGGCCTGCAGCGTGTTGCGCAGCAGGAACGCGATCGTCGTCGGGCCGACTCCTCCCGGGACGGGCGTGATCGCCGAAGCGACTTGCACAGCCGCCGCGAAGTCGACATCGCCGACGAGTCCGCTCTCGTTGTGGGCCTGCTCCGGCGTGAGGCGATTCATGCCGACGTCGATCACGACTGCGCCTGGCTTGACGAAGCCCTCGCCGATCAGCCGCGGGCGCCCGACGGCGGCGATCAACACGTCAGCGCGCGAGCAGACCTCGCGTAGGTCGCGCGTGCGTGAATGACACACGGTGACGGTCGCATTCTCGGCGAGCAGCAGCTGCGCCATCGGCTTGCCGAACAGGTTCGAGCGCCCGACGACGACCGCTTCAGCGCCCTCGAGCTTGACGTCCGTATGCGCAAGCAGCGCCATCACGCCCTGCGGCGTACACGAGCGAAGGCCGGGCAGGCCGAGCGAGAGCAAGCCGGTATTGACCGGCGTAAGTCCATCGACGTCCTTCTCCGGGGGGACCATGTTCGTCAACGTCGAGCCGTCGAGATGATCGGGAACAGGCAGCTGCAAGAGGATGCCGCTGACCTGCTCGTCGGCGTTCAGTCGAGCGAGCTCGCCGGCGACGGCCTCGAACGAGGCGTCGGCGGGCAGACGCACGTCAAAAGGCTTCATCCCGACCTCGGCGCAGGCGCGCTGCTTGCCGGCGACGTAGACCGCAGAGCCAGGATCATCGCCGACGAGCACCGTCGCGAGCCCCGGCACGCGACCGGTGCGCTCGCGAAAGGCGGTGACCTGCACGGCGACGTCCGCGCGGACCTCCGCAGCGATCGCTTTGCCGTCGATGATGCTCGCGCTCACGGCGTGGATGCTACGCATCGAACGGGCGCCTCGGCGACGCGGCTCAGCGACGGCTGACGGGTGCATACTCAGCCATCAGCTTGCGCTCGGCGCCGTCGCGCGCGAAGCGCACGACGATCACGCCGTCAGGCTCGACGCCGGTGACGACGCCCTCGCCGAACGCCGCGTGCACGACGTCCTCACCGAGGCGGAACGTGTTCGCTACAGCCAGTTGCTCGCCGCCGGCGCTCGCCCACTCGCCACCGCCGGAGCCATTCTCCGCGTCCGCGGAAGCGCCGTGCAGCGCCGTTGCCCGCGCACCGCGGCCGAGCCCGGCCGAGAAACCACCGCCCGTGCGTGCGCCAAAGCCGCCGCTCGCGCCAATCCGCAGCCGATCGGAGAACTCGACCTCGTCCAATAGCTCCGCCGGGACCTCGCCGAGGAAGCGGCTGCGCAGCCCGATCGTCTGCGCGCCGAACACGGCACGGCGCTGCGCGTAGGTCAGGTACAGCTCGCGCATCGCGCGCGTCACGCCGACGTAGAACAGGCGGCGCTCCTCCTCGAGGCCGCCCTCATCGAGCGCGCGCGAGTGCGGAAAGACGCCCTCCTCACAGCCGGCGATGAACACCGTCGGGTACTCGAGGCCCTTCGCGTTGTGCAGCGTCATCAGCGTGACGAGACCGTCGTCGTCGCTGCGCGCGTCGGCGTCGGCGACGAGCGCGATCTCCTGCAGGAAGACCTCGAGCGTGTCGTTCTCCGGCTCCGCTGAGGCATCGAACTCGCGTCCGACCTCGACGAGCTGCTCGAGATTCTCCAAGCGACCTTGCGCCTCGATCGTACGCTCTGCCTCGAGTGCCTCGACGTAACCCGACTGCGAGAGCACTGCCTCGAGCAGGTCGCCGACCGGCACGCCGTCCGCTGTCGCACCTGTCGCCGCGTCGATGTCAAGCGAGAGCTCATCGTCCTCGCGTTCGGCCGTGCCATCGTCGTCTGCCGTGCCCGCGAGCTTGCGCAACTCGGCCATCGTGTCCATGAAGCGCGTCAGCGCCTTGATCGCGGCCGTACCAAGTCCAGGCACCTCCTCCGGTACCGACGCGGCCTGCCAGACCGAGATGTCGGCAGCGTCGGCGTGCGCGAGCACGCGCGCGAGCGACGTCTGCCCGAGCCCGCGCCGCGGCGAGTTGGCGATCCGCGTGAAGCTGACGACGTCGAACGGGTTCGCGAGGAACAGCAGGTACGCGACGGCGTCCTTGATCTCAGCGCGCTCGTAAAACTTCGTGCCGCCGATCACCTGGTAGGCGATCTCGCGGCGCACGAGCGTGTCCTCGAGCACGCGCGACATCGCGTTCGTGCGGTAGAGCACCGCGATGTCCTCGCGCGAGGCGCCCTCGTCGACGAGCCGCTCGATCTCGCCGACGATGAAGCGCGCCTCACCGTGCTCGTCGTCGAGCCCGCGCAGGTGGATCTGCGAGCCCTGGCCGAGCTCGCTCCACAGACGCTTCGCGATGCCGCCGCGATTGTTTGCGATCACTGCGTTTGCCGCACGTAGGATCGTCTCCGTCGAGCGGTAGTTCTGCTCGAGCTTGACGACGCGCGCGTCTTTGAAGTCGTCTTGAAAGTCGAGGATATTGCGCACCTCGGCGCCACGAAAGCTGTAGATCGATTGAGAATCGTCGCCGACGACGGCGAGGTTGCGATGTCCGGGGATGCTCGTGCGCGCACCGTGCTCCGGAGCCTCGCGCCCACCGCCGACGAGCAGCTGCAGCATCCGGTACTGCGCGTAGTTCGTGTCCTGATACTCGTCGACGAGCACGTGGCGGAAGGCGCGCTGATAGCGCTCGCGAACGTCCTCGAACAGCTCGAGCAAGTTGACCGTGCGAAACAGCAGGTCGTCGAAGTCCATCGCGTTCATCCGCAGCATGTCGCGCTCATAGAGTTCGTAGACGTCCGCGAGCATCTCCTCAAACGGCGAGCCGACGGCCTCGCGTAGGTCGCTCGCCGAGCGCAGACGGTTCTTCGCCGCTGAGATCTGATTGTGCAGCGCCGCCGGCGTGTAGCGCTTCGGGTCGACGCCGACAGCGTCCGCGCAGCGCTTCGTCAGCCGCCGCGCGTCGGCCTGGTCATAGATCGTGAACTGGCGCGTGTAGCCGAGCCGCTCAGCCTCGACGCGCAAGATCCGCGCGCACGCAGCGTGGAACGTCATCAGCCACATCCCGCGCGTGCGCCGGCCGAGCAGCCGTTCGACGCGGCCAGCCATCTCCTTCGCCGCCTTGTTCGTGAACGTGATCGCGAGGATCTCGTTCGGCTGCGCCTCGTCGGTGTAGATCAGGTGCGCGATCCGGTGCGTCAGCACGCGCGTCTTGCCGCTGCCCGCACCAGCGAGGATCAGCAGTGGGCCCTCGCCGTGCGTAACCGCCTCGCGCTGGGGCTCGTTGAGGCCCTCGAGCAGCTCTTGGAGGTGCTCTGCGTGCGGGTTTGCGGACATTACCTCAGGATAGGTGCGAGCCCGGCTGGCCGACCCCGTGCGGCGGCGCCAGGAGGATCCGTCACACACAAGACCGACCCAGTCCGCGACCAGATCGCTTGACTTGCACCCGTGCGACTACCAGACAGCACGCGAGCGCGGCTGTGCGTGTTGGCGGATCGCGCGGTCCTTCGTAACCAGCGACAGGTCGTTCTCTACAGCCGTCGCATAGATCAGCCGGTCGGCAGGATCGCCCGGGAATGACGACGGCAGCGCGACCGCGATATCCGCAATCGCCGGCGTAACGCCGATCGTCCGCAATTGCGCAGCGAGCCCGTCAAGCCACGACCGAATCGGCACGCCGAGCTTAATTCGCTGGTTGTGCGCCAACCATGCAAGCTCAAACCACGAGATGGCCGCCACCGCGAGCTCGTCGGCTTGTTCGAGCGCCTCGCGCGCGTGAGCGCTCACGCGCTGGGGCTCAGCGGACCACCAATGCACGACGTGTGTGTCGAGCAGTACCGCGCCCACGCCTCAAGCGGCGTTCCATGGCGCGTCCGTCGAGAACAGGTCCTGCCCGTCACCCGCGGTGCTCGCCAACCCCTCGAACGAGCCCTTCAACGTGCGGGCACCATGCGCCGGGACCAGCCGAGCCACCGTGCGGCCGTGCTTGGTGATCTCGAT
>Ga0193728_1001478_pt1 | contig 11943 bp, 8 predicted proteins | sample U1c1metaG_FD_143037 | JGI IMG/M metagenome (GOLD analysis project Ga0193728, IMG submission 143037) | Soil microbial communities from a riparian zone of the East river system, Colorado, United States - U1c1 | ecosystem: Environmental > Terrestrial > Soil > Riparian zone | place: USA: East River...
AGCTGGCTTTCCCAGAGAAATTGGTTATGCTCCTGTGTGGCGAAGTCCTGGCTGTTGGGTTCGGGCGAGGATCTGTCATACCAGCCAGGGACATCCGATAAAGCAGCAGTCAGGGCGGTACGGGCTCTACCCTGAGCAGTACTCTGCGCCGAGGTAAGGGTTGATGTGGCCTGATTGATGATATTCTGAGCATTTGTGAGAGGAAGATGGACGATGGGCAGTTTATTCCCCGCTAGCAGGACATTGAATGCAAAGGCTTCATCAAGTAACTGATTCCAGGTTCCCACACTACCAGCAACTGCTCCGCACATAGGCAAGGCACCAGCAAAACGAGTGGGGAACAACTGAGCTAGCCCAGCTGTGACCAATCCGCCTAGCGATTGACCCCAAGCGATCGTACGAATGGGAGAGCCGCATTTGCTTTTGAAGAGATCAAGCAAGACAATCTGATCTTGAAATGCTTCTTGCACTGCCCAGCCGTGGCCGTAAGAAGAGCCGGTGAGCGCATAGCCTTGCTTCACGAGTGCATCGGCAGTAAAACTATCAGTAGCTACTGGTGCTGGGTTGAGGGGTGCATCAAGAGGGGATACATACGTATGGCTATAGAGAAGCAGTGTGCCATTCCAGTTCGTAGGCATGGTAATAGTGTAGTTGACTTGTATCCCTGCCAATGTGCCATGGATTGTATTTGATACTTTGGGAAGGATACAAGGGCTAGGGAGATGAGTCACTCTAGTTAGAGCGTAGGTAGCTGGAGTGAAAGTCATTGTCGAACCACTTAAAAGTCCAAACAAAATAAATGTGAGAAATACATAGTGTTTCATGGTCAATTCTCGTTTCCTTACAAGCGGCTCTGATGTCCTGACGAGTATGTGTACACTCAGCTCTTATGGGGTCAGCTCTTAAGTACATTGTAGGGGAAGTTTGCGTGCTTTAAAAGGGGGAAACAGGGACAATTTCACCTTTGGAGGATTATATCCCTGCTTTTTTCGTCAGCTTGAGATATTCGGGTCTCAACAGCAAAGGTGACATTGTTGACAGACAACATTACTATGTCTCGGTGGCTGTCCAGTACTTTGGGTGATCTTAAGATGTGGTAGAATAGGATGTGGACGGTTACGCTTGGCGTAACAGGCAATCAAAAGGAGTAATTTTGTGATTATTTTCCTGCTGGCGCTTATTGGGACACTAGTTGTCATGGCGGTCCTCACGGTTGGTAGGCTGTGGTTCGGACGACGTGAGACAGTGGATAAGCGCAAGTTCTTGGGATGGTTTCTGCGTTACTTTATTTTCAACTACCTGTTCTGTTTGTTCATTCTGTATTTCTCTCTACCAGCCTTGACGGGTCCATTCTGGGGCTGGCAATGGGTGCTCTGGCCACTGCTGATAAGTAGCCTCGGGAACCTGTTTGCGTTGTCAGGTGTCACACTGACTATCTTGAAAAGTAGTATGGGTTCGTCCAGTCGGCGATCTGTCCCGGTAAACTCTTCGCGTGGCAAGGTTGCTGCTGGCATTTTTGGTTTAATCGTTGTTGGCGTGATAGGAGTGGTGGTCACATTGCTTATATCAATCTTTACGACATGGTTCGATGGCAATGCCAAGGCCCTGTCTGCGATCCCTAACGTGAAGGTTGAACAATCATCCCAATTGCCACCCACTGATGCCTCCCATATTGTGCTGGTCAGCCAGAGTGTGGCGTCCTATAAAGGACAGCAGGTGCTTGGCTCGACTGGGCAGAACCTGGGCTCGGCATACAATCTCGATCAAAGTAGTTATACTTTGCAGTCGGTCAAACATCACCTCTGGTACGTGGCGCCTCTGAGCTATAACAATGTCTTTGTCAATCTTACCAATCCTATGACGCCAGGCTTTGTCATGGTGGATGCTGAAAATCCCCAGCAGCCAGCACAGTTGCATACGGAAGATTGGGCGAAGATTGCTTACCTGCCTGGGGCGCTCTTAAATCAGGATCTGCTTCGTCACGTCTACCTGAGCGGCTATACCTACGGAAATCTGCTTGATCCTACGCTGGAATTGGATGATAGCTTGCATCCCTACTGGACAATTTCACTCATGCAGCCCTCCCGTGGTTATACTGGAAATGTCTTGAGTGAAGTATTGCTTGTCGATGCCCATACTGGTGAGATCAAAAGGTACAAGCCACAGAATGTACCATCCTGGGTAGATCGTGTCATGCCTGCCAGTACGGTAACGCAATATCTGCAATGGTGGGGTCTGTATCATGCAGCTCCGTGGTTTAATCCCTCCGGTTTGGGTCAGCAGCAGCCAGCCAGTGATCCCCAGTTGCTCTACAATAACATTGATCAGCCTGTCTGGCTGGTGCCAATGACGTCTTCGTCTCAGAATGATAATTCAAGTACAGGTGTGTTTCTCTTTGATACACATGCTAACATTGCCAAATTCTATCCGCAGATAGCTGGTCTTGGCATTGGTGATAATGTTACCAGTACCTTCCAGTCCACGCGTGCCAACATTCGCAACTATAATGTTGCCTCAGTACAGCTTTACCAGATCTTCAATACGCCTACCTGGGTTGCCATTTATGTCCAGAGTACCTCTAGTGGCGACATTTATCAAGATGTGGGTCTTGTGGATGCCAAGGAGCTGAATGGAGGAAATGTGCAATTTGAGGCGGATCTACCTTCGGCTTTGAACGATTATCAGCAGTGGCTCACGCAACAAGGCAATAGTACAACGAGCAGCGGATCATCGAATAAGGCGCAGACGATAACTGGTAAAGTCTTACGTGTTTCGTCAGTTCAGCAGGGGAACAATACGATCTTCTACCTGCAAATTCAGGGGCAACGTGTGATTTTTACGGCAAATCTCCAGCTCTCATCTAAACTGCCGTTGGTGCAGGCAAGTGATACTGTGACGGGAACCTATACTGCTACTGGTGGCACGGTTATCAATTTGACATCCTTTGATGATACAAGCATCGATCTGGGTGCTACGCCGACGCCACAAACATGATATATTGCCTTTTTTTACCATTCTGAAGCTGTATGTGTGCCTTGAATACATGCAGCTTTCTAGCATCATCAGTGTAGTTGTATTTGTGGATGTGATGTGCGTCTTTAACAATATCTTACATCAAGCAATCAAAGAGCTACTCATTCGGTAAAATAATAAGCAGCACAATATGAGAGGAAAGCATTTAGATAAACCTTCACTATGCAAGCAAGACAGCATGAAGGGAGCGAAAGCTAAGTTCAATCCCAAGCACCTGAAGAACCGTTCCTGCTTGCTTCCTACGTGGACCAGAGAAGAACGAGGGCTCGCGCAGTGCCATTAAACGCTTCGGATGCCCCGCGTTTTTCTCTTTTTTCATCTGCAACGTCCTCCCCTGACGGGCTGGTCTGAGGTGGCTTCCCAGGTGGCCCTGACCTATGCTGCTTCCGTCATCGTTGGCGATAATCGGAGTTTTCCACCATACCTAACTCAACAACAAAATCGTCTACGATTGAGCGAGACTTATCAGGCGTATCATCATGGGCTTTGATCTCAATCAGCATCTGTAGACAGGTCTCTATAGAATTTTCAGATGGATGGATACCATTTGCTCGACTTTTAACAGCATCACCTAGATGCTTCATAAAGCGTTCAAGTTGTGATGTCTTAGGGGAGGAGTCTTCACTATATGCATTTTCTAAATCTTTGTGATAACGACCTGTAATACTATCAGCTATTCCATTATTATCAAAGCTCTCTACTAATCTATTAGCAGCAAATTCTAGCCCATCATCTGTGATTTCTATTTGTATTATCGGATAAGCCTGTATGCCGTCTGTCAGTCCTGGAACAACTGGGTATTTGTCGTTAGGCTCTCTCCATTGCAGATTCGAAAGGCTTTCTCCAGCAGCAGTCACATCTCCATTCTTTAGTTGCTTGTCAGCTTTTGCCGCGCTACTAGATGGTGGTACTACTCCTTCTTGTGTTACTATTCCATCTTGAGTCCACTTTTTCACAGCGTTGGTCCATGCCTTCATGATCAGAGCTCCCTATTTTGAGGTGCCGAGGCATCTGTAAAAGGTCTACCCCAAGTAGTAGGATGTTGCCTCTCTCCACTAGGATGTTTTGCTGTGTCTCTAGACTTCCTTGCTTCCTTCGGTCCATCGCTTCCACTTGGAACATCTTTACTAGGCATTAGTTTCTCCTTATTGATTACTTTCTATCTTTTTATAAAGTATTAACAGGGAGTCAAGGAAAGCGGGAATCCCTGCTCATCTAAACCAAGATCTGAGCACGAATCTCATTTCAGATGGAATGGTTCACGGACTCCCTGATTAAAAACATCTATCTCAAAACTAACAAAACGAGTAACCCCTCTCAATATTACCCAACGTGACGCACTTTGTCAAGTCGGATAGAGGGAAAGTGTGAAAGTAAGTCTTATTCATTGACAGGCCCATACTATGTAGAATAAACTCTATTCCGATTGACGGTGTACTGAGGAGAGACCTTTCGTCTTTGTCTTGGTCCTTAGTCTCCTGTGCCTTTTTTGCCAAAATAACCCCGTCCTCACACTGTCAAGGGGATTTTGACACATGCCTTAGAAAAAAGTTGAGCAGGTACTAATATCTTCAAACTGGAGATCGCTTCTGGCTTTCGATTTTCTTAGCGTTGTTTTTAGAGGCCTTCACGTACGATGATACGGCGTACTCGGTACTCGATGCGCCACCCGGCGTGTTATGCTGGTAGCTCACCAGGCTTCCTTGTCGGTACGCTGCGCAGAGAAGGCGAACGAGCAACGGACACAACTATCAACCCCTATAGGCAAAATCCTCCAGGCCCTCGATATGGTAGGGTCTATTTGTGCTGCGCTATGATATCTGCTGACCTGCCCAGACAGGAGCTATGTGGGCTTCCACTGGCCTTGCTCTGTCCAGGGTTATATCATACTGACTTGTTGGTAAGGCTCGCCTTCGTGATGGTCACTAACCTGTATGGTTACTTTTCGTTCAAGCCGCTTGAGAAAATTCAGTAACTTGTCTGTTGTAAAGCGGCTAAAATGACCGTTCATCAGGTGAGATACGTCAGACTGCGCAATTCCTAAAACACTGGCAACTTCTCGCTGCTTTAGCTTTTTATCTTCCAGAATCTTGAATACAAAAAAGCCAATCTGAGAGCGGGCGAGAAGCTCATCGGCATCTTCCAGTCCTAAATCAGCAAAGATATTGCCTGAGCTTTTTTCAACTTCGATCTCATGGTTTTTTGTTTGCATTTGCCAGCTCCTGTGCTTTTCTGTATCGTCGTTTAATCAAGTCAGTGTCCTTCTGTGGGATTGCAATACCCTTCTTGGATTTCTTTTGAAAGGCATGCAAAACAAAGATGTCGTCACCAAGTTGTAGTGCTAAAACTACGCGGTATGCATCTTTTGCATATTGTAGGGCAATCTCAAAAACGCCACTGCCAACTCCTGTGAATGGCTTGGCATCTTTCGGCATACCCCCGTACTGCATTAACTGTAACTCGTTCCCTATCAATTTTTGTGCATCCTTTGGAAAGTCCAGAAGGTTTGTTTTGGAATTTCCAAGCCAAGTAACAGGTCGCAGTACAGGTGGTTTCAGGTTTTTCAAAGTGTGCTCCTGATAAATATAGGATATAGCAAATTTACTATAAAGTCAATATTCGTATTGGTCAAGCATATAAGCCCAATGGTACTTGCCATTGGCTGGCGAGCTTTGTCAGAGTGGAGATAACTGCGCAGTTATCTCCACTTCAGAAACATTGAGCCTTTTGGTCCAAACGTCCCAGACGCAGAAAAGCATCGGCTTCGTACCGGTGCTTTTCTGGCAGTCATCATGTAGCATCCTCACTATAGCAAAGATTGCCAGTGCTGACAAGATGATCATCGCCCTGGCCAGGCAGTATAACGACCAGCTGGAGACATGAAAAAGGACGCAGTCGATAGGTGACCGCGTCCTCCCTGAAAGATTCCTCCTTAGAAAAAAGTTGAGCAGGTACTACTATCTTCAAACTGGAGATCGCTTCTGGCTTTCGATTTTCTTAGCGTTGTTTTTCGTTCCACTGTTCCTCAGAGGCCTGAATTGCCCTCTGTTTAATAAGGAGAAGCTTTGTTTAGAGGAAAAGGCGGAATATGGATTTAAGGAGAAAAACAGACATTCTAGTTTAGTAGAACGTATATATACTCGATTATATAGCTCTTACTTTGTAGATAGTTACACCCTCTGCGTGGTATACAATCTTCATGAATGAAGCAAAGCGCTGCAAGTTAGCTTTGTCATATTTCAAGCGTTCCAGTGCACCAACGTATAAATACTGTGCATGATAACGTGCCATCGTTGCCAACACTTGATGCGGGTCTGGACTGTTGTAAATCGTGCTTACATCCGTGAGTCGCTGATAAAAGTCGGACGAAAAATTTGCATCAGCAAACTGATTCGCTCTCCATTGGTACTCATGACCCTCCCAGCCCATGAGTGTTGGTAAACCCGTAAATACTGAAATTCGCCCGTAAAGTGAATAATCGTCACCAACTGCCTCTACGATCACGGGGATGCCCTGCACGTGAGTATTCAGCCAGCGGATCGCATCGTAGTCGCCTGTTTGGTCAACTGTACAGTTAAATTGGAGCCGATGGCAATATTTCAAGTAGGTTAAGCCATCCAGACTGTTGCCTGGTATCAGCGAATTGTGGTTTGTCTGGGGATTGAACTGTGTCAGGCGTGCTGCTGGAGCATAGATTGGATAAATGGCGCTGGCTAAAAGAAATGCTAGCAGGGCAATTGCCCAGAGTGCTTTACCTCTTAGCACTAGCCAGCGTAGCCTGGGCGATAACGTTTTTTTGACACGCCAGAAGCCCTCCAGCAGAAAAAACAGTCCTGCCCCTGAGGCAATCGAGAGGAGTGTCCATGCTTGGAAGTAGAACTTAAAGACAGTGTTCATACGTGGATATTGGTCGGCAAAGACGTCTTTCAGGAAGAAAATTTCGCAGCCAGCAACTAGCGCAAAAGCGAACCCACCAAGCAGGAGTATAAAGGCATGAGAACGGTCCTCGATGTGATAAAACAGTAATATCACTGCAATAATGGCAATTGTTCCCATTACGACCAATGTTATGCTGTTTGGTATCAGGAGTGTGATTGCTATATCGATCGGCACTAAAGTGGCAAAGATTACCAGCAAGATAATCTCTGCAGAGATGCTCGATTGTTTCTGTACAAATAACGGACGTTTCCAGGTACTGTTAATCAGTAGTGAGATAAAGATGAACAGAAAGAGTCCATAGATCAGAAATTCAGCACTCAGCAAGGAGCGGTCCTGTGGAGCTACAATGCCGAAGCCTTGCGAAGGCGAATTGAAATTGACGTAGAAAGGGATGAAGAGGAAAAGTGCCAGCCAGACCAGTAAGAGTGATGCTATGCAGAGGTTGGCCAATAGCGCCAAGCGAAATCGTTTTTGATAGGCTAGCCAGTGCTGTATGCCGATACAGACCAGTGTTAAAGCCATGTAGGTTGGGAAATCCCAGCCGTTCATTGTGAAGAGTCCACCTAGTACGAGTGCTGTTATTCCCAGCGTAAACCAGCGCTCCCAGCCGTGACCAAAGACAGAGAGACCTACCCCCTGTGGTTCTAGCAGAAGATTGAAAGCTAAGCCAATGGCCAGAATGGTAAATGCCAGCGTGAGCACGTGTGCATGGAAACAGGACAGCAGAAAGCTGAAGGCTGGAAACTCATTGATCGTCTTGTTAATGACACGTGAAGGGGCGAACCAATTAAATTGTCCTGTGACAACCTCACCGTGGTTCTGCCACCATTGCTGTGTAGCTGCTAGATTCCCTAGTATCAGCCCGATGACCATGGTCAGCAAGCCACAGGAGATAGAACCGATAAGAGGTGGATGAACTTGGTCCACTTGCTCAGCTAGCATAGTCGGCTCTATTTTTTTGTGGGCACGTAAGTGACGTGCCCAGGCCACGATGTTGCTGGTGACACCAAAGAGATTGATAGCGGTCAAGCCAAAGTAGATACTGAAGCCCGTGTTGAAGGCAATAGAGGGGGATTGCCCCAGCAGTTTTGCCGGGATAGCAACTGCAAGATGCGCGTAGTAGTAATAATTGATGCTGTAACCTGCAAACCACATGTCAGTAGGCGGCAAATGGGGACTGCGCATAATGGCTGCGATAAAGCCCTCATCCATGAACATCTCATACGACTGAATATTGGGGTCAAAGGTGCGTAGCCAGCCCAGCAGGAAGACCATCCCGAGGAATACCACTTCGCAGGCAAGAATATAGACTCTATTAGATCTTACTACTTTGACAATGGTTTGCTGCGTACGCCGTAGACCTAGCAGATTGCACGTCAAGATGAGTAGTGCTATCGCTGCGATAAAAAGTTGACTAAAAGGCAAGCTGCGTCCATACATCAGTGGCAACCAGATACAAAACGTAAGTAGTGCCATGCCGAGCGCCTTACTAAAGGCCCAGCCACGGTCCGGCAGATTATGACAGACGGTAATAGTTAGTGGCAGGCATACCAGTCCTAATGCTTCGACTAGGGCCCACATTTGCAATAGATCGGTCATTGGGGTCCTCTACCGTCTCGTGAGCACGAGTCTCAGGTTTTCTAGTAGCTCAGTCAGATACCCCGGCTAATTGCTTGCTGTTTGGCATTCTGACTTAATTTCATGGGATGAGTATAGCATATCTATGCTTATTTGCCAATTTAGTCCCTCTATCCCTCTTGTTATCTCCCCTTTAGTCTTTTATGCTAATATCAACCCGCCTTCAGTGGAAGTGTTCCAAGGGGATATTTTTTAAGAGGAGAAAGAGTAATGAGAGGTATTGCCAGGAGATACCTAGGAGAAAGAGCAAGAAAAATCAAATTTTTGTTGGTCTTGATTGGTCTCTGCTCTCTTTGTCTTGGTGGGTCATACACTGCTTGGGCAGCAGAAACCCATGTTGCTCATCTATCGTCGGCAACTTTTCAGCATGTTGCCCCTCCACCTGCAGGGAAGAAGGCTCCTCCACCTGCAAAGAAGACTCCCCCACGTCCAAGGCCTCCTTTGCCACCTCCCGCCCATGGTGGCGTTCCCGCCCCTAGTGCTGCCCTAATTAATGGTCAATGGATCTGTCCGCCGCCATTTATAGCGGAAGTCCAAAATACGGTAGCTCCTTTTGTGGGACCAGATGGTAAACTCGAGCCTGGTGGAGGAGATCCTAATGCACCTCCTCCGCAGTATACAGAGGCTTGCGTCGGAGATGGTCTGTCTTTCCCTTGTTCAGACACTCTAAATCTCCGCAATGGTAGGATGCAACCCTCTGTGAATATCATCAAAGATGACTGGCTATCAGGGGATGCTCCGCTAGCTACGGTGGTCGGTGCAATTTATTTTTCATCTGGAGGACATCTTATCTACACCTTCAGGGATGAGACCTACGGGTCCCCACAAATCATCATCCTCTATCAGTATATGGAGATAGTCGGTTTTCTCATCATAACGCCATCTATCCTGCTAGTGGGGTATGAGATCATGGTGGGAGCATCGACCTTCCGCTATGCAGGCTCCCTTGAAGGGCTCTCGCACGTTCTGCTGGGAGGTCTGGCGGTGGCTATCAGTTATGCAATAGTCCAGATGCTGGTCGGTTTTGAAACACTGGTGGCGGCGGGGATCTTAGTGCTACATGTAGAACACCCTTTTCCTCATGTTACTGTCAATGGTATCCCGGTTCCCTACATGCTCTCCAACGCAACCAAGCCCGGGGAACCTATCATATCGTATCGGGGAATCGTGGTACCACTGAGCCGATGGGGATGTGCAGTCAATGATTTCATCGGGATTTTTTCGGTGCCGTTTGTGGCCAATACGCTTGGATCAGTTATTCCCTTGCTGAAGGGTTTTACACACCTTGCTCAGACGGTGACGAGTATAGCTGATCTCATGCACCGCATTGGCCAATTGGTCCTGATGGTGCTCTCAGTGGTGCTCTGGATCCAAGTGTTCGTGCGCATTTTTTTACTCAATTATTATATTCTCACGGGCCCTCTGGCTTTTGGCTGTTGGGCGTTGCCAGGGGGAGTAGGGCAAAGAGTGGTGCGTCTATGGTGCAAAGGATTTTTCTCTGTGCTCTTTGTCCAGGTGCTCCAGATCTTTCTGCTCACGACGCTGCCCTTGCTGCTACCAACCCTGCCGCAAATTCCTACCGATAGTGTGGGTCTGATACAAGGCTTCCTGCTGGAATTCCCGCCCATCCTGACGTTAAGTGTTGTGCTGATGGCACCGCGATTGCTTGGGGCATCTGCAGCGAAAGCCTTTGGGACGGCGGGTTCGGTGGCTGGAGGGATAGCTATGGCAGTTGGCTCTGCAACCTCTCAAATGGGGTAAGACGGATACTGACCTGATTTAGGCGGATAGCACAGATTTTGGAGAAGATAATGAAGCAGAAGAAATTGTATCTGCTAGGATTCAGTGCCTTGACGCTGGTTAGTCTCCTCTTGCCTGCAAGTGTTGCTTTAGCGGTAAAAATGTCATCTCGCGTTGGAGCGGGACGGCTAGCGGCACATGCTGGTTTCCCCAGCAAGTACTTTATGCCATACATAGAGGTAATGCCTGATCCTAGCTTAGCCTATAAGGCCGACCAAATTGGACAAATTGAACAGCAAACAGGCATCAAATACTATCAAATTGCCTTTATCTTAGGCCAGGGTTGCAAAGCAGTATGGGGAGGCGATGCCGTACTGACTATGTCCCCAGACCCTATTATGGCTGCCATCGATCAAGTACGTAAGGCCGGTGGTGATGTTTCCATTACCTTTGGTGGAGCAGTTGCTCCAGAACTCGCACAAGTCTGTCCGGATGCTGCTAGTCTCCAGCAACAGTATCAAACCGTTATTGACACCTATCATCTCACTCATATAGATATTGACCTCGAACAAGCTGCTACTGCGGACGCAAATGTTGACAAACGAAATCAGGCCTTGGCCGCTTTGCAGAAGGCCAATCCGGGTCTTAGCATTTCCTATACCTTGCCGGTCGCACCAGATGGCCTGACCACTGATGACAAGAATCTCCTAACAGGTGCGGTCAAAGATGGTGTCAAAGTGGATCTTGTCGATATCATGACCATGGATTATTATGGCGGTGCGACCTCAAAGGAAGAAGGAGATAACGCTATTAGCGCTGCTAAGGCTGCAGAAAGCCAGCTTCCCCAGCTTGGCTTGTCGGCCAAGCTTGGCATTACTCCTATGATTGGTCAGAACGATGATGCCGCTGAAGTTTTCACTATTGATGATGTTCATAAGCTGGTTGACTTTGCCAAACAAGACCCTAATATTGTCGAGCTATCAATGTGGGCACTCAACCGCGATAGGGCTTGTGGTGGTCAGTTCAGTGCGTTATATGATTGCAGTTTTGCTACCCAACGACCGTTAGATTTTGCGAAGGCCTTCCTCAATATTACACCGCCACCAGGGAACCCACCGCCACCAGGGCACCTACCGCCACCAGGGAACCCACCACCACCAAAGAACCCACCACCACCAGGGAACCCACCGCCATCTCAACCAGACTGGGTTTTCCCTTGTTCAGATATCCCAAGCGCCACGGGTGGCGGCTCGCGACCTGATGAGAAGGTGATCAGCCAAGACTGGCTCTCAGGTGATGTTCCTGTTGTCACGCAAAATGCCACATTTTCTGGAGGAGGACGTCTCTTCTACACCTATAGCAATGATACAGAGGATTTGCCACAAATCAAGGGCCTGTTTGGGATTATGCAAGTGCTGGGCTTCTCTCTGATTACACCAGTACTGCTGCTGATAGGATATCAGTTCATGTTGGGGGCATCGATGTTTCGCTATGCAGGGGCTCTTGAGGGTCTCTCGCGCGTGGCGCTAGGAGCACTGGCCGTGGGTGTGAGTTTCGAATTGGTGCATATGTTGGTCAGTTTTGAAAATAGTG
>Ga0193728_1001479_pt1 | contig 11941 bp, 4 predicted proteins | sample U1c1metaG_FD_143037 | JGI IMG/M metagenome (GOLD analysis project Ga0193728, IMG submission 143037) | Soil microbial communities from a riparian zone of the East river system, Colorado, United States - U1c1 | ecosystem: Environmental > Terrestrial > Soil > Riparian zone | place: USA: East River...
ATATCTATAAAGCGTTTTATATTCTAATAGGCGGTCCTTACTAGACTAATATAGTCTAGTTTCTTATTATTAACTAAAGGGTTAGAGGAGAGGGTCTAAATTTGGTCTCTATATATAGAGTCTATCTACTTAAACCGGCAATAATAGTAGATATAGAGGTACAAGTATTTGGCCGAGCTGCTAGATCTAGACAGCCAGCGCTAGTAGTCACTACGTTAATAACATATAGTATAGATAAGTGGAACCCAATTAATATAGTTATATTAGCGAGGCATACGATAACTAAAAGGATAACAATTAATAAGTTCTATAACGTGTTTAAAGCCTAACCTACTTAGTAGGCTAATAATAATGTAATAGAAATAGCGTAGCTGGTATAGTTAGAGTAGCGATCCCCTATAATAAGAGTATATCTTAGTATAATATATATATATATAGACAATATATAACTATTTAATATTTTGTGATATACCGTGTAACTAAACCTTAGAAAGTTTAAATTTTATCTAGATTAATATTACTCCGGCTACTAACTACCTCAACACCTATTAAGTAATCCAGCCTATAACCCTACCAACTCTCATTCCTAATATACATTAACAATTCCTATTAAGGTATATCCTCTCTACTAACAGACTATATATATATGCTATCTTTATTATTCTAAATACCTAATTAGTACATAAGAGGATCCTCCTATAACTAAAAGAGTTTGCTAAATCCACTTTCCTAAAAAGCGTTACTCTCTATAGATTAGGTATCCTAAACGTACTATCCTCTATATAGACTCTTTAGATTTTGGCTTTATATATAATAAGACGTCTATAATACAAATAAGGACTATATACTAGCTCATACTAGGCCCGTTTAGTTTGTCCTAAATCTGCTATATAGGGAAATTAATATCTAGCTCCCTCTATATCTTAAATTATTATAAGAAGTAAGATGGCATTAGAATAGATAAACTAACGTTTATAACTACCGCTTTCGTCTACTAATTGTATAGTTACAGCATATATACGAAATCCCTAATAGTAAAGAAAAGCGTACCCTAATTATTCTATTTAATCTACCTCTTACCTTTTTCTAATAGGTATAAGATATTAAATTAACCTATAATATAATACTATACTAGAATAATTGATAAACCTAGCTCCATTAGATAAATATGCTTAATAATAAGGACCGAAACCCTATTACTATTAAGCCTATTATACTATAAAATAAAAGAGCTATTATTAATATTGGTACGTTTTAAGCGTACCTAATTAGCTAGTACTAATAGATATAGGTTAATAAACTACCTACCGCTTTATATCTAATAGTTCTAAGAATAATAGGGTAAAATATGCCGTTATTTATCGTATTCCTATAGACTATAATATTTAATTTATTATAGGCTAGAAATTTAACCTTAAAGATAAATAAAAGGTAGACTTTTAGGATATATTAGATATATTATAGACGAAACCTTTATATAGCCTATCCGCATTAGAATACCTTAATAGCAGTACTATACCGTTAGATTTCGCTATTAGGTATTAGAGTAACTAAGTAACCTTAAGTCTTCCCCTTATTACCCAGCCCTAAGCCTAATTATATTACTAAGACTTATTATATTATTAAGTCTTATTATATTGCCGTTAAGCCTTATTACGTTACCGAGCCTTATTACATTATTAAGTCTTATTACGTACCGGCCTTATTATATTATTAAGTCTTATTATATCGCCGTCGAGCCTTATTACGTCGCCAAGCCTTATTATATTATTAAGTCTTATTACATCGCTAAGCCTCATTATATTATTAAGTCTTATTACATCACTAAGCCTTATTACATTATTAAGTCTTATTGCATCGCCGTTAAGCCTTATTACGTTATCAAGCCCTATTGTATTGCCGCTAAGCCTCCTAGCTAGATCAGGCAATTAGATATTACGAGTTCGACTCCTAGGGGTCGCGGGTTTGATTCTTACTTATTATATATTAAAAATATTAAAAAAGAAGGTTATTTCCTACTAAATTAAGCGTTAGCAAGGCTCTAAATTAAGCTTATATTTTCGTACGTATCTTATAACGCCTAAAGTTATACATTTAACGAAATCTTAGCACTATATACTTAGTATATTAGCTCTTCCATATCGAGTTTTAATTACATTAGGCTAGCTCTAAATAGCGAGGGGTAGAATATACTATATTACTACGCCATAAGGACTTTAGAATATAATCTTATAAATTTAACTAAATTATAACCCCTTCCTAAACCTTATAATTAAACTAGATCTTTAGGGAGAGATCCCTATAGGGAATGTTCGGTTACGACTTTAGGAGCTTAAAGCTCCTTCTTTAAACTCTAAATTAAATCTAAAGCTTTATATACGCGCCTAATTAATAACTCCTTATAATATAGCCTCTCTGCCTACCCCAGTCGCGACGCTACTACAGTCGCAACTATACGTATTTTATAACGCCCTTATTCTAACTTTTATAATTGCAATAGTACTCCTTCCGCGTAGGGTCCGTACTTAGTATACTAATATAGCGAGGCATAACGAAGCCAGTTACTATACTATGTTAATATTATAAAAGCTAATAAGAGAACTATAAGTATATAATATTTTCTAAATAGGAAGGTATCTAACTATTAATAGATTCCCGTTATTAGAATACCTTATTTAAGTCTAATAGAATATTAAAGCACTATAATATATCATAAATAAGCCTTATACGGATCTTAGTTTAGTTATAGCTATTAATATAAACGGTAGAATTAGCTTTATAGCTATAGGGCACGACTTCTAAGTAATAGAGGCCTAATAGGAGAGGTATTTATTTAACCGCTTACTAAAATTAATCACATATTATATAAAGTCAAATTCTAAGCCTTATCTAGAGCCTTATAGAATAATTAACTTAATTTTAGGTTTAACTAAGTCTTAATCTAAAATCTTAATTATTAGAAATTTAGGGTATCTGCCACTACGGTAGCAGAGGCACCTTAAGTTTAACACTACGCCAAGTATTACGACTTTCCTATAGTGACCGAGCAACCCTAAATTAAGGCAGTTATAGAACTTACTATACTACTGCGCCGTAAAGGCCCTTAGTTATAGTCTTATAAATTTAATTAAAATATAAACACCTTCCTAAATCTTATAATTAAATATTTCTACGTATAACACTATACTAAGGATTACGATATAATTGCTTAGATATAGCTTTACTACAATATAACGGCTCTACACTAATTAATTAACCTATAGTTCTAAAATCTAGATCTATAACGCTAAAAACAAGCTCTAAGCTACTAATTTTATACTAGCAGAATAAAACTTAATAAGAGATTCGGGCAGTAAAATTACTACTAAGTATTACTGCCTAGATCCTAGCTAAGGGCGATATATAGGTAGACCGGCTATAGAATATATTAATTTATAACTTTATATAGGTGTAAAACGCATATAATATCAAGCCAAGATGCATTAGATTTCTACCTTAATTAAATAAGCCTACTATTATAATAGGTCAACCTTAGCTTACTCTAGCTTAGGTTAAATTTGTAATTCTAGTAACCCTAGCTATATCTTCTAAGCTCTATAGAGGTAATATTATAAGTATAGTAATATTATAAATACCGTAAGTGCACTAGTTTTTAAAGATCTGAATTTAGTAAACTATAATATAGATAGACTCTCTAAGGCCATTAAGGACAATACCTATAACTATAATCTTAGTAAATAGCAAAAAGTATATCGTAGTACTAAGGCAATAGTAGGATAATATAAGACAATAGCAGGACAATATAGCACAATAGTAGGACAATATAGTATAATAGTAGGATAATATAATATAATACCAGGACAAGATAAGATAATGCTAGGACAATATAGTATAATGCTAGGGCAATATAGTATAATGCTAGGATAATATAATATAATGCTAGGATAATACTAGGACAATACTAGGATAATATAAGATAATATAAAAAAATAAAATATAAGATATAAAAAGAGGGAGCCCTAACACTTCCTCTTCTTCCTACTCCTATAGCCCTAGCGCCTAATATAGTATAATATTATCTATCCGTATAAGCGATAGTATTAAAACGGTTAGAAGTACTAGGAAATTTATAAAGTATATATTACTTTAAGTAATATATCTAAATAACTAATCTAGCGTATAGTTTATATAATATATAACAATAATAGGGGATCTCCCATTATTATATTGCTAAGCAACGCCTTTAAAGCTATATTTTTCTAGTGCCTAGAGGTCCTTAGACTATTATAAGACGCTTTATAAGAACTTATTTCAGTGTAGTAGATTAAGATTTGTTAAGCCCTATAGTAGTTATATCTAACTAGTCTTTAAGAATATTTATATTCTTAAATAAGGAAGTATCCTTAATAGCTATAATTAAACTAAGATCCGTATAAGGCTTATTTATAATATATTATAATGTTTTAATATTCTATTAGACTTAAATAAGGTATTCTAATAACAGGAATCTATTAATAGTTAGATATCTTCTTATTTAGAAAATATCGCATACTTATAGCTCTCTTATTAGCTTTTATAATGCTAATATAATATCGCGACTGACGTTATAAAATCTAGTTCGTTCCTTAATTATTATCTATAATATAGATAAGTCGATCTTAATCTCTTTAGGTCTAGTAAAGAATATATTAACCTCTAGGGGATTCTATTCTAATACAGCTAATAGTTTTACCGCCACTACCGCGAGTATACATTTCGGTCTAAAATTGTTAGTCTTGGGAGTTAAAGCGACTAGAGACCCAGCGACTAGTCTTTTTAACTAATCCTAATAGATTATCTTCCCTACTCTCCTAAGTAAGAACGCTACGCGGGCTACTAGCCCTTAAGGTGAAAATATTACTAAGCTAATATAGACCTTGCAGATGTTAGGGGATAACTGCTTTAGAATTATAGCATACTTACCTGTTTATATATACCGACTCCATTATTATATCTAGATTGCGATAAACTAAAAGGGTCTACTCTAATTTAACCCACTACCTCTCTATAGTTTAATCGTGTCTTCTCTTAAAAGATTGTACTAAGAGCTTAAATACTCCTCCGTCAAGCTATATAGACTTAAGATCTATTAACTTGTAGTAGAATATCTCTATTTTCGCTAATAATATTCTAACCCTTATTAGGGATATTAAGTATTTTAGTAGAGGTTAAGACCTCTAATTGTCCTAACTAGGCTCTACCAATTAAGGGCTAACTAGGCGTCTTAAAGTATTGACGAATATAGTTACTAGAATATAGTTACTAGTATATATTAAGCTACCTAGAAAGGATTTATATATATAGAACTATAGCGCTATAGCCTAGAGGCTATATACGTAGTATTGTATATAGTGTAATATAATAGATATTAAAAAAATATAACGTACTCCACAAGCGAGCTGCGCACCTCAAAACTTACCAAAAAATGGAAAAATCGCACTTTAATATCTCGACAACTACTTAATAATAATTAATGCAAATTTAATAGCGGCCTATTAATGTAATAACTAACTTATATAGGAAGTATTAGAAATCTTATATAAGCGGAAGTAGGTTAAATAGGAAAGTGGGGGCGGAATTGCCTTACTTTTTCTATTTAACCTACTTCCGCTTATATAAGATCTCCAATACTTCCTATATAAGTTAGTTATTATATTAATAGGCCGCTATTAAATTTGCATTAATTATTATTAAGTAGTTGTCGAGATATTAAAGTGCGATTTTTCCATTTTTTGGTGAGTTTTGAGGTGCGCAGCTCGCTTGGGTGCGCAGCTCGCTTGTAAAGTACATTATATATAAAAAAAGTATTGCCAAATCTAGGTGCTAAATCAAGCTTATTAAGACGGAGGAGACGTAAAAGAGATAGGAGGGGGCTTATAAGTCTAAGTAGTATAGTAGGTAGAGAAGCGTTTGCTAATATACTTATTCATTTCTTGTAAGATATTTAACCGATTATTTTATATTATAACTAAACAATATACCTATCTATACAATTCTATATATTAGTCTTAGCGCGTAATTAAGACGTCTTTCCTGTCGCACCTCCCCTAACGCTTCTAGAATTATAGCACTAATAATAAACCTAAGCTATAATACTAAAGACACTCTTAAGCAAGATCTAAGGCTTATAAACGAATAATATAATACGATCTACTATAATATTAAAATTAAAATATTAACGCGCAGGCTCCTTAGATAGCCACTACGCTCCCTTATAAGTAAGGTATAAATACAGCAAATATTAAACGAAATCTTTAATAAATTCCTATCTGTGTTTCTAGGTTTACCCGAGAACCTATATACTAAATACGTTAAACAGCTTGCCTAGCGCTATAGCTATAACGTAACGCGTTAAATAAATAAAATAGCTTTTATTAGGTAGATTATAATAGGCAACCCAGTACTCCCACACTCCACTATCACGTATTATCTACCAGCCGGCATACTAAAGGCAATAAGGTAGGAGGGAACGCTAAGGTTATATAGAATAATAACAATACTAATCTAGCGGGTAGCTGACAAAGAGCTAATAATTATCCTAACCTAAAAGCTAGCAACCAGCAAGAATAACGCCCTAGATATACACGTTAATAATCTAAGCTTTAATATATTTATAGATATACTAGGCTAGGATATTAACTTTAACCCTAAGAGCGAAACACTTTACTACTATATTGGCAATAAGATAGCTAGGGGACGAATTTAGCTTATAAACGAAGAGAAATGGCGCAGTATAGTTAAGGATATATTTCTATAAAAAATAAATAGGTTTTTATTTACAATAGAATAAAGAAGAATAAGTAGGTTACTACCTAAAGCTAATCCAGCGTTACTAACTCGTATTTACAGTCTACGCTGCTAGCTAAGAACAATACAATTACTTACCCTCTATTTCCGCACCCTTGCCTTTACTAAATAACTCGCACTCTATATATTTAAGAACAGGTAGAATAGGTAAGCGGGTTAATACTAAGGCAATACTTAACCTATAGCTATCCTAAAAAACCTCCCCTAGTTAAAAAAGAGCCCTTACTCTATACCTTAACCCGCAATAGAAAAGGCGAAGGCAACTATAACCGCAGCATGGATTATACGTCTTAAAGCCACTGCTTTATTTAGGATACTTGCTAGTTTAGTAGATTACCATATATAAAGGTAGACGGCTTAATATTAGAGCCCCTTGGCGTGTTATTAGGTAAGGGAGTTTTAGAATAATATATCCTAGGATATTCTTATAACTTATCTAGTATTCTTAAAACGCCTAAGGGGATTAGGCGACAAAGCCTAAGGTTTATATCCGTTCTTTCTAGTAAATTTATTAGAGTAATATATATTAACACTGTCCCTAGCTCACTCTTAGTATCCGACACCTAATCCTTATATCTATACTTATACTTTCCTTACTATTCTACTAAATCCGATTACTATTACAATATATATATAGGGGGTAGATTAGGCTTATAATAGGCTAGCGGGGTTAATAACACGGAAGAATAACGTTAGATGTTTATAGTAGAAATACTAGGTATTATATAAGGGTGTGGAATATAGCGATATAACTATATAGGAGTATTATTACTGTCCTATATACCGCCTATACTTACCCTAGTATTATCTATACTAGCGAGCTATACGGATAAGGTAGATAAGCTTTAATTTAAGTGTGAGATAGGTATTAAACCTAGTATATATAGACCGGAATAAGGTATAGGATCTAAAAGCCAGCGCCCTAGGTAGGTAAAGTAGTTTAATAAGGTGCTTCCCCATTAAATTTAGACACAAGCCTTACTAGCCTTCTACTTTTATTGCCGGGATTAATATTTAACCTTTTATATACCTATACCGTTTCTACTAAGGGATATACTAATAAAATAAAATAGTTTTACGTATAATAGTAAATAGTATTTAATAATCTTAGAATATATAATAATGTTTTCTTAACTCCTAACTTAACGCGACTTAATAGGTCGCGGTTACGGCTTAACCACAACCAGTTAGAATTAGCAGCTAATTACAATAAATGCACCCTTATTTAAGTTATTTGCAAGCACTATAGCAGTGACACTCCTACTAACACTGCTATTAGTCTAATATATACCATACTAGTATACGTTCTTTTAAGTTCTTAGTCTATATACGCCCTAGATATTATAGAAATAGCTATAAGGTAACCTATTCTAGCTATAAGCTATACCTTCTACTAACTAGGTAAATACAGGAGCGTTACTATAGCAGGTAAACGTAAAAATGTATTATTAAATACTTAAATTAGTAGCAAGAACCCTACTTTAAGTTAATATAGGATAAGAAAACGAGGATAACTAGTATAATTAACCTTATATCTCTACCTAGCCTAATACTAGGAGTTGCCTATATCCTAGCTAATAGAAGGAAGAACGCGCTAGTAGAGAACGAGTATGTAGAACCCAGCCAGAATAAGTAATATTATAACTCTAGTCTAGTTATATCTAGGCGCGGAGAGGAGTAGGTATATAATAGACCCCGTTAATGTTATATATAATATATTAAGCTGGCTGACAATATATAGAATATATAAGGCCGCCTCTAGCTAAAAAGGGTAATATCTAATAATAAGGATAGTGACTGCGGGTCTATACCTGCTTCTTCTATAAAATAATAGTAACTAAATATTAATAAATCTACTAAATCTATTAATAATCTAGCAGTAGAACTAGCTTAGTTAAAGACGCAAAGTCCTAATCTTTTAGTTAAGGTAGGTTATACCTTTATATATAACTGGAGTCTAACTATAATACTTAATAGTCTCCTCTACTATTTAGTACTTAGCGGGGCCTAGTAAATAGAATACTCTCTTTACTATCTAACCGCCTACCACTATAAAAAGTAGCATCTTTATAATATACCTCCGGCTCTTAATAATTGCGTATTAGTTTAAAATACTCTCCTACGCGCCTAATCCGTACCTTACCGCGTAAACAATTACGTGCTAGTTTGAAATACTCTCCCGCGCGCCTAATCCGTACCTTATCGCGTAAACAACCAATATTTGGCCTTACATTCTCCCTAGTAAGCTGTGTTCGCTTAAACCCTAATATAGCTTCGTCTATAAAATAAGTGACCTCCCTCTAATATAGAGTATACTAACCTAGTATTTAATCTAAAGGGGACCTAAATAGTACTAGGGAAAGTGAGGACGAGTTAGACCACGAAGATAATTTTAACCTAACTGCCGCGTTACGGGCAAGAGAAGAGTATCTCTAGATATTATAACGGCGACGTATAAAAGAAAACCCACCTAAGAGAAATAAGCCTATATTTGCGCTTTATAGGTCCATTTTACTAGTAAGGCTAGTAACTAACTCTAGGACTTATAACGGGCATCTTATTAACCCGTAGTTTAACTGCTTTCTAGGCCTTATTAAGGATATAATAAAAAAAGCATAGTTAGAAGCTATTTTAAAGCAGCCGAAAGCAGTATAAAAAAAAGCTAATTATATTTCTAACCCGGTATCCGCTTATAAGGTATCTATATACTAGAAATATTATATTAAACTATCTACTAACAATCTTAATATTATATATAGCTATTTAATATAATAGGGAACTTTAGGAACTACGCGATTATAAAGGCTTATATAGTTATAAGGGAGGTGTATAAGCTAGGGTTTAATAACACGCCCGAACTAATTGTGGAACTACTAACTAATTATAATTTTATTGCGCTAGATTACACAAAGGTATTTTACCCGTACTCTTTAGTAAAATACTAATAAGAGTTAATAGCCAAGTAATAACCGCTTCCGTTCTAACGCGATAGTTGCTAGTATAGCTAGTATATTTTATAGTAGAGGAAGGAACGGCCTTACTAGATTACCCTACTCTTATAATATATTTAAAAAGCTTACCAGCAATACTATTGCTTTTATTTTAATAGCAATATATTATATAATTAGGGAGTATAGAACTGGGTCTAAGGGAATAGACAATTTTTATAGCACTGTCGTTAGCGGTTAGTATATATCCGGTATTTTACTACCTATTATTATTTTCTAACCTATTATAGAAGCCTATACTAACCTCTTAGGCAGCTAGAACTAGATATCTAGAAAACGGCAATCTGGAATCTAGCTACGGCTTTAGCCTATAGTTATTAAATATACTACAGGCCTAATACCGGATTAATTAATTATAGAAATTATTGAGGACCCGTATAAAGATAACCTTAACGACCTTATAGCGGATCTAAGCGATAATATAAGAGAGAGGTTCCTTATAAGCCTTAGCGATAACAAAACTAACGTAGTTATTAACTTAGGCTATTTATTAGTAAGCCAGGCTATACTATCTAGTCTACTAAGTCTGTCCTAAATGGAGAGCTCTAGAGTAGGCTAGGCTAGTCTACTAAGTCTATCTTAAAGGGAGAGCTCTAGAGTAAGCTAGAAAATCTAGGGCCCTACTACTACTATAATATTTACTAATTCAACTTTTAGAACTAGCTAAGTTCGTTAGATTTAGTAGAATATATATATTCTATCCTATTGTATTCTTTTCTATCATTTAAGCAGTACTATAGCCTTACAGAGGATAGCTATAGCTAGTATAGTAATAGGAAAGCAATATTAAATTTAATTAAGAATGAGGAGTAGTATATAAAGTTTATAATATATGCTCTGGACTCTAGTATAGAGGAGCTAGTAGAGTTTTTGGTAGGAGATTAGGTATAGGACTTTCCATACTCTCCTATAGGATAACTATAGCTTCTTTATTATATATACTAGCTCTTAATCTACCTTTCTTTCGGCCTATATCTACTACTCTTAGTAGCTACTTTTTGGCTATATGTATGTGCTATACTAGTAAAGCTAAATACTTATAGTATATTATTATCGTAGGGAGAGCAGGAAAGGTCTTATACTTTTAGAATATATTATAAAACAGCTAGGATATTATATTAAATTGTCTAAAATAATATAATAGATTATATAAAGAAGTGTATATAATTTACCTTGCTAGCCTTATAAATAGCTTTAAAGTAGCCTTTGTTTATTATCTAAAATATACTATTAGTATAAAAGAGGTAGATGGCTCCAAATACAATTGCGGTTATAGGTTGCGCGCAGGTTGCGCGTAGGCTGCGTGTAGGCTGCGTGTTAAAAAAAACACGATATAGGCTAGTCGGTCGAGTTGCCAAATGCCCTTAACTGCGCGCCAATTGCGTTAACTACTAACCATTGAGGCCATTGAAAGGGTACTATATTTTGCCGATGTTATATCTAATTAATGCTATAGTATTAAAGAATAACGTTATAGACGTTCTTAATAATCGTATAATAGCTATAGATACTATTATAAAGTGTTCCTCCTATTTACTAGGTAGAGAAGTTATACTAGTTATATAAGTATAGGACTACTAGATTTAAAAGTATATATACTAAATCTTAGGAGATAGGTCTTCTTAATTAACTAAGTAATACCTTAACTGTATTAGAGAGCTAAAGGGCGAATATAGAAGTGATGCGTTAGTGACGTAGAGGATTATAAGAAGAGATTATAGATTAATATCTTAGTAGTTAAAAGACGGCGGTAAGCTAAGGCCCTATACGCTAAATCTAATACTAAAAGGTTCTACGGAACTATATAAGGAATACTAAATTACCTATAATACTTATAATTAATTATAGACTAGTATAAAGGCTTAGATATAGAGTTATATAAAAATCCTTAAGTTAGCCTAGGTAGTTACTAGTATATTTCTAGTAGGCTTCTAATAGGTCTCCAGGTAATCCTTATATCTTTTCTCTAGTTATATTTTTTCCTTATTAAGGTTTTTAGAAGTTTAAAGTAGGGGTTAGATAGATAGATAATATATAGCGGTATACTAATATTTTTCTAAACCCCTTCCAGGACGAGCCCTCTATAA
>Ga0193728_1001480_pt1 | contig 11937 bp, 11 predicted proteins | sample U1c1metaG_FD_143037 | JGI IMG/M metagenome (GOLD analysis project Ga0193728, IMG submission 143037) | Soil microbial communities from a riparian zone of the East river system, Colorado, United States - U1c1 | ecosystem: Environmental > Terrestrial > Soil > Riparian zone | place: USA: East River...
ATCGGGCCACCGCCCGGCCGGCCGAGACGAGGTCGCCGAAGGCGGCCACCACCGTCCGCGGGGTGCCGGCCAGGGCCGGCCGCAGCCGCAGGGTCACCTCGGTCACCACGCCCAGGGTGCCCTCGGAGCCGACGAACAGCCCGACCAGGTCGAGCCCGGCGACGCCCTTGGTGGTGCGCCGGCCGAGGCGCACGGCCTCGCCGTAGGCCACGGGGCCGCCGACCACCGCGCGCAGGCCCAGGACGTAGTCGCGGGTGACGCCGTACTTCAGGCAGCACAGGCCGCCCGCGTTGGTGGCGACGTTGCCGCCGATCGTGGACCACGGGGCGCTGGCCGGGTCGGGCGGGTACCACAGGCCGTGCTCGGCGACGGCCGCCTTGACGTCATCGTTGACCGCGCCCGGCTGCACCACGGCCAGGAGGTTGTCGCGGTCGATCTCGAGGACCCGGTTCATCGGCGACAGGTCGAGGATCACGCCCCCGGCGACCGCGTTGGCGCCGCCCGACAGCCCGGTGCCCGCGCCCCGCGCCACGATGGCGGCGCCCAGCTCGGCGCACGTGCGCACCACGTGCTGCACCTCGGCCTCGGACCGGGCGCGCACCGCGGCGCCCGCCGTCCCGGCGGGCGCCCACTCGGCCTCGTCGTGGGACAGGGCGCCGAGCACGTCCGGGTCGGTGACGATGCGGTCGCCGGGCAGCCCCCGGCTCAGCGCCTCGACCAGGACGCCGGCCCCGGCCGCGACCTCGCCGCGGGCAGCGCGGGTCTTCCCCACGGCTGCGGTGACTGGCTTCATGACACGACCCTAGGCGGTGCCAGCTCCGCGGATCACTTCCGCCCGGCAGCAGATTCCGGCATTCTGGCTCTCCTAGCACAGGAGGCGGCGCAGATGCCAGGTGTCACCATCTCGGGGGGCTACGGGGCGGGCGGCAGCGTCATCGCCCCGCACGTGGCCAGGCTGCTCGAGCTTCCGCTGCTGGACCGGGCGATCAGCTCGCGGGTCGCCGCCCAGCTGCGCGTCTCCGTCGAGGAGGCCGAGGGCGGCGCCGTCCGCCGGTCCTTCCTCGAGATCCTCGCCCCGCTGGCCGCGGGCGTGCTGGCCGTCAGTACCGACGCGGCGCCGCGTGACCGGGCCGAGCCGCCCAACGAGGCGGGCCTGTTCCGCGAGCGGGCCGAGGGCATCATGCGGGCCGCCCTGGCCGGCGGCGCGGTCATCCTCGGCCGGGCCGGCGCGGCCGCGTTCCGGGCCGAGCCGGGCGTGCTGCGGGTGCGCCTGTTCGGGCCGGCCGAGGCACGCATCGCCCAGGCCGCCCGGATCGAGAGCGTCGACGAGCCGACCGCCCGGCGGCGACTGCCGGAGGTGGACCGCGCCCGCGCGCAGTACGTGCGCCGGCTCTACCGGGCCGACATCGACGACCCGGAGCTGTACCACCTGCACATCGACAGCACGGCGGTGCCGCTGGAGGCCTGCGCCGCCCTGATCGTGGCCACCTACCGCGCCGCCGTCCCCCGCTGAGCCCGAGCTCACCAGGCGGCGGGAGGAAGTCACAGTCGCAGCATGCCAGAGCCGGGCCAGCGATCAAGGGCCGGTGTTCCCGGATGAGGCGGGCGCTGGTCGGCGGTTCCACGGCCGGCTGGAAAGTTTCCTTCCTGAATTCCGCTGCCGCCGGCAACCGGGGGCCGTGCTCGGCGGTGATACGAGGTATAAGCGTTCAATCACCTGATTGCCAGGGGATGTCATGCCACGTTTCACCTGCTCTCCCGGTCGGCTGGCCGGCGCGGCCGTCATGGCCGGCGCCGCGGCCCTGACCCCGGCGGCGCCGCTGGGCGCCCCGGCCGCCTCGGTGGCACCGCACCTGGCCGGCTGCGACCCGGCGGCCGCCGTCCGCCCTGCCGGCTACAACCCGCTCCAGCCAGCGCGACCGCCCCGGCCAGCTCCTCCACCTCGCCGGGCAGCGGTCCGGACGGGACAACGACCCTCCGGCTCGGGCCGCTCACCCTGCGCGTCCCGGGCACGTGGCGGATCACGGCCCGCGATGCCCAGGGCGACTACACGGTCAGCACCGGCTCGTGCCCGGGTGACGCATTCTTCGCCGCGGAGACCGGCTCGCCGTGCCCGTCGTTCTTGCTGATCCGGAATGCTGGGCCGACGCCGGGCATCGGCGGGTTCAGCATGCAGACCTACATGCCGGGCACGTTCTTCTGGACGACGTCCACCGGAGCCACCGGCTGTCCCGGCAAGCCTCTTACTCCTACGTCCTGGTTGCGGACCCCGACGAGTACCGGGCCTCTGTCCAACGGGTACGCGCCGGTCACGGCGGCCAAGACGGCGGACTACACCGTCTGGCGGTTCGGCTGCTATACCGCTCCCCGCGCGCCGCCGGTCTTCTACTTCCAGCAGCGCGACTGGTACCTGCCGGTCTCCAGGATCCTCATCGTCGACGAGTACGCCACCCCCGGCCTGGCCCAGATCCTCGCGACCGCCACCTGGGCCGGCTGAGGGCCGGCGGGAACACGATGCCTAGATCAGCTGGAAGTGCGTCAGCTCGTCGTCGGTCAGGGTCGACGCGGCGCGGTTCGTCCATGACGGGCAGTGCCTTTCGGGAGCCGGAGTCGCGGGGCGGGCCGCGTTCCGGCGGGTAGGTCTTGTCCGGTTGAGTCAGCGCGACGGGCTGGCCGGCCACCCCCGCTGGTGGCCGGCCAGCCCATCCCCCGGTAGGCGCGTGAGCCGTCGCGGGTCCAGACGACGGCCCGGGGGCGCCGGGCGGCCCGCGGAGACGCCGTAGATTGACCGGAGCGCTATGACGGAGGCGGGAAAGGATGCCATGACTGACCCGGTGATCTTGATCAACGCGTTCGAGGTGCCCGACGGCGAGGCCGACCAGTTCATCGCGGCGTGGGAGAAATCGCGGGACTTCATGCAGGCCCAGCCGGGCTACGTCGACACGGCGCTGCACCAGGCGGTCGTGCCCGGCGCCGGCTTCCAGTTCGTGAACATCGCCCGCTGGCAGACGGCCGAGGCCTTCCGGGCCGCGGGCCAGGGCCCCGGATTCCGGGAGTCAGCGGCGGGGCTGGCCGGCTACCGGCCGCATCCGGGCCTCTACCGGGTTGTCCGCACCTGACGGCGCGCCGCGCCGGGCTCGTGCTCCCCGGTCAGGGCAGCTCGACGGTCTGCGCGCGCATCAGCTCACTCAGGGCGGCATTCAGGAACGGCGCCGCCGGCTGGGCCAGCACCCGGAGCTGCTCGGCGATCAGCAGCAGGCCGTGCGCCACCACGGCGGCGCCGCCGGGCCGGGGCGGCTCGTCCGGGTCCGGGTCGGTGGAGACGCCCAGCGCGCCGGTCAGCGCCAGGACCAGCGCGTCGCCGTCGAGCGACTCGTACCAGCCCGCGCCCAGCTTCAGGCTGCTGCGCAGCACATGCTCGACGTCATCGGAGTCCAGGCCATCCGGGTGCGAGCGCTCGAGCAGATCCCGGGTCACGGTCCCGAGCAGCACCGCGAGCTGCTCGGGCTCGACCCGGCCGAGGTCGTCGGCCGCCTCGGCGAACGCCGCGGCATCGCCCGCCCGCGCCGCCGATACGGCGGCGTCGACGGCCAGGGCCATGGCCGCGGCCGGCCGGGGCCAGGATCCGTAGCTGGCCGTCATCGGGCTGGGCCGGGTCCGGCCGCTGTCACCCCTGGCATGCATCCATGCTGGCACAGGGACCCGGCCGCGGTCAGCGGCCGGTCCACCGCGAGGCTTAGCTCACTCACGGCCGCGAGCGTAGTGGACGCGGGCCAGATGGCGCCCGCCAGATACAGGCGCAAGCTAGTCCGTCACGCGGCGCTCGCCGTCGGAGCGGCCCGCGGCCCGAGGACCGGCTGGCCGCCGCGGACGCCGCGGTATCCCACCTCCCAGGGCCAGCGCCCGCGGTCGTCGGCATGCACCACCTGCAGCGCCCGGATCCCGGGCCCGTAGAGCTCGACGGCGGTCACCAGGTGCGCGGCCGGCTCCGCGACCGTCACGATCTCAAGCAGCGGGCCGCCGCGGAGCGGGATCCGCTCGCCCGGCCGGGGCGCGGCCGCGTGCCGCACGTGCGCGGCGACATCGTTGAGCAGCTGCGTGGCTCGGCCTAGCGGCAGGCCCGTCACCACTAACTCCGGCCGGCCGCGGCGGGTCAGCCCCACGGTGTACGCCCAGGGCGGGTGGATGCGGTCACGCTCGACCCCCTGCACGGCCCAGCCGTGGCAGGCGATGAGATCGCGCATGTGCCCGAGATAGTCGAGCCACGTGCGGTCCGGATGGTCACATTGCCAGCACATGCACGGTCTCCTCCGCGTCGGCGACAGCTGCTGCCATTGTGCGGGAAGGTACCGACAGTGTGTTCGATGCCAAGGGCCGGCCAGCACGGTGCGGCTAGCATGGATGGCGGAGCCCATCCGTCCGCCGGGGCCTGGACGGTTCCACGGGAGGACAGCCCGTGTTGCCCGAGCTCGCATTCATCCTCGCCGCCGTGGCGGTGATCAGCCTGGTCGAGGTCCTGGCCGAGAAGTCCAGGCTGCCCGCCGCGGCCCTGCTCACCATCGCCGGGCTGTGCTACGCGCTCCTGCCGGGTCCCAACGTGGCCCTGAACCCCGAGTTCATCCTGACGTTCATCCTGCCGCCGCTGCTCTACAGCGCCGCGCTGAACTCCTCGCTGCTGGCCATCCGGCGCAACCTGCGGCCGGTGATCAGCCTGTCGGTCGTCCTGGTGCTGCTCACCGCCCTGGTCGTGGGCGTCGGCACCGACCTGCTCATCCCCGGCGTGACGCTGGCCGCCGGGATCGCCCTGGGCGCCGCGGTCGCTCCGCCTGACCCGGTCGCGGCCCTGGCCATCGGCCGCCGGGCCGGCCTGCCGCCGCGGCTGATCACCCTCATCGAGGGCGAGGGGCTGCTGAACGACGCCACCGCGCTGACCCTGTTCACGGTGGCCGCGGTCGCGGCCACCAGCGGCGACTTCTCCCCCGGCGGCACCGTGGTGCGGTTCATCCTGGCGGCCGCGGGCGGGATAGGCGTCGGCGTCGTCACGGCCGGGGCGGTCCGGCTGCTGCGCCGTTTCGTGCACGGGCCCATCGTGCTGAACAGCCTCTCCCTGGCCACCCCGTTCGCCGCGTATCTCCTCGGCCAGGAAGCGCACGTGTCCGGCGTCCTGGCCGTCGTGGTCACCGGGCTGATCGTCGGCCACGACTCCCCGCGCCGGTCCTCCGGGGCCAGCCGGCTGCAGACCGCGGCCGTGTGGCGGCTGGCCGACTTCCTGCTCGAGGGATTCGTCTTCCTGCTGATCGGCCAGCAGCTCCCCGCGGTCATCCGCGGCCTGCAGGACTATCCCGCCTCGACGATCCTGGCCGCCGGGTGCCTCACGGTCGGCATCGTCATCGTGCTGCGGCCCGCCTGGCTCATCGGGACCCAGGCCCTGCCGCGCGCGCTGCGGCTGCGGCTCGGGGCGCGCGACCGCGACGACCAGCGCCGGCTCAGCGCATCCGAGGTCGCCGTGATGAGCTGGGCCGGCACCCGCGGCGTCATCAGCCTCGCCGCGATCTTCAGCCTCCCCCTGGCCACCGCCGCCGGCCGGCCCTTCCCCGACCGGGACCTGCTGATCTTCTGCACCTACCTGGTCGTGCTCGTCACCCTGCTCGGCCAGGGACTGACCTTCGCGCCGCTGGCCCGCGCCCTGGGCCTGCGCGCTGACTTCGCGGACCAGGCCCGGACCCGGAACGAGGCCCGCACCGCCGCGGTCACGGCCGCGCTGCGCCGGCTCGACGAGCTGCCCGACGAGGACGACGAGGACAGCGACGTCGGCGACGTCAGCCCCGAGGTGATCGCCGAGCTGCGCGCGAGCCTGGAGCGCCGGGCCGCCCGGTACCGGCAGCGGCTGGACCAGCTGGACCAGATGGAGGACGAGGACGGCGACGTCCGGCTGCCGCCGGGCTACCTGGCCGCCATCGAGGCCCGCCGCGCGGTCATCGACGCCCAGCGCGAGGAGCTGCTGCGCTGGCGGGACGCCGGCCGGCTCCCCGACGCCAGCCTGCGCGTCCTGCAGCACGAGCTCGACCTGGAGGAGAACTCACTCCGCCGGCCCGAAGCCCGCTAGGGAGCCCCGTCACGGACGAGACGAGACTGGTCACGGACATCACTGCGCGCCTGTCGCGCAGGTTCGGGCCCGCGGTCGCGGACTGGTGCGCCGCGGTTCCCGCGCTCGCCGAAGAGCTCGCCGGCCGCTGGAGGCTCGTACTGGGTGCCGCGTACCCGGACGGGGCCAGCTCGGTCGCATTGCGCTGCGTTCGGGCTGACGGTACGCCCGCCGTACTCAAGCTCAGTCCCGACCCGCCCTTCCTCGCCGGCCAGGCTGAGGCGCTGCGCCAGTTCGCGCCGGGCGGCAAGGTCGCGGCCGTCCTGGCCGCCGATGCCGGCGCCGGGGCCGTCCCGTGCTCTGGGACTACGGCGCGAACCTGCCCGCCGACGAGCTGGCGGTGCTGGTCAGGCACCTGGATGGCCGCGGTGGTGGCCCGGCACGCCGCGGACGCCTGAGCGGGACGCCGCCGGGCCGCCGGTCAGTGCGTGCCGGGCTCGTGCCCGGCGTGGCCGGCGGCCTCGAGCTGGAACGTCGAGTGCTCGACGTCGAAGTGCCCGGCCAGGCACGCCTGCAGCTGGTCCAGCAGCCGGGGCACGTGCCCGTCGTAGAAGCACGAGTCGTCGATGACGATGTGCGCCGACAGCGCGGGCAGCCCCGAGGTAACCGTCCACGCGTGCAGGTCGTGCAGGTCATGGACATGGTCGGTCGACAGCAGGTGCGCGCGCACCGCCTCCAGGTTCATGCCCTCGGGCGCGGCCTCCAGCAGCACCCGGCCCGAGTCGCGCAGCAGCCCCAGGCCGCCTTCAGCATCAGCCCCACGACCAGCAGCGAGGCGATCGCGTCCGCGCGGGTCCAGCCGGTGGCCAGGATGACCACCCCGGCGACCACGGTGCCGATGAACCCGTACAGGTCCGTGAGCACGTGCCGGAACGCGCCCTCCACGTTCAGGCTCGACCGGTTGGCCCGGGCCAGCACCCAGGCGGCCGCGATGTTGACGACGATCCCGGCGGCCGCAACGGCCACCACCGGGCCGCCGTCGACCCGCGGCGGGCTGACCAGCCTGCTGACCGCCTCGACGGTCACGATCCCGCTGACCACCAGCAGCGTGATGCCGTTTCCCGCGGCGGACAGGATCTCCGCGCGCTTCCAGCCGAACGTCCACGACCCGGCGGCCGGCCGCCGTGCCAGCCGGATCGCCCACAGCGCCCCGGCAATCGCCCCGACGTCCGACAGCATATGGCCGGCATCCGACAGCAGAGCCAGGGATCCGGACAGCACGGCCACGATGATCTCGGCCAGCATGAACGCGGCCAGCAGCGCCAGCGCGATCACCAGGTAGCGGCTGTCCGAGCTGGCGCCCGGGCTGCCGCCCGGCCCGTGCGCGTGGCCACTGCGCTGTCCCGGCCCGCCATGGGCATGACCCTGATCCGGGCGGCCGGCCATCAGCTGGCCCTCTGATCCGGCAGGAGGCAGGCGGCCGGGTCTACGGCCAGCACGACGCCCAGCAGGTCCCCGAGTGCGTGGGCCAGCCGCCCGTCGGCCAGCTCGTACCGGCTCCGGCGGCCGTCGGGCACGGCCACCACCAGGCCGCACCCGCGCAGGCAGGCCAGGTGATTCGACAGGGCCTGCCGGGACACCCCGATCAGGTCGGCCAGGTCCGCCGGGTAGGCCGGGGCCTCCCGCAGCGCCAGCAGCACCCGCGCCCGGGTCGGGTCCGACAGCGCATGCCCGAACCTGGCCAGGACCTGCCCGTACGCCATCACCGTCACGGCGCCCACAGTACAGCATGCAGTGAATACAGAAGATGATGAACTGTCGGCCGTCGTTTCTGCCCGGGATTTCCCGGGCCGGGACCTCACGGACCGCGGCCGGCCGACGTCTTCCTGCCGTGCGCCCCGTCCGGGGCCAGCGCGGACTTCGGCAGGAAGGAACGACGCATGTCAGTCGAGGAGAACAAGGCCATCGTCGGACGCTGGTTCACCGAGTTCTGGGGCCCGGACTTCAATCCCGCGGTCATCGACGAGCTCGCCGCGCCGGACATCCGCTTCGAGTACTCGCTGCACGCGCCGTGCCGGGGCCGCGGCGAGGTGCGCGCCTTCGCCGCCAAGTTCCGCGCGGCCTTCCCGGACCTGGCCTTCGGCGGCACCGCGGACCTGATCGCGGAGGGCGACTACGTCGTCGGCCAGTGGATCGGCGGCGGCACCCAGACCGGCGACGCCTTCGACGACATGCCAGTCGGCTCGCTGCCTGCTGGCACCGGCAAGGCCATGCGGTTCACCGGCACCACGGTCCTCAAGGTCGAGAACGGCCTGATCACCGAGGAGATCGGCCTGGACGACGGCGTGACGGTCCTGCAGCAGCTGGGCCTGATCACCGCGTCCTGACCGCCCGACCGGAGGTAACGGAGGTAACCCGGGAGGTAACGGAGGTAACGGAGGCGGAGGTAACGGAGGCGGAGGTAACGGAGGCGGAGGTAACGGAGGTAACGGTGCTCGCGATCGGCGCCTCGCCGCGCATCCCGGCCCGCTGGCTGGCTCGCTACCCACGGGCCAGCCAGCCCCCGGCCGGCCACACCGCCGCCGAGCTGGCCCGGCTGCTGCAGCTGCTCCGGGCGGTCCGCCCGGCTGCCATCGCGATCGGCCGCGGCCGCCATCCCGCGTCCGTGGCCGCCGCGCGGGCGCTGGCCGCTGAGTGGACCGGGACCGGAGGCACGGTGCTAGACGTCATCAGCTATCCCGCTGACGCGGCATCGTGGCTGCGCCCCGCCCGACGCCTGGGTCATCGCCGACAACCCGGCGGGCTGCGCTCAGCTGGCCCGCCGCGTGGCCGGCCAGCCCGGCTGGGCGGCCGCCCGCACCTTCGGCTTCGCCAGCGCGGCCACCGCTGACCTCACCCGCCTCGCCGGCCCCGGCCTCCTCGACGGCATGACCGGACCCACCCCCGCCGGCGGCACCTGGCACCTCCGAGACGACCAGCTCATCCGGCCCCGCCGGGGCCGCTGGAGCTGCTGGGGCTTGCAGGAGTCAGTAGGGCTTGTGGGGCTGCCCTTTCGCGCCGCCGGCTGCCCTGGCGGGAGGATTACTTGATCGTGGGCTGATTGCTCACATCCTGGGGTGAGCAATCTTCCCCTGATCATGATGCTGGGCCGCCGAGAGGCGGTGCCCCGAAACCGCCGAACCCAGTAGCCCAGCTCGCCTTTCCCAGAAGTCACAGCAGCCTGGCCCGCCCCATCTGCCCGGCTCCGCCGGCTCGGACTCAGACGTAAAGGGCGACTCGGGAAGTTTGCTCGCCGCGGGCGAGCAATCCTCGAGCGCCGGCCGGGCCGTGTGGCTGGCACTGGAGGTGCAATCGGGACGAGAGTGGTCCATGGTGATAGGCGCTGGGCCTGGGCCCCAGCTGGGCTGGGCGGGCGCGGCCCTGGCCGCGGTGGCCCGGGGCCTGGCTGCTCGCCGTGCTGGCGGCGTCGACGGTGCGGCTGACCCTGGCCCGGCGGGCGCACCGCCAGCGGCTAAACCTGCTCGCCGGCGAGCTGGCCGTCGATGAGCTGCTGGCCGCCGGCCGGGGCCGCCCCGAGCCCGTACTCGCAGGTCAGAGAGCAGCGAGCGCAGGCCTCGCGGCGCAGGTCGCGGGCAGGGTGCTGACCAGGGGCGGGCCGGCGGACGCGGCGCTGACCAGGGTCCGGCTGCTTGATCATCCGCTGGCGGCGGCGTACTGCCTGCCCGGCGTGCGGCCGCTGATTGTCGTCAGCCGGGGCGTCATCGACGCGCTGAGCCGCGCTGAGCTGTGCGCCGTCGTTTCGCACGAGAAGGCTCATGCCCGAGGGCGGCACGACCTGGTGATCCAGCCGTTCCGGGCGTGGCGGCAGACCTTCCCGTTCCTGGCCGCGGCCGGGCGGCGCTGGCCGCCGTGGAGCTGCTGGTGGAACTGGCCGCGGACAACGCCGCGCGGCGGCGGGGGCACCGGGAGCCGCTCGCGTCGGCGCTGCGGGCACTGGCCGCCGCCACGGCGGGCGGCGGGGAAGCCGGCGGCGGGCGAGCGGGCGGCGGGGAGGGGGGCGGCGAGCAGGTTCGGGAGCGCGCGCGGCGGCTGGGCGAGGGCCGCGGCCGCGGCCGCGGCTGGCGGCCGGGGCCGTCTGCGCGGCGGCGGTCGTGCTCGTCTGCCTGCCGCCCGCCATCCTGATCGCGAGCTGACGGCGATCGTGATCGCGGACCGTCAGGGAGGCCGGCCGGGGCCGCCGCGCGGGGCCGGCGGGGATGCCGAAAACGGGTTTCCGGCGGGCCGCGTGCCGCGTGCGACCGGGCTGCGAAATCGGACTAAGGTGCTGTGAGTCCGGCGCGGCGAGGAGGGGGCGAGGAGGGTTAGTGGCAGCGAGTTCGTTCGTGCACCTGCATGTTCACACCGAGTACTCGATGCTCGATGGTGCCGCGAAAGTCAGCCCGCTGATGGCCGAGACCGCCCGGCTCGGCATGCCCGCGGTGGGCATGACCGACCACGGCAACATGTTCGGGGCGTACGAGTTTTACCAGCAGGCGGCCAAGGCCGGCGTCAAGCCGGTCATCGGCATCGAGGCTTACCTGGCGCCGGAGTCGCGGTTCCACAAGAAGCCGGTGTTCTGGGGCGAGGGCGGCCGGCGGGACTTCGACCCGGACGGCGAGGGCGGCGACGTCTCCGGCGGCGGCGCCTACACCCACATGACGATGCTGGCCGCGGATGCCCGGGGGCTGCGGAACCTGTTCCGGCTGTCCAGCCGGGCCTCCCTGGAGGGCTTCTACCGCAAGCCGCGGATGGACCGGGACCTGATCGCCGAGCATGCCGAGGGCATCATCGCCACCACCGGGTGCCCGTCGGGCGAGGTCCAGACCCGGCTGCGGCTCGGCCAGCCGGAGAAGGCGCTGGCGGCGGCCGCGGACTACCGCGACATCTTCGGCGCGGGCAACTTCTTCCTGGAGCTCATGGAGCACGGCCTGGCCATCGAGCGGTCGGTCCGGGCCGGCCTGCTGGACATCGGCAAGAAGCTGGGCCTCCCCCCGCTGGCCACCAACGACAGCCACTACGTCACCAAGGACCAGGCGCCGGCGCACGAGGTGCTGCTGTGCGTGGGCACCGGCAAGACGATGGACGACCCCAAGCGGTTCAAGCTCGCCGGGGACGGCTACTTCATCAAGCCCGCCGAGGAGATGCGCCAGATCTGGGATCAGCAGGTGCCGGGGGCCTGCGACAGCACGCTGCTCATCGCCGAGCGGGTGCAGCCCTACGACGACGTGTTCAAGCACGTTGACCGGATGCCGAAGTACCCGGTCCCCGAGGGCGAGACCCAGTCCTCCTGGCTGCGCAAGGAAGTGGCCGACGGGGTGGCGCAGCGGTTCGGCGCGGACCCGTCGCAGGAGGTCACCGACCGCATCGAGTATGAGCTCACCGTCATCGAGAAGATGGGCTTCCCGGCTTACTTCCTGGTCGTGGCCGACATCTGCCACTACGCGCGGGCGGCCAAGATCGGGCTCGGCCCGGGCCGCGGGTCGGCCACCGGGTCGATGGTCGCCTACGTGCTGGCCATCACCGACCTGGACCCGATCGAGCACTCGCTGATCTTCGAGCGGTTCCTGAACCCCGAGCGCATCACCATGCCGGACATCGACCTGGATTTCGACGAGCGCGGCCGGGGCGACATGATCCGGTACGTCACCGACAAGTACGGCGACGACCGGGTCAGCCAGATCCTGACCTTCGGCACGATCAAGGCCAAGGCCGCGGTCAAGGACTCCTGCCGGGTCCTGGGCTACCCGTACGCGATCGGCGACCGGATCACCAAGGTGTTCCCGGGCGCGGTCATGGGCAAGGAGATCCCGCTG
>Ga0193728_1001481_pt1 | contig 11936 bp, 10 predicted proteins | sample U1c1metaG_FD_143037 | JGI IMG/M metagenome (GOLD analysis project Ga0193728, IMG submission 143037) | Soil microbial communities from a riparian zone of the East river system, Colorado, United States - U1c1 | ecosystem: Environmental > Terrestrial > Soil > Riparian zone | place: USA: East River...
CAGCGCAACACTACGATTCTGCGCCATACGAGCGTCATTATCAGTCAGGCACATCGCATGAGCCGCCTCGTCAATGACTTGCTCGATGCCTCACAGCTCTCCAGTAGCCAATTTTCTCTGCGATGTGGGCCTTGTGACATTGTGGCGCTCGCAGAAGAAATGCTCGAACAGTTGCGCCCTGTCGCTCCCTATCATACGCTGGTCGTCCAGGCCCCAGAGAGACCACTCATAGGCAACTGGGATGGAGGACGTCTGCAGCAAGCGTTAGGAAATCTCCTGGACAACGCAATCAAATATTCAGACGAGCACACGACAATCACAGTTACGGTACGTACCCTTGAGAGTAAGGATCGTGTGTACGTAAGCGTCCATAACATGGGTGCCAGCATTCCCTCAGCGGATATTGGACAGCTCTTCCTTCCTTACATTCGCTTACCCGCAACCAGTAACCAGCAAGGTTCGGGACTGGGTCTCTTTATCACTAAATCGATCATCGAGGCACACTGTGGCATGCTGCGACTTGAACCCTACAGTGATGAAGACTGTAGCGGAGAAAGCCAGAGGGGGACAACGTTCACCTTTGAACTTCCCTTGCATAGTAATGCTCCTGCGTCGGACACATCCACATAGCAACTCCCCACCATCTTCTGGCTAGCAACGACGGCAGCGCTACCTCTGGCTACACACAGGCCAACACGCCAGCAAATCTTCGACTGAACTCACAATAATATCCGCGCCCCGCTGCTGGTAGAGCACAGCTTCATCTTCCTGCGCTACCATAGCTATGAGGATATCAGGTTCCCCGGCTAGCTGGCCTGCTTGATAGTTACGCACAAGATCAAAATCATCAGCGGTATCCCCAATATAGAGACCACCCTTAGTTCCAATGGCATTGATTGCAAAGCGCAGGGCCTGCGGATCAGGTTTCTTATAAAGATCGGCAGAGACAACAACATCCCACCAGCGCTCACCGCTATAAGCTATCATACGCTCTAGGGCACTATCCACTTCCTGCCCGAAACGACCAGTGATCATACCCATACGAGCGAGGCCAGCAGTTCGCAAGCGTGCAAAGAAATCAGGATTGTACAGCATCTCTTCGTTATGTACCAGACCCTCCGCATGAGGAAGATAGCGAGGCTCACGCCCAAAGCGTCTCTTGAGTTCTTCAGCTCCCCAGTAGACTTCATGATACAAATCATTAATTATATGATAATCAATGCGGGCACTGGCCGGAATCACCGTCTCTACCCACTCACACCCACCATGTCCCTGCAATTGTGCAACGCGTGCCAGCTCGGCCCACTCCTGAGTGCTACGTTCAGCCAGTGCCGTGCGACTCCACTCGCGCAGACGAGCGGTAAAGAGCGAGGCCAGCAGATAGCTCGTCAGAATATCATCATTAAAACCACCAGCCCGCTTGAAGGCCTCCACATCACCGATCGTGACCAGTGATTTACCCTCATTCTGACCCCAGTCGAGACCGTGAATGACTCCTACAACATATTCAGCAACAGCAATACCTGTGGCCTGGAATGATGCCTTGGTTTTTATTAATACGCCATCGACGTCAAAGAAGATTGTATCAAATACGGAGGGAAATGATAGGTGCGGTCGTTTCCAGATAGTTGGAATACTCATTTGATGCATGAATCCTTTCGATAAATTTCACAGTACAGATTGGCAGTGACACTGAGTAGTTTTCAACCTACCATTTTCTATTATAGCAGCCCTTACTTGTTCCACTATTCCAAGACTGCGGATACTGCGAGACATATCCAGCAGTGCGAGGCCTGGACTGGGTGATCACAGGAGATGAGCAGAGTTCATAGAGCATAACATAGAGAAACTGGAGAAACGGCACAGAAATGGTTTTAGGCCGAGATATGAGAGTGATAGTGGATCGTCAGAGTAGGATATGAACCTCTTTTCCACAGGATAGTGGAAAACTAACATACCCCGATTTCGCACTGAGAGCGAGATAGGGGCATTTTTGTTGAAAGTTGTCTCGTAGATGTCTAGCAGATGTCGTGGACATGACCGAGGGCGTTGGGTATACTGAGCAAGAAGAGACTGAGGAGGAGGACAATCTTGGGAACTCAGAGCACTGGAGTGTGAATGGTCTCGTTCACTTATGGGACCAGTGTGTCAGAGGATAGCCCACCAGTGTGAGGCATGTAATATTAGCGTTCGGGCGTGCTGGCATGCAAGAAACTGTCCCTCTTTTCGACTTGTCAACCTACGCTATTACGAATACAATTAATACTCATGACATATTATTTACCAATATTCTACATATACCAGAGGAAGGATAGAAAAGTGTCATCACCTAAAGACAATACGAGCAAATACTTAAAAGATTCACAAGAGGCAAAAGAGGCAAAAGCAAGTAATACTAAATCTTCATCAAGTTGGACCAATGAAGGTTTAACAGGCAAAGTAGATCCAAAATCCTCAGGAAGAACACCACAAGAACAACTTTTTAGCGAAGTCGCACATCAAGTTATGAGTGGAGGTAACGATAGCTATTCGCAGCACTCAGAGGTAGAGGAGCAAACCACCCGAGGTAAGAAGAGCGTACGTTTCACTGATACACAATCCCAAAGGGAAACGTATACTGCAGAAGAATATGACAGAGAAAGTATTATTAAACGTAAGGATATCCCTAAAAAAAAGACTGAAGAAGCAGAGGAAGGAGTAAAAAAATTTTCTACTGTATATAATGAAATTAAAAAGCTTAGGGATAAATTTGATACTAAAAGGTTAATTGAGCACACTGGTATGGAATCAGAAGAGATCGACAACTTAGAAAACGAATTCAATAGCGCACACCAGAGGTACAATAGTGCTGTTGAAATATCCAAATCTGCTGCTGCTTCTACTGATAAAAGAAAGAAAAACGCTTCTTATGTACCATTTTATGAATTAATGAAGGTAATTGACAAGGCAGAAAATATCCAAGAAAGATTAGAGAGAGCAGTGGAAGAATTGAAAAAGCAGGAGCAACAAGCACTACCAGATGAGACTAAAAGCTAAATCTGAGCGAGCAAAAGAGTTAAGTATCGCGTCTCTCCAACTCTGTAATCCTTCGCTCCAGTCGCTCAATCTCGTTCAACAGAACAGCATCTGTATCAACTCTCAAGACTCGATTATGCAGCCGTGCCAATTTCAAGAGTTGGTCATTGTCAAGGTAGCGACGGCGCAAATCGATAGGATCTTGAAATGGCTTAATATTAGAGTGGCAACACCATCGATAGAGAGTAGAACGATCAATAGAGAATAGGGCACAGACATCAGAAGAAGGGTGCATACAAAACCTGAAAATTTCGGTAGATTTTTGCAACATAATCGCAATATATATTGTCAGGGTGTTAGGCAATCAGCTAAGCCTGCCCATCAAAAATGGGATTCACGCTCAAGAATCCCTGTCTAAATGAGCAAGATTCAAGTTTTCCTAACACCCTGATTGTCATTTCTCATAAGTTATGAGTGAAACCGATTCACTGAACGCGCTTGGCAGCGTGGCAGGATATCTGAGAAATGGTGTTTTTTAGCTGATAAAATGACATCCTCAACACCTAATGGTGCTCCTGTTGTTGCAATCCTGCTTTTGTGTCATTTTCTCCCCGATAATAAGAGAGACCTCCCAGCGCCGACTGCGCACAGATTCCAATCGACACTGCAGACCTAAGCGCTCTAATGGAACAAGGCTACCAAGCCAAGAAGCTGGTAACTCTTCTGACGTTATCTCAATATTAGCATCACTTCTAGTAGGGTATATCTTTTCTGCGGGAAGAGGCACTTCCTTATCGAGCTTGCCGCGTTTATACGACTTCAAAAGTGCACTTGGCCCATACACCAGCATGTGTATCAATACCAGCAATGGCTGCAAAAGTCCAACTGGTAGCAAGTTAGCTCCTAGGACGACAATGACACGCCCACTAGGACGCAGCACGCGGGCAACTTCTGCGATAGTGTTGGGATCGTAGATGTAGTCTGATGGAAAGGTACTCACGACAGTATCAAATGTGCTATCGGAGAAGGGAAGGCTTTGCGCGGAGCCCTGGATTATCCACATAGGCTGACCCACTTTGCGCTTGCGTAGCGTAGCACGCGCTGCGGCGACCATCTGTGGAGAATGCTCTACCGCCCGGCAATCATAGCCCTCGGCAAGCATATCGGCCAGTAGATCCCCCAGTCCACACCCCAGTTCTAACACATCATGGCCGTGTAGACGCGGTAACACCAGACGTTGCCAGACACGCCATTGACCAGCAAAAGGGACCGTGCTAGCAAAGCGATAGAGGTAGCGATTCTTATATAGCGTCTCAAATAACCATTTACGGAATCTTGGTGCCAATCTGATTGCCAGCTTCCTGCACTACACTATATCGAGCAAGTCCCCGACATGCTCAATAATTACATCAGGTTTGATAACTTTGTGTACCAACTGGTAGCGTTTGTTTTCATACTCAAGAGCGTAAGCGAGCAGAGCATCATTATCAACGGTCTGTAATGCTTGCAGTTCAGCACGAAGATGCAACCTTGGTTTCCAGACCGTAACCATGTTCAGTTGTTTTGCCCCAAGAATATCTGCATGCAGCGAGTCACCGACCATCGCCGTCTCTTCTGGTGCTACATTGAGAGCATTGAGAGCCTGTAAAAATATAGCAGGATTGGGCTTGCGTATACTTAAATCTGCGGAAATGGCGATATGGCGCGGATCGAAGTACTCAAAAAGGCCCAGCTTTCGCATGTCTTCCAGAAAAGGCTTGCCTCCCCACGGACGATTAGTCACCACTCCCAGAAGAAACCCACGCTTCTGCAACTCTGCCAGAGTGGAAAGTGTATCATCAAATAAAACACGCGATTCTCTAGCAGGAATGCGTAGAGCTTCAAAAAGATCACGACAGATAGCACGGTCCATCCGCGGGAGACCTAATTCCAGCAGGGCTTCTTGAACAGCAAAAGCAGGCTGAGGCTCTGCTCCTGGATGGCGGCGAGAGAGTTCAAAGATTTTAGCACGTATGGCTGCTCGTAATTGCCTGCCATGAGAGACCGTCGTCATTTTCGACTGCTCTTCGGGCGCAAGATATTGGGTGAGAAAATTAATAGCTCGTTGAGTAACAGTATGTTCAACTCTATCCCAGGAGGCTTGATCTATGTGAGTCCATAGTGTGTTGCCAAGATCGAAGAGAAAACAGCGAATTGTTCTGGTCAAGCGTTTTACCTCCTACAGCATTGCAAGGCCACCGAACATTTGGAAGAGCCAGATAGACTCTCCCTTGTTCTCCCTCCAAATTGTATCGGGAAACAGAGGAACAATTTATCTGGCTCCTGTGATATGCTAACTGAAAGCCTACGAAACACACCTCTTTTAATTAAGCATGCGTCAAAAGGAAACAATTGTGCTTGACAGCGTTGACCTTGCACAAGCATGAAACTGTCAAGTTCGTTTGACGCATGCCTTAGGAATGTACACATGTCGGTGTTCAAAACGAACCCTGATATGTGTGGTTAGCGCTTCTCTTCTTTCTCAAGCTGCTTTCTCAGGCTGGAGGATATCATCAACCAGACCATACTCGACTGCCTGCGGAGCGGTGAGGTAGTAGTTACGGTCAGAGTCCTGCAAGATACGCTCGGTGGTCTGTCCGGTATGATGTGCAAGGATCTCATACAGGCTCCGGCGCAAACGCAGGATTTCGCGGGCAGTGATTTCGATATCAGCAGCCTGACCTTCAGCACCACCAAGCGGCTGGTGGATCAGCATGGTGGAGTTTGGCAGGGCAAAGCGCTTCTCCTTCGTCCCAGCGGCTAGCAAAACTGCTCCCATGCTCATTGCCATACCCATGCACACAGTTGAAACATCCGGGCGCAGCCACTGGATCGTGTCATAGATGGCCAGACCTGCATAGATGCTTCCACCAGGAGAATTAATATACATATTAATATCTTTGGTTGCATCTTCGCTTTGGAGGTAGAGTAACTGACCTACAATACTGTTCGCGACCATGTCATCAATAGGGGTTCCAATGAAGATGATGCGCTCTTTCAGCAAGCGCGAAAACAGGTCCCAGCCGACAGTGCCACGCGGAGTGGTTTCAACAACGTTTGGAATAATTCCTCTTGGCTCCAGGAACTCATGGGATTCTTTCATCCATTTTGGATCACGCGGATCGAACTTGCTCATGTCTACTCCTTAGTCCTTAAGTTATCTATCACGGTCCCCTACCACTCATGAAGCAGAGATAGACCGTTGGCAAAATATAGAATGTGCAGAGGAACCCACAATTGGGGGAATGTTTAAGGTTATGATAGCACTTACCACTGGCGAGTGCAAGCAATTGCAATCCTCACTAACTATTCCCCAAATTGTCCCTCGATCTCCCTGGATTCGAATGGGACCGATATAGTAGACTGAATTGGCTTCCTCCCCACAGCTAAAGCCGATGGATTCCTAGCAATATAGCAAGAAATGAGTATGACACTTTGAAGCGAAAAAGGAACCTCCATGCTCAAGCCCCAAACAAGGACACGCCATTCACTCCCATAGCTCAAGCTAGGGATCTTTTGATACAAGGTTGGACAAGGCAAAAAGCACCTTGGGAAGAGGCGGCCTGGATTTTTGGCCTGAGCCGTTTGATGATCATTCTCATTTCGTATCTATCTATAACATTCTTGCCTAGGGCCCCTCTAAACAATGCCATTATGTTGATTGGGCCAAAATGTGTCAATAACATCACATGCTTCTTGCTGAGCTGGTGGCGTTGGGATGCCGTTCACTATATACAAATTGCTCACGACGGCTATAACTTGAAACCGCTCACAACCTTCTTCCCACTTTTTCCGTTATTAATGCATAGTGTAGGATTTCTCTTAGGAGGATCAGAGATTGCCGACTATGCAGCAGGGCTTATAGTTGCTAATAGCTGCTTCTATGCTAGTCTGGTCTTGTTCTACTACTTGGTATCCAAAGATTTCGGTCATAGCGTCGCAAAATATGCCCTGGTCTATCTAGCCTTTGCTGCCTATGGCATCTTCTTTTTCGTAGGCTATGCCGAGTCGCTCTTTTTGTTGCTGACGCTAGCCGTCTTTGTCTTTCTGCGTCGTGGGAAACCAATTGACTGGTGGCTGGCAGGACTATGCGGCTTTTTGGCCGCTCTGACACGCCCGACAGGTATCACACTTATGATTCCCTTTCTATCGCTATTCGTGCAAAAATTCGGTATTCATACGGGCGTGATAAATCGCGCCCGTTGGCTGCAAAAGCTCAATGCACTCCTCCCTATCGTCCTCATTCCCACAGGATTGCTCACCTATCTGTTCTATCAAGGGATGGCCTTTGGCAATCCATGGCTTTTTAGTGCTGAGGAAGCACATTATTGGCAACGTTATCTTGCTTTTCCCTGGATAGGATTCTTCAACGTCATGCACGAAATTCTCACGGCTGGACCTCTGACCCAGTGGTGCCTCAATGATGCAATTTTTACACTTTGGCCATTGGGGAGTCTGATTATGGGCTGGAAGCTGTTACCTCTCCATTACAGTCTCTTTTCCCTGGCGATGATGCTCTTCGTGCTGTGTGAACCATCTCAATATGAGGGACTCCTATCAGTTCCACGCCTTCTGCTCGTCGTGTTCCCCATTTTTATCCTCTTTGCACTCTGGAGCCAATACCCCCGTGTCGCTTGGTACTTTCTAGTCCCTTCTGTGATCTTTTTTGCGATCCATATTATGCAGTTCGCTGTCTACTGGTGGGTTGCCTGATAAGCCTCTAAAGTTCTCCATTCGCTTTTTGCCTCGCTTCTAATTTGCCATTCCAGCAAGCAAAGGCTCTTTTCTTAGTCTGCTTCTGACTTTTGAGAAACCCTGCCCGAAAGGCCTGAATCGTTGACATGAGAAATATCGACATGTTACTATCCATCTAGTATGGCTGAGTCTTTAAACAGCCATCAAGACAGCTAAGCTAGGAGATATGAGTATCAGATAACATTGGAATTGCTGAGTTACCCTTGCTTTCATTGCACGTTCTACCTAATGTGCCATATTAGCACGCATGGATTTACCATTGAGAGACAAGGAGAAAGCAATTATGGGGCCGTTCTCGAACAACCCAGAACCAACGGGGATGACACCCCGACAATTCTCGAACAACCCAAATCCAACAGGGATGACACCCCGACAATTCTCGAACAACCCAAATCCAACAGGAATACCGCTGACGCCACAACCAGGAATGCCTCCAGGACCTCCAATATATGCGGGAGGACAGGGAAACCCCTCGTGGGCACCGCAAAGTTCAGAAACGTTGCAGCCCACTCCCGAGTGGAAGGTATTACGAATTCTTGCACGTATCTTGAAGATTATCGCCTGGGTAGAGGCAGCCATTGGTACTCTTATGATTATAGGGTGGACGACACTTATGGGAGCAGCACTTTCTAGCGTGAGCGGATCAGGCTCAAGTGTGGGGAATGCAAGCTATTATAGTGCAGGCTCTAGCATGAGTGGCATCGCTCCATACATCGGGGGCACGACTGCAATTGTTGCACTCTATTTGCTTGTTAACACTGTAATTGCATTTCTCTTGACCTATGGGGTCGCGGAAGCTATCCTGGTGTTTCTCGCGATAGAAAAAAATACCAGGAAAGGCGGATGAGAGATGCGGCAGGCGATGATGTCACAGGAACACAGATAGCCGTTGTCAACGAGATGCACAAGGAAGCGGCAAAGCCACAACCAGACATGTCAGTGCTCAGGTCGCTTGCTGGTAGGCTGATCGCAACCTTAAAATTTGTACCGGATGTGGTCCAGGCAGTAAATGCAGCTGTTCCGGTGTTTAGCAAGTTCCATCTCTAGCTGAACCAGAAATAGATTAAGAAAATATTAAAATCATAAGCTTACAGTCTGCCTGTAAGCTTATCCTGTTTCGAGACGCTAATAACTCATCTATTTGGCTCTCTTTTTTTGCGGCTTGCGCATTATATGCGGCAGAAGGAACTTGACAACTTGGCTCCTACGTAAAACGAGAGCTTCCTCAAGTTGTCCCTTTCGTGTCCTCGAGTTGTCCCCTCTTGTCACATTAAATGTCCTATTTGTCTCTAGGAAAAAACCTCTCTTGTATGGTAATCTCATAAGTAGGATTGCCAAACCAAAAAATCTCTCTCCTTGGGTACTCTTATTCAAATTGGTCAGATTGAAAAAGGGCAAAGATAGAGTTCTTATGATACGAAAGCCAAAAACCGCTTGGAAAGAGGCTGCCTGGGTTTTTTGCCTGAGCCGCCTGATCATCGTACTGGTTTCATATCTAACAATCACTTTTATCCCTATCTCCCCTAACCATTACCTTTTGTATTATGGGTATATTGAGCCACAACATTGTGCCAATACTATCGCCAATAACATCACATGTTTCTTGCTGAGCTGGTGGCGTTGGGATGCTAATCCTTATACACAAATTGCTCATGACGGCTATCATTACAGATATTTTACAACCTTTTTTCCACTTTTTCCGTTATTAATGCATAGCACAGGATTCTTCTTTGGAGGTTCACCTCTTGCTAACTATGCTGCAGGTATCATTCTTGCCAATAGCTTTTTCTATGGGGTCTTGGTCTTGTTCTACAAATTGGTATCTAAAGATTTCGGTCATAAGGTCGCAAAATCCGCACTCGTCTACTTAGCTTTTGCTCCCTACGCGATCTTCTTTTTCGCAGGCTACACGGAGTCGCTCTTCTTACTGCTCATGCTAGCGATCTCTCTCCTTCTGGATCGTGGCAAACCGCTCGACTGGTGGCTTGCGGGACTGTGCGGCTTTTTGATCGCTCTTACACGTCCAACAGGTATCATACTTACTATTCCCTTTTTGATAGTATTCATGCAAAAATTCAGTATTCACACTCTACTGACACGAAAGAACTGGCCGCAAAAGCTTAATGTGCTCCTGACTATACTCTTGACTCCCGCAGGATTGCTGACCTATATGCTCTACCTATGGATAGCATTGGGCAATCCATAGGTAGAGCATATCGGACTGCGGTATTTCGCTTTTCCCTGGGTAGGACTCTACCATGCTCTGTACCAAGCTGTCACAGGAGGACCTTTTGCTGTTTGGTGCCTGAACGATATTGTCTTTACTCTTGGGACACTAGTAGCTCTCATTCTAGGCTGGAAGCAATTACCCCTCCGTTACAGTGTCTTTTCCTTGGTGATGATCCTCTTCGTGCTCTGCGAACCATCTAAACAGGATGGGCTTTTGTCACTTCCACGCTTTCTGCTTGTTCTATTTCCCATCTATATCCTTTTTGCAATCTGGAGTAAAGACCGCTTTATTGCTCGTTGGTTATTCATCCCCTCAATCATCTTTTTTGTCATCCATACTGCAGTCTTCGTCGTCTACGGTTGGATCTCCTGATATCTCCATTGTAACGTGCCACATGAGCACAGGTAACCCCTATAGCAGAAAATGGCTATCTGTGCTGATCTCGAGGTCTTGGATATCCCATCGGCTATCTGATAACAAAGAGCAGACTGAGTACGGCAAGCAAAGTAGAGAAAATCTACAGCGGGAGTTCGTGCACTCGTCAAGGTAATAATAATGCTTTAATACCTCTTAGGTCGCTTCGGCCTATAGTCATATGCACGATCCATATGAATAGTCTGCACTAACGCGGTGTCACTTAGCCGTGAGCGGATACGCTCATCTACTCCCTGTATGCCTTTCAGGTTAGCAGTAATGACGGTGGGCATGCCCATATTGTAGCGATAGTTGAGCAGTTGGAAGAGTTTTTCGCTGACCCATTGCGAACTCTGCTGTGCTCCTAGGTCGTCGAGGATGAGGACTTCGGCCTCGCGCATCTTGGCAAAGAGCTGATCATATACCTCGTTAGATGATGGGGCAAAGGCAGCTCGCAGGTGATCGAGCAGGTCGGGTACTGGCTCAAAGAGCACAACCGATCCACTATCCAATGCCTGATTAGCGATTGCGGCGGCCAGATGGGTTTTTCCACAACCATTGGGACCAACAAGCAGGAGCCAGCCTGCAGGGTCCTTGGCGAATGCCAGCGTTGCACTGTAAGCTTCCTGCACTCCGGGAACACGCGCATTGAATGCCGGAAAATTCTGGTCACGAAGAGCATCCAGGTTAGACATTTCACGCAACTGCTGACGGCGTTTTGCCCTGCGTTCGGCCTCTTTGCACTCACAGGCAATGGCCTTGCCGAAATGAGGATCTCCAAAGGGAACATCCGCACGCAGGTACCCCGCTCCTTGACATCTGGGGCAGATACTTCTGGCTGGCATGAGAGTCGCTGGTGGTTCGGGCAGTTGATAGGGTTGTAAAACGCGACCACGTGCTGGCCTCGATGGCGTTATTTTTCCACTACCTGCACGCTGAACATCGGGTGCCCTTAATCCATGCTCACGTTCCAATCCTGAGACGATGTGTGGGTTGAGCGGCTGCGTGACGCGTTGGTACTGTTGTACGTCCTGCGTGTGTACGGTGGGATGCGGCAGCTGTGTCGATGATGGTGGCATTCCCACAGGCATATGGCCATCGGCAAGGGCATCAGTATATATATTGCGCAGATCACGTGTTGGACGGCCACTTGAGATGTTACGCGGTGCTGACGTCGTTTCCCGCAGATATGATGGATGATGTGTTCTGGGATTGGGCAGTACCTCTAGTTCCGGCCTCTTATAGACAGGCTCCGGCTCGTCGCCTTCCCAATCACCATACCGCATCCCCTCCTCGTCAACGTCTTCCTCCTCCTCCTCCTCATCCCACTCATCGATAACATCTCCATAGTAATTGGAGGAGTCATCAGCATGATGGTAATTGCCTGTTTTGCCTGCAGCCGACGGCAGGAGAGGCTGGATGGGCTGTGGAGGCTGGGTTGATGGGAGTTCCTGTTGCGTCCGTGACAGCATGCGCCTTGGCT
>Ga0193728_1001482_pt1 | contig 11935 bp, 12 predicted proteins | sample U1c1metaG_FD_143037 | JGI IMG/M metagenome (GOLD analysis project Ga0193728, IMG submission 143037) | Soil microbial communities from a riparian zone of the East river system, Colorado, United States - U1c1 | ecosystem: Environmental > Terrestrial > Soil > Riparian zone | place: USA: East River...
GGACGGCCACCCCGAACCGGGCGCCGACGTCATCGGCCCGGATCAGCGCGCTGATCAGCGTCTCGATCAGCCAGCCGAACAGGACCAGGACGATCATCACGCTCAGCGCGATCCACCAGTGCCGCATCTGGTAGATGACGGGCCGGCTGGCCAGCGGCCGGAAGATGAAGGCCACGCAGGCCACGGTGACCAGCCGGGTGCATATCCCGGTGATGCCGAATGGCCGGCCGGCCGCGACGTGCGGGAGCGCGCCGATGGTCATGCCGATGGCCGCGACCGCGACCACCTGGAGCGCCAGGTGCGGGGACGGGCGGTCCTTGAGCCCGAGCAGCAGCGCGTAGCCCATCGCGCCGGCCATGGCGATCGGCGCGGCCTCCCGGCCGCCGGGCAGGGCCAGCCGGAGCAGTTCGCCGAAGGCGATGAACAGCCCGAAGGCGACCGCCGGCATCACCGGCAGCCCGGCGGTGGTGATGGCCAGGCTGGCGAACGCGGCCACGACCAGCATGCCCGAGACGGCCAGCAGCAGCAGCCGCCCCGAGTCCATGGCCTGCCACGAGGACCACCGGTCGGCGCGGTCCAGCGGCTGGCGGTCGATGGACTGACGCGTCGTCATCAGGCGCTACGCCGTCTCGATGACCCGCAGCGGCGCGGTCGGGTCATCGTGGTCCTGGGCGGTGACCGTCTGGCTGTCGGCCGGGGCGGTCGGCGGATCCGGCTGCTGCCAGCCCTCCCGGTCCAGCGCCGCGATGAACGCGGCCACGATCACCGGGTCGAACTGCGTGCCGGCGCCCTTGCGCAGCTCGGCCACGCCCTCGGCGATGCTGCGGGCCTTCCGGTAGGAGCGGGTCGAGGTGATCACGTCGAACGCGTCGGCCACCCCGATGATCCGGGCGAACTCGGGGATCTCGTCGCCGGCGAACCCCATCGGGTAGCCGCGCCCGTCGACCCGCTCGTGGTGGTGCATGATCCCGGCCAGGGCCTCGTTCAGGAAGCCGATCTCCCGGACGATCTCCAGGCCGCGCATCGGGTGGAGCTGGATGGCGGCGTACTCTTCCTCAGTCAGCGGGCCGGCCTTGCGCAGCACCTTGGTCGGCACGCCGAGCTTGCCGACGTCGTGCAGCATGCCGGCGAAGGTCAGCGCCTCGGCGCGGTCCGCCCGCATCCCGATCTGCCGCGCGACCATGGCCGCCCCGCGGGAGACCCGGTCACTGTGCCCGCGGGTGTAGAAGTCCTTGGTCTCCACCGCCTGGCAGAGGGCGGCCATGGTGGCCGCGTAGGCCCGCTGCTGCTCGGCGAACTGGCCCATGGCCCAGCGCGCCACGAACAGCGGCACCAGGACGATGATCGCGGCCACCCACCCCAGCAGCACGCTCCACAGCGCGGCCAGGACCAGCCCCAGGGCCGCGAACCCCAGGTCGGAGACGAGCAGCAGGGGCAGGCTGGATTCCATGGACAGCTGGCCGAGCACCGGGCCGCGGCCGCCGCGGTTGGCCCGCAGCACCCCCCACATCAGGCCGTGGTTGGCCAGCACGTGGACCACGGCGGCGGCGGCGAACGGCAGCAGCAGGTCCGGGAAGTAGGCCGGGTGCGGCGGCCCGAACGGGGCGCTGGCCGGGTAGCTGCGCTCCAGGGCCACGAAGGTGACGCCGGCCAGGTACCCCGATAGTGCGTACATGGCCCCGTTGAAGACTCGGCGGGCCAGCGACAGGGGGCCGTGCAGGCTGAGCACCGACACGGCGCCGACCAGGGCGGCGCCGAACGGCCCGACCAGCACCACGGCGGCCAGGCTGGCGGCGGTGCTCGGCGACCAGGAGGACTGCCGCGCCGCCATCAGGGCCGGCGTGGAGTCGCAGACCAGGAACAGTAACTGCAAGACGATCAGGTCGGTCCAGAACCGCGGCGTGACATCGCGCGGCACGGTCAGGGTGAGCAGCGCGGCCGCGGCAGAGACGACCAGAGCGGTATAGAGCCAGGCAATCCGGGACGTCATCCCGGCCCCACCCCCTTCGCACCCGCAGTCGCCGCGACTTACAGTAACGCGAGCGGCCAGATACGCGTAGGGCTCTGATGGAATGTGCCAGGTCGGCCGGGGCTGCGGCAGGCTGCGGGAGGGTTAGTCCGCGCGCAGCCGGGTGACGGTGGTCACCTCGGTCACCTCGGTGACCTCCAACTCGGCCCGGACCACGGCGATCCGGCTCAGGACCTTGGTGCGGAGCTGGCCCGGAACGGCCTCCTGGCCGCAGCACTTGTGCACGAGGCGCTTCACGACCTCCTCGAGGCCGTACTCCCGCAGGCACGGCCCGCACTCATCGAGGTGCTGGCGGATGTGTCCGACGGAGTCGTCGTCGATCTCGCCGTCCAGGTAGTTGTACACCCGGGCCAGTACCTCGCTGCACGGCGTCTCGTGTGGCTTTCCGCAGCTCATTTCGAGTCCTCCCCCACCTCGGGCGGGACAGTTCCATTCAAATCAGACTGGCCTGCGGCCGCGGCCGGGGCGGAAACCAGCCCCTGGTCGGCGGCGTAATCCTGAAGCATCTCGCGGAGCTGCCGGCGCCCGCGGTGCAGCCGCGACATCACGGTCCCGATCGGGGTGCCCATGATCTCCGCGATCTCCTTGTAAGCGAACCCCTCGACGTCGGCCAGGTAGACCGCGATGCGGAATTCCTCCGGCAGCGCCTGCAGCGCGCGCTTGATGTCGGAGTCCGGCAGCCGCTCCAGCGCCTCGGACTCCGCCGACTTGAGGCCGGACGAGGTATGCGACGCGGCCCGGGCCAGCTGCCAGTCCTCGATCTCCTCGGTGCCCGACCGCTGCGGCTCGCGCTGGCGCTTGCGGTAGGAGTTGATGAAGGTGTTGGTGAGGATCCGGAAGAGCCACGCCTTCAGGTTGGTGCCCTGCTGGAACTGGTGGAAGGACGCGTACGCCTTCGCGAACGTCTCCTGGACCAGGTCCTCGGCATCCGAGGGGTTACGCGTCATCCGCATCCCGGCCGCGTAGAGCTGATCCAGGTACGGCAGCACGTCGTGCTCGAAGCGCTGACTGCGCTCCTCCAGTGTCTCCGCGACAGGACCCACCCCCTCCGAAATCGTCGGCTGCGGCCCCGTGGGCTGCCAGCCGCCTCGGCGGGAGGATACAGGGCCGGCAGTTGCCGGGGCGCGCGCGACCGCCCCGGAAGGGCCGGCAAGGGTGCTGTAGCTGACTAGTGACACGTGCGCGACAACACCATCATTCCCGCCTGCATTCCGCCGGTCAGCGTCGCAGGCTGTCCCGCTTGCCCTGGCAGGCCACGCACCGCGCGGCTTCCGGCTTGGCCTCCAGGCGGCCCTCGGGTACCGGCTTGCCGCAGTCCACGCAGGTCCCGTAGCTGTTGTCGTCGATCCGGTGCAGGGCGCCCAGGACCTCGGCCAGCTGCTGCTTGGCCACCGTGATCACCGCCTCGGTGCGCTCGGTCTCGGACAGGTTCGAGCCCGCGTCCGCCGGGTCCGGGGCGAACTCCCCGCGCTCCTCCAGCGGCCGGTCGTCCTGCAGCACCATGATCGAGCGGTCCAGCTCGTCGCGGGTCTCCTCCAGGCGCTTGCGCGCGGTCGAGATATCCATGCGCTTACTCCTCAATCCTGGTCTGACCAGAGCGCCGGGCCCGGCGCTTCGGCGGCGGCGGCGACCGGCTGCATCAGCTCCGGGCCGTTGTTGCGCACGGAGTTGACCTCGGTGGACACCGGGTAGGTGGCCAGCCCGCGGGCGGCCGCCGGGGCCAGCAGCGCCCGCAGGTCGCTGGTGTCGCTGTTGCCCGGATCCAGCCAGTCCGTCCAGCTCTCGGGCGCGATGACCATCGGCATCCGGTCGTGGATCTGGCCCAGCTCGTCGGGCGCGGACGTGGTGATGATGGTGGCGGTCCACAGCCACGCGGCGGGGTCGCCGTCGGGCACGGCGCGGTCGCGCCACAGCTCGTACAGCCCGGCGAAGGCCATCACGCCGCCGTCCGCGCGGTGGATGAAGTACGGCTGCTTGCGCTTCCCGCCCCGCGGGCCGGCGTTCTCCAGGACCTGCCACTCGTAATAGCCGTCGGCGGGCAGCAGGCACCGGCGCCGGGCAAAGGCCCGCCGAAACGATGGCTTTTCCTGGACGGTCTCGGCCCGGGCGTTGATCAGGCGGCTGCCGATCGAGATGTCCTTGGCCCACGACGGCACCAGCCCCCAGCGCACGACCCGCAGCTCGCGGGCCGCGCCCTCTTCCTCGCCGTCGGCCGCGCCGCGCGGGTGGTCGGTATCAGCCGATTTGCGCGGCTCGCGGTCCATGACCGCGTACACCGAGCGGGTCGGGGCGACGTTGTAGTCGGGCTGCAGGTCCTGCGGCACGCGGTCCCGCTGCACGCTGAACTCCTCAAGGAGCTCAATGCGCTTGCGCGCAGACGCATACCGACCACACATGTCCTCACCTTGTCGCTCGGGCGCGATCACCGATCGCGTCGCGGCCCAGCGGCCGCGCTGCGCTGCTGGGGGGAAGCTCAGATTTGCCCTTTCATAGCCGGGATCCGGCGCCGCCAAACCTTGACCACCCGGGCAGCTTGCCGGCCAGTACGCTCAACACCATGGGAGGCGAGCAGCAACACGAGCCATGGGACACGCCGGCCGCGAGCGGGCCGGTGCGGGCGCAGGTGACCGTGCCGGGGTCGAAGTCCATCACCAACCGGGCGCTCATCCTGGCCGCGCTGGCCAGCGGGCCGACCCGGATCATCCGGCCGCTGCGCGCCCGCGACACCGGGCTGATGATGGGCGCGATCGCGGCCCTGGGCGCGACCGTCGCGATCCCCAGCGAGAGTGCCCGCGACGGGGACTATGACCTGCTGGTGACGCCGGGCTGGCGGGACGGCCCGGCGGTGGTCGACGTGGGCAACGCGGGCACGGTCATCCGGTTCGTCCCGCCGGTGGCCGCGCTGGCCCGCGGCGACGTGGCGTTCCGCGGCGACGAGCGCGCGTCGCAGCGGCCGGTCGGCCCGCTGCTGGCCGCCCTGGCCCAGCTCGGCGCCGAGCTCACTGACGACGGCCGGGCGGCGGTCCCGTTCACCGTGCACGGGCGGGGCCAGGTGCCGGGCGGGACGGTCGCCCTCGACGCCTCCGGCTCCTCCCAGCTGGTCTCCGGCCTGCTGCTGGCCGCGCCGCGGTACGGCAAGGGGGCGGAGATCCGCCATGAGGGGCCGCCCGTCCCGTCCGCGCCGCACATCGCCATGACGGTGGCCATGCTCCGCGCGGCCGGGGCCGATGTCGAGGCCAGGGCCGGCGGGCGGGCCAGGGCCGGCGGGCGGGGAGCTACAGAGAGCGGGCAGCACCACGTTTCGGATGCATGGCGGGTTCACCCGGGTGAGCTGGCGCCGGGCGTCATCGCCGTCGAGCCGGACCTGTCGAACGCGGCCCCGTTCCTGGCCGCGGCGATGGTGACCGGCGGCGAGGTGACGATCGCGGGCTGGCCGGCGGCCAGCCTGCAGGCGGTCGGCCCGATCCTGGACACCCTGACCGCGATGGGCGCGGCCGTGACGCTGGTGCCGGGCGGCCTGCGGGTCAGCGGGACGGGCACGATCACCGGGATCACGGCCAGCCTGGCGGAGATCGGCGAGCTGACGCCGGTGCTGGTGGCGCTGGCCGCGCTAGCCGACGGGCCGTCGGAATTCACCGGCGTGGGGCACATCCGGACGCACGAGACGGACCGGCTGGCGGCGCTGGCCGGCGAGATCGGCGCGCTGGGCGGCACGGTCACCGAGCGGCCGGACGGCCTGCGGATCGAGCCGCGGCCGCTGCGGGCGGGCGGCACGGTGTTCGACAGCCACGACGATCACCGCCTGGTGATGGCGGCCGCGGTCCTGGGCCTGGCGGTGCCGGGCGTGCGGGTGCACAACGCAGCGACAGTGGGCAAGACGTTTCCGCACTTCGGCGCGGCGTGGCAGCGGATGCTGGAGCGCCCCTGACCAGGCAGGTCGGCCACGCGGGCCTGGACGAGGACGATGTGCGGATCCGGCCCGGCAAGGGGTCGCGGCCCCGGACCCGGCGCCGGCCGGCGCACGACGAGGCGGTCGACGCGTTCGTGGTCGCGGTGGACCGCGGCCGGTACCGCACCTGGGTCGGCGACCGCGAGGTCACCGCGATGAAGGCCCGCGAGCTGGGCCGCGGCGGGATCGTGGTCGGCGACAACGTGAGCCTGTCCGGCGACGTGTCGGGCCGCCCCGACACCCTGGCCCGGGTGGTGCGGGTCGCCCCCCGGCGGACGGCGCTGCGCCGGTCGGCCGACGACACCGATCCCGTCGAGCGGATCATGATCGCCAACGCCGACCAGCTGGTCATCGTCACCGCGCTGGCCGACCCGCCGCCGCGGCCGCGGCTGATCGACCGGTTCCTGGTCGCGGCCCTGGACGCCGGGCTGGCGCCGCTGCTGTGCCTGACCAAGGCCGACCTGGCCAGCCCGGCCGGGCTGCTGGCGGCCTACGAGCCACTCGGCATCGCGCACCTGGTGACGAGCGCGCCGCTGACGGCGGCCGCCCTGGACGAGTTGCGGGCGGCGCTCCGCGACCGGGTCAGCGTCCTGGTCGGCCACTCCGGCGTGGGCAAGTCAACGCTGTTCAACGCGCTGGTCCCGGACGCCGACCGGGCCATCGGGACGGTCAGCGCGGTGACCGGCCGGGGCCGGCACACCTCGTCCTCCGCGCTGGCCCTGCGGCTGCCGGGCGGCGGCTGGATCATCGACACCCCGGGGCTGCGCAGCTTCGGCCTGGGGCACATCTCGGCCGACAACGTCATCCGGGCCTTCCCCGACCTGGCCGAGGGCGCGGCCCGGTGCCAGCCGGGCTGCAGCCACAACGAGCCGGGCTGCGGCCTGGACGCGTGGGTCGCGGAGCACGGCGGCCCCGCGGGCCCGGCGGCCGCCCGGCTGGACTCGCTGCGGCGGCTGCTGCGCAGCCGGGAGGGCCTCGGCCCGGCGGGCGGCGACGACGACGGTTAGGCCGCCGGGCCGGGAGCCGGTCTATCAATGGGCGCCTATTGTCTGACACCATCGCAGTGCCACCTCCCGAGTAAGGCTCCCGGAGACATGCAGCAGAGCGATGACCATGGCGGGCGCTGGTCGGACGACCTGCGGTTCGCCCACGTGCTGGCCGACGCCGCGGACGATGTCACCATGCGCCGGTTCCGCGCCATCGACCTGCGCGTCGAGGCCAAGCCCGACCTGACGCCGGTCAGCGACGCTGACCTGGCCACCGAGGAGTCCCTGCGCAACCTGCTGCGGCGGGGCCGGCCCAGGGACTCGATGCTCGGCGAGGAGTTCGGCCGCACCGGCTCGAGCCAGCGCTGCTGGGTCATCGACCCCATCGACGGGACCAAGAACTTCGTCCGCGGCGTCCCGGTCTGGGCCACCCTGATCGGGCTGATGGCCGACGGCGAGGTGACGGTCGGCGTGGCGTCCGCGCCCGCGCTGGGGCGCCGCTGGTGGGCCGCCCGCGGCGGCGGCGCCTGGACCGGCCGCAGCCTGACCAAGGCGACCAGCTGCCACGTGTCCGGCGTAACTAGCATCGCGGACGCGTCGCTGTCGTACTCGGGCCTGTCGACCTGGCGGGACAGCGGGCTGCTGGCGGAGTTCCTCGGGCTGGCCGCCACTACCTGGCGGACCCGGGCCTACGGGGATTTCTGGTCGCACGTCATGGTCGCCGAGGGCGCGGTGGACATCTCCGCCGAAACCGACGTCAAGCTGTGGGACCTCGCCGCCCTGCAGGTCATCGTCGAGGAGGCGGGCGGCGTCTTCACCGACCTGGACGGCCGCCCGGTGCCCGACGGCGGCAGCGCGGTCTGCACGAACGGGCTGCTGCACGGCGACGTGCTGAGCCGGCTGGCGCCGGGCGCCGCAGATATCGCGCGATAGGCAGATAACCCCGGCGGCCTATGGCACGCCGCCCGGCCCGGCCCGGCGGCCGTTACTGCCAGCCCTTGCCCTTCGCCGCGCTAAGTCGGATGCTGGACTAATTCACAGTCACAAGCGCACAAGCAGGCGCCGCGCGGTAAGCAGCCGCAACCGGCTGGCGGAAGGAGCGATCTGCATGAAGGTACGGGACGGGATGACCCCGGTAGTCCTCACGGTGGGCCCGGCGCACACCTTGCGCGAGGCCGCCCGGATGATGTCGGCCCGCCGCGTCGGTGCCGCCGTGGTGACGGACCAAGACCACTCCGGCATCGGCATCATCACTGAGCGCGATGTCCTCGACGCGGTCGGCGCGGGCCAGGACCCGGACGCCGAGCTGGTCGCCGCGCACCGAACCGACCACCTTGTCCTGGCCTCGCCCGAATGGACGCTGGACCAGGCCGCGTCAGCCATGGTGGCGGGCAACTTCCGGCACCTGGTGGTGATCGAGGGCGCCGACGTGACCGGCCTGCTGTCGATGCGCGACATCGTGCGGTGCTGGGTGGGCGCGGCGGCGGGCATTCCAGCGCAGGCCAGGGCCTAACCTCGGTCATTGCGGCGGCGCGGCCCGTGCGTAGAGTGAGCCTCGATGCGGCTCGACGGCGCAGTCGCGCTAATCACCGGGGGATCGTCAGGGATCGGCGCGGCCACGGCCCGCGCCCTGACGGTAGCAGGAGCGTGCCCGCTGATCGCCGGCCGTGACCCGGTCCGGCTGGCCGCGGTGGCGCGGCAGACCGGCGCGGTCCCGATCCGGGCCGACCTGGCCGATCCCGACGGCGTCGAGGAGCTGGTCGCGGCCGCGCTGGCCGAGGCGGGCCGGGTCGACCTGCTGGTCAGCAACGCCGGCGTGGGCTGGGCCGGGGAGATCGGCGAGCTGACCGCGGCCAAGGCCGCCGAGCTGACGTCGGTCAACCTGCTGGCCCCGATCCAGCTGGCCCGGCTGCTCATTCCCGGCATGGCCAAGCAGGGGGCCGGCCGCCTGGTCTTCATCTCCTCCATCGTCGGCGTCACCGGCTCCCGCCACGAGGCCGCCTACGCCGCGGGCAAGGCGGGCCTGCGCACCTTCGCCGAGAGCCTGTCCTACGAGCTGGCCGGGCAGCACGTCGGCGTCTCGGTCGTGGTGCCCGGCGCGGTCGACACGCCGTTCTTCGACCACCGCGGCCGCCCTTACGGCCGCACCGCGCCGACCCCGATTCCCGCCGAGCGCGTCGCCCGGGCCGTGGTGAGCGCCGTGAGCCACGATCGCGAGCTCGTCTTCGTTCCGCGGTGGATGCGGTTCCCGGCCTGGCTGCACGGCACGGCGCCGCGCACATTCCGGGTCCTGGCCAGCCGTTTCGGATAGGCGAATCGCACCCTTCTGCCCGGCTCTGCCCGGCGGTCAGGCGACGGGCGGGACGATCGCCTCGATCAGGTGCGGGCCGGGCTCGGCGTGCGCGCGGCGCAGCGCGCTGTCGAGTTCCTCCGCGGTGGTGACGCGGACGGCCGGCACGCCCAGCCCGCGGGAGATCTCGGTGAAGTCCGGCGTCGGGCCGGACAGGTCCAGCAGCGCGGCGGCGCGCGGCCCGGCCGGCCCGGCGGCCGTGCGCTGGAGCTCGACCCGCAAGATCGCGTAGGCCGCGTTGTTGACCAGGACCGTCGTGACGTTGAGCTGCTCGCGCGCCTGGGTCCACAGGGCCTGGATGGTGTACAGCGCGCTGCCGTCGGCCTCGATGCAGACGACCGGCCGGTCCGGTGCCGCGACGGCCGCGCCGGTGGCCGCGGGCAGGCCGTAGCCGATCGCGCCCCCGGTCAGCGCGAGCAGGGTGTGCCGCGGTGCCCCGGCCAGCGCCCGCGGCAGCCCGGCGGCGGACGTGTTGGCCTCGTCCACGACGATGGCCTGCTCAGGCAGGGACGCGGCGATGGTGACGCCCAGGTTCTGGACGCTGAGCGGGCCCGACCCGGCCGGCTGGGGCTCGGCCCGGGGGATGACGGGCACGGCGGGCGCACCGAGCGCGGCGGCGAGTTCCTCCAGTGCGCCGGCCACGTCCTGCCCGGCGCCGGCCAGCTCGGTGACCTCGGTGCCGTCGGGAACCAGGTCACCGGTGGGCCGGCCGGGATAGGCGAAGAACGACACCGGCGACCGGGCGCCGGCCAGCACCAGGTGGGCCAGCCCGGCGAGCTGCCGGTCGGCCTGCTCGGGGAAGTAGGCCAGGCGGCGCACCGCGGGCACGCCCGCGCCGCCCTCCAGGCGCGCCGGGTGCGTCTCGGCCAGCAGCCTTGCGCCGGTGGCGGCCGCGATCCGGCTGGCCGCCCGCAGCCCGCGCTCGGACAGCCCGGCGCCGCCCAGCAGCAGCACCGACGGCTCGCCGCCGCGCAGCCCGCGGGCGACCAGGTCGACCACGCCGGGCTCGGCGGGCGGCGGCGGGACCGGCGGGTAGGCGGCCGCGGGCTGTCCGCCCCGGTCCCACGACACGTCAGCGGGCAGCACCAGCGTGGCGATCTGCCCGCCGTCCCAGCCGCTGGCGGCGATGGCGCGGACGGCGTCGCGGGCCAGGCCCCGGGTGGTGCCCGCGGTGTGCACCCAGCCGGAGACGGTGCGCGCCGCGGCCTCGATGTCGGAGTGCAGCGGGGCGTCGTAGCGGGCGTGGCCGGTGGCGTGCGCGCCGACGACGACCACCACCGGGCTGTGCGCCCGGCGGGCGTTGTGCAGGTTGGCCAGGCCGTTGGACAGGCCCGGCCCCAGGTGCAGCAGGACCGACGCCGGCCGCCCGGCGATGCGCGCGTACCCGTCGGCGGCGCCGGTGGCGACGCCCTCGAACAGGGTGAGGACGCCCCGCATGGCGGGCACTGAGTCGAGGGCCTGGACGAAGTGCATCTCCGAGGTTCCCGGGTTGGTGAAGCACACGTCCACGCCCGCGCCCACCAGGGTGGTGATCAGGGCCTGCGCCCCGGTCAGGCCCGGGCCCGCGCCGTCGCCCGTAGTCGCCCCGGCCGTCGCCCCGCCCGTGTCCCGCTGATCCGCTTGCTGGCTCAACCCGCCGCTCCCTTGCCTGTTCGTCCGCTGTTCCTAGTATCGGCAGTGTGACTCAGCCGGAAAATACCGCCGTTATCGCCCCGCAGTGGGTGCTCGAGCCGGCCGGGGCACCGGTGCCGGTCGTGGCCTGCCTGCCGCACGGCGGCCGGGAGTTCCCCGCTGAGCTCGCGGGCGACCTGGTCATCCGCCCGGACGCGCTGTGGGCGGACTGGCTGACCAGGGAGCTGTACGCGTTCCTGCCCGAACTGGGCATCACGACGGTCACCACCGCGCTCAGCCGGTTCGTGGCCGACGTGAACCGGGACCCGGGCTCCGGGCACGGCGCGTTCTGGAACACGGTCGTATCCGCGCAGCAGCCCAACACCGGGAGCCCGCTGTACTCAAGGCCGCTGACCCCGGCCGAGATCGGCGAGCGGGTGGCGCTGGCCCACGAGCCGTTCCACCGGGCGCTGGACCGCGTGATCGACGGCCTGCTGCGGGTCTTTCCCCGGCTGCTCCTGATCGACCTGCACAGCTTCGGCCGCCCGCACCCCGGCGACGTCCTCCTCGGCGACCGCCGCGGGCTCACGGCCCGGCCGCAGACCGTGGCCCTGCTGTCCGGCGCGCTGACCCGCCAGGGCTTCGACGTGCGCCTCAACGAGCGGCTCATCGGCGGCTGGACCGTCCAGCGGTTCGCCGCCCACGACCGCATCGACGCCATCCAGGTCGAGCTGAGCCAGCGGCGCTACCTGGACCTGAAGGCCCCTCGCACCCGGCCCGGCCCGCCGCCGCCCCGCGACTTCGAGGCGACCGCGGCCCTGCTCCGCGAGGTCCTGGCCACGGGCGTGATCGCGCCGCTGCTGGCCCAGTACCCGCCGCTCTAGCGAGCCCGAGCCCGAGCCTGAGCGGCCGAGCGGCCGAGCCCAGGCCCGGCCCCGGCGGCCGGGGCCTACATTCCGGTCGCGCCGTCGGTTGCCTCGCGGAGCAGGTCGGCCTGCCCGTTATGCCGG
>Ga0193728_1001483_pt1 | contig 11935 bp, 12 predicted proteins | sample U1c1metaG_FD_143037 | JGI IMG/M metagenome (GOLD analysis project Ga0193728, IMG submission 143037) | Soil microbial communities from a riparian zone of the East river system, Colorado, United States - U1c1 | ecosystem: Environmental > Terrestrial > Soil > Riparian zone | place: USA: East River...
TCCGCTGGTCAATGCCGAATCCACCGCCGTCACCACCACCACCTATGACGATGCCGGACGGCGCATTGCGCAGACCGATCTGAGCGGCGTGATCACTGGATTTACTTACGACGCCCTCGGGCGGCTCACCGCAGTCACCAACGCCTTCAATACCGCCGACCAGACCCTCACTACTTATGCATATGACGAAGCCGGCAACCAAAAATCCCAGACCGATGCCGAAGGCCGGATCACCGCCTTCGAGTACGATCAGATGGGCCGCCGCACCAAACGCACGTTGCCCGATGTTTCCGGCTCGCCGACGCTTTTGGAAACCACGACCTATGACCTCGTCGCTCGCGGCGCCGGCAAAGCGTTGCGCAAGAAAATGCTCGATTTCAACGGGCACACCGTCTATCACTTCTTCGACACGATGGACCGGTTGGAAAGCAAAGTCGTGGGCACCGACCCCAACGCCTCCCCCACCGTCTCATTCACTTTTCTGCCCGGGGGACAGCGCGCCACCATGACCGATCTCAGTGGCGCCACCACTTACGCTTATGACGATTTCAACCGGTTGTCCTCGAAAACATTCCCGGATTACAGTCCGGGCCTCACTCTGGCTTCGCTGCAATATGTGCATGATGCCAAAGGCAACATCACCACCATAAACGGTACTGATGTGCTATATCATTACCTCATCGAATACACCTATGACACCTTGGGCCGGCTCTGGTCTCCAAGCCGGCGAGTGTTCCAAAACGGCGCCTCATGGCTCAACCCGCTAATTACCTACGGTTACGACAGCCTCGGCAATCTTCAAGGCGGCACTCTCCATACGTCTGAATATGGCGGCAGCCCGGACATCCAGACCGCCTACAGTTATGACGCCCGCAACCGGCTGACGAACATGGCCGCGATCCGAATCACCAATCCCGGCCAGGGCAACGCTGCTACCAATTCCCTGTCCGCCTTCAATTACAACCCCTCCGATCGTCTCCTCGACTCGACCGGCGCTCGCCGCGCCGCCCGGGAAACCATCAACGCCCCCACCACCATCACCCGGGCGGTGGATTATTATTATGATAACCTGTACCGGCTGACCAAAGAAGCCATCACCACCAATCTCCCGGGAAACACCCTCATTGGGACGATTGATTACAGCCCGAGTACAGGCTATACAGGTTATGACAAGGTGGGCAACCGGCGCTCCCGGAAGGTTTCTTCCGCCCTCCAGAGCGCCACCCTCACAGATTTCGGGAGCCAGGGGTTCGACACCCGTGATCGTCTCACGGGCACAGGCAATTCCTTTGACAACAATGGGAACACGTTGCGAAGCGTGGCGGCCCCGTCCCCCACATCCGACGATCAGTATGATTTCGAGAATCGGTTGGTGCAACGCACCTCCTCCGGTACCACCATCAGCCTCCTTTGTGATGGCGATGGTAACCGCGTTCGCAAGTTGGTGACGTCAGCTGCCGGGACAACCGCCACTTTTTACGTCGTGGACGATCAAAACCCCACAGGTTACCCGCAAGTTCTTGCGGAGGTGACAACCAACCAGTACGGCAGTTACCAAATCAACCGCTTTTACGAGTATGGCCACGCCCTTTTTAGTGAAACTCTCGCCCCCTCCGGGAGCGCTTCAACCTCCCTCTACGGAGCTGACGGCCACGGCAATGTCCGCTTCCTGCTCAATAACACCGGCACGATCACCGACACCTACACGTATGATGCGTTTGGGATTCTGATTGCCCAAACGCCAACGTCGGGTGCGACCCCCAACAATTATCTATACTGCGGCGAGCAATTCGACTCGGACCTGGGGCTTTACTTCAATCGGGCGCGGTATTTGAATCCCGGCACCGGGCGGTTTTGGACGGTGGATAGCTTTGAAGGTTCCGGAGAAGATCCGTACTCCTTGCATAAATATCTTTTCGGGGCAGATAATCCCGTCAACTGCATTGACCCGTCCGGGCATGATTTAGTGGAACTTCTGACTGTTGCCGGAATTGGTGCCGCCATCGGAGGATTCTCAGCCGCAGTCGTTAATGTAGCGGAGGGACGTGCGATTACGGCCACATCAATATTTCAGGGCGCAGCGCTAGGAGCGCTATTGGGACCATTGGCATACTATGTTCCAGCAGTTGCGGTCGGTTTGGGAATTGGAGGGGTGGTCTATAGCGGCCTTTCATTTGGGCCAATTCTTCTTGATCCTGGAGCAACTACGCAGCAACGAGTCGCCAGTGCGGCGCTTATCGTCGCGAGCATCTATGGGGCACAAAAAGGATTCGACTTTGCAAAGGCCGCGAACGCCGGAGCAATTCCCAAAGTCCCACCGGACCCGACTTACATTGTATTGGAGCACGGGACGACACTGGGTCGAGCATCAAAGATATTTGTAAATGGACCTGATGAGAATTTCGTAGAACCGGGAGGGACTCGTGCAGCAGGCTTCTCGACATCTAAGATAAATGACCCGTCAATGCCAATTGGAAGGCCGGCTGATTACGCTGCGCTCAAGGCTTCGACATTCCCCAATGAAGGCGGCCCGGCAGTGCTTCGGATTGCGATACCCAAGAAAATTTATGATTTGGCCATTAAAGCAGATAACGAGGTTAGATTTGAAAAGGGTCATGGATTGGAGGAGCTTCAAGCAGAGTGGAACAAATCAATCTATCGTTACCCACCAAAGCAACAATAACGACAATGCGAAATGAATGCTCAAATTAATCCGGATTCCGCGAAGGAGATGCTTAGGCAGGCATTCCAACAGTATCAAGAAAATCCTGGCACGGTTGTTCCGGTTGCGGATCAGATTTTGTGCGCTGCCATGCAAGGGCTGAAATTGAACTTCACGCCGACTCCTTCAGGCCGACTGGCTGTTGCCATTGCTGAGGAAGAAATCTTTGAAGTTGGATTGCCTCACGGCAGCGTTTCCTCTTTTAGAACCCTCTTGGCCCGTTTTGGAGTTATCTGTGATGCAGCCGCTGAGAAACGTTCACTGGCTGGAAAGGCCAAGGCACTCCTAAAGCGAGGGGGGCTCGTGGCGGACAAAACTGTCACCGAACGAAAAAACCGGACGATTGAGTATGTCGGCGCTGTGCTTCGAGAACAGCCGGGAAGCCCGCTCTACAAAGTTGACGCCGATTTAGATGTTAAGCTTCCGAACGCAACGGCAATACCATTGCATTTGATCATGCAAAACGAACTTGGGAAGTTGTTTTTACTGATTGAGCCTCGGAAACAATGACTTAGTACGCCAACCATAGCGCCGATCATGCCAACGATTTTATGGACGCGCCGGGACAGCTTCTCGGTTACGAACGGTTCGCGCCGCGAAACCAAAGCTCAGCCTGCATCAAACTGAATTACTCCCCCTCAAAAATCTCCACCACACCACATTTCAGCCGGTCACAATTCTGCTCCAAAGTCTTCAGGTCACGTTCTGCGGGCCCAGTTCCAGTTGACGATGCACATTTAACTCGCAGCTGCCCATCTGCGCGTTGCAGGTGATTTTAGGCCTGTCATTAAACTGCTCATTGCGACCACACGTTCACGAATTTGAGTTCGCGGAAGGTTCAGAGTTGCACCGAATTCTTCACCTGTTTGCAGCCTTGCAGATGAGTTATTCACGATTTGTAAACGGGCGAAATTACTTATTCTGGCTCCGCCTTTGCGGGAGAGGGCAACGGAGAGGTGATGGGGCTCGTGCCAGGCTTTTCCGCACGGGCAATTCTAATCGATTTCACAACTGATTTCGTGATGAACGGGGAGAAGATGACAGCCAAAACTACCACAAGAACAAGAGTCCACTCGACGCTTTTCACAATCGGGGAGACAATCGGATCGACAACCAACTGCTTCGTCCCATTGATATACACTTCAGGGTTGATCAGAAATGTTGTCAAGGCGGATGCTACGGTCAAAGCCCCTTTATTTTTCCAGATGAAATCCATGGCCGCGTCACCGTGCTTACGAACAACAGCCAACAACTCAGGCTGGCGGCCGATTTTTTCCATGGTCCCATCGGCAGCCATGATGCCCAGTCTCTGCCCCTGCTCTCTGGACACCGAGCTAATTGCGCCCACTGCGGGCTCGCCGTACTTGGTTATCAGCGCCTCAGCGATCTGCGGATGCGTCAACAGCGCATCCGCCGCCGACTCTCCATGTTTTATGAAGATCGCTAGCCTTCGCGGCTGGCCTATAATCCAAAGTGCTTGATCCCCCTTCCGGGCATACAGCTTGATTACATCCGGAGCTTTCTCGCCAGCCTCTTCAAGTGCGTCGAAACCAGCGTGTCCGGTCTTCCGAAGCAGTGGCAGACATTCCTCCCCGAATTTCGCCACGAGCCGCGACGCACTCTCAGTCACTGCCTCCACACTTTCACCCGCAGCACCTTTACCAAATGTTCGGAAGATCCACTCAGCAGTGTCACGAATTGCCGTTGACTCGACACCTGCGAAAGAGCCACAGGCCATCAGTAATACCATGGCCGTCGCAATAAAACCTCTGCTACACATCGCTACCCCTCATGCGCTACTAAGTCATTTGCGGCGGTCTGCCACACGTCTTTCTTTTCAAGAACCACTTTCCTCAATTCGGCGACGAGCGCGATCTTTCCATTCTCCGCCATTTTATCCAGTGATTCCTTCACTTCGGACTCGATCTTCCCCACAGGATCGTCGATCCAGGTCCAAACAGCGTCAACTAGAAGCGCGATAACCAAGGACGCACCAAACGACCACCAGGAATCCCCGGCACCCGTGGCGAGTATGCCTGCCTCAACCCCCAACCTGGCCAGGACCGCGGTCGCCACGTCCCCGGCCGCTCCGGAACCCACGGACGCCGCAACTGCCTTAACAGTATCGTTTTGCGACGCGCCCACCAACTTCCGAATGGACTCCCTGAACTCGTCCTGAACGACATTAACCTCATGCTCATTTAAATGAGCCGCGCCAATCTCTCGCCGGAGCGTTACCGCAAGCTCGTTTTGAATACCCTCAACATCCCGCACGGCTCCATCAATTGCGCGTTTTAGGGCGCCCCCAAGTTCGCCAGAAGAAAGCACGTCACGTTCGAAAACCTCTTTAATGTACTCCTTGTGCCCATCCCCGTCCGTACCGGGCAAATACGGCTTTATGGCCCTCCACTTTCCCGTCAGGGACGTGACCTCCTTTGCAAAGGCACGCGAGCCGTCCCTCTTGGACAAGATAAACTCACGAAACTCCTCAGCGCTGCGATTAATGGCCTCCTCCGCACGGACTACGGCATTGCTGACATCACCCGTAACGACGCGGCGGAGTTCGGCCCTTCTTCGGTTTCGTTCGTTCGCTTTAGATAGGAACAGCCCCCCTGCCACCGCGGCAGCGATCATCAACACAATTCCTGCCCCCAGGAAAACGCGCTTGCAGGATCGTCGTGGTGCGTTCAAGACCGTTGGATTTCCACAATGGGGACAATCGACGGTTCGCGCCATCTAGGCGGAAAATTGTACGGCCCCTTACAATTCTGGCATTCACCGTGAAGAACAACTGCATCATTCATAATTGAAAATGCGTCAACATCTTGTTCCCAATCCGGTTTGTCCGATCATCAGGGTAAGCGTGGTCATTCCATCAACGGAATGCAAATCATTTATTCCACAAAAAGAATAAAATGCGCTTCAACGTCTCGACATGCGCGAGACGTTGGAATTGCAGCTGGGCCGATTTCTCCGTCAAAAACGGGGAGAACAGACCTATGCTGAATTTGCCAGAAAGCTCGGCATTACTCCTTCTGGTCTTTTCCGTCTTGAACACGCCCAATCAAGTATCACTCTGAGGAGCCTGCAGCAGATAATGGCGAGGTTGAAGTGCAAGCCTTCGGACGCTTTTAAGGACTGGTAAGTACGTTGGACGCGCCCTACGAATCCGCCTGGTTTCGCAACATCCGTCAAGCCGTCAAGTGCGTTGTGGGGTTCCGCAGGAACTCGTTCAGGACGCCACGGCAATGGCGGGCCCAAAATCGTTGACGTGACGGTTAAATCGTCGGCCGTAAGTTAAACCGTTCTTTCACCGACGGCCGCGTGAGCACGACAAGAGTGAAAGCGCCAAGGACCGTGCCGAAAGGCATAAACACACACTCCACGCACGCCATGACGAAGCAGAACGTGTAGTGCTTTCGAAGGGCGATAAACCTTCCCACCAAAAGAACCAGAACGGCAAAAGCCCAACCTGCGAGAATAAAGCAACTGGCTATTATGACGAAGAACCATCCAATGAAGGCGGGAGGCTGATCGCGCCCCGAGCCCATCGTTTGCGGAGCAATGACCATCACCAGCCCGACGACCAAGTGGATAATCGGAATGCAGGCACAGAGAGCCGCAATGCCACTCACGACATAATGAAAAATGGACAGGAGCTTTAAATGCTCCGTCTCGGCCGTTTCCTGCTGATTGAGTGGAGTGTTGACCATACAAATTGGTCTAAATCAAAGATCGCCCAAGGGTCCAACCTTCTTGAGGGAAGTGCAATGTGGATTAATGGAAGGGGTGATCTCTCGGCCAAAATACAAGCCCCTCCCCTCCTGCTGAATCCCGCTTCAGCCTTGGTATAATATTGTGAAACAATCAATCGGCTGCTTCGTTGCCGCTGATTCAAACCCGGAGGGGCTATGGCCAGATCCAGGCATTACTCCCCTGAGATCCGTCGTTTCCTCGTCTCTGCGCTTTATCACGAAGCCAGGGGAGGGGTATCCCGATGACCGTGCTGACAAATCAACTTTTGCAGCAGGGGCTAAAGGATTCCGATGGCTGGAAAAAAGCCGAGGACGCGATGCGGTTGCAGGAGAATGCACAAAACCAATAACGAACCACCACGACCACCAATCAACCGAGCCCAGCTTTCCCACAGGCTGGGCTCTTTTCATTTTCCACTACCAACAAACCAAAAACCAAAACCAAAGGAAAAACCATGATCACACTCGAAGCCAATTACAGCAAGAAACTGGGCTTGCCCGGTTACAGTTCCCATCAGTTCAGTGTCAGTTTGAAAGTCGAAATCGCCGATGTCAGCCAGGTCCAGGCTGAGAGCGCCAGGCTGTACAGGCTCCTCCAAGACGGCGTCGACACCTCCATCAAGGAAACCGGTTACCTGCCGCAAAACGGACACAGCAATGGAAATGGGCACGGGCATGGAAACAACCGCGGTGCCAGTTACGACAAGGATGCCTGGGGCTGCTCCGATAAGCAGAAGGAATTGCTCCTCAAAATCATCACCGAGCACAAACTCGAAAAAGCCAAGGTGGAGGCATTGTCACAGGACCGATTCGGCAAGGGCGTCAAAGCGCTTAACAAACTCGAAGCCTCCGGCCTCATCGAGGAATTGCTGGAGATGACCGGCCAGAGCAAAGGGAGTGGTCGCGGCCGGTTTCAACCGCGGGCAGGTGCTCGATGATTGCGGTCACAGACCCTGCCCAAGTCCATTGCTCGGCGCCACCCAAACCAACGACCATCGAAACGCTGCAAATGACGGTATCGGCCTCACGACTGAACTGTTGGAGTCAATGCCGGCTGAAGTTCTTCTTCCGGTATGTCCAGCAAATCTCCAAGCCCCCGACCCCTTCGCTTCATGTGGGGAGCATTGTGCATCTCGTGTTGAAATCCTGGAACATGGCGCGATGGCGCAAGCAGGCGTTCAATCTGGAGGTCTTCAAGGTGATATTCGACAAGAATTGGGTTGAACAACCGGCAAAGATCAATTGGGAGGGCGAAGAAAATGCCCAGCGAGGAACAGCCTGGGGAGTATTGGAAATGTACTTCACCGACACCCCCATTAAGGCCAACGAGATGCCGGAGGCCGTCGAGGTGCCCGTGGAATCAGACCTGACCCGGTATGGCCTGCCCAAACTCATTGGCATTCTGGACCTGGTTCGTGCGGGCGGCCGGATTGTGGATTTCAAAACCGCCGGCAAGAAACCCAATACGGAGGACGCAATCCACCAAAACGAAACCCAGTTGTCCTGCTACTCGGTGCTTTATCGGGAGGCAGCAGGCAGGCGGGAATCAGGCCGGGAACTGCATCACCTGGTCAAAACCAAAACCCCGAAGTTGGTTATTACCGGCATGGACCCGATGAATGAAGGTCAAAGGGTCCGGCTCTTTCGAATGATGGAATCGTACGTCGAAGGTTTGGCCAGGGAAGACTTTGTGCCTTCACCCGGGTTCCATTGCTGCGGATGTGAGTTTTTTAACGAGTGCCGCCGCTGGTGCTGAAAGGGAAATATGCCAAACTGGTGCGCAAACAAACTCACGGTGACGGGGTCAGTGGAAGATGTCCAGGCCTTCAAAGAGAAAGCGGTTGGACAGTCGCCCTGGTCAAACGACGAAGAACAGTCAGTGTTCAACTTCCACAGTCTGGTGCCCCTCCCTGTCCAAGTCCTCACAGGCGGCTACAATGAGGCCGCGTATCATTGGGAATTGGCAAACTGGGGCTGCAAATGGGGTGCTTGCCAGGCAGTGATTGCGGATGAATGGGAGACCAGTCTCATTTACGCGTTCGAGACGGCCTGGTCCCCGCCGATCCCGTTCCTCGATAAAGTGGCTAAGCAGTGGGTGAATCTGACGTTCGTTCTGGAATATGAGGAGCCGGGCATGGGTTTCAAAGGGCTGGCCAAATTCCAGGGGGACGTCAGGGAAGACCACTGCATCAGCTTCTGACCGAAACAAATCAACCAAGGGCCGGGTGCGCCTCTGTCGAGGGGCATCCGGCTCTCCCCTATCAAAAGATCAATGCAAACTGACGACCAACTGAAGGCGGAGACCCAGCTCATTGAACGATGGCTGCACGGCACAACTGAACCTTTCGATGATTGGGAATGGGATGGGCGGGAACTCACCCTGTTCCTGCACAATCAACCAATCGAGAAATACGCACGGAAAACCCTGGTCGAAGCAATTCCGGGATTCCCAGCAAACCAACGGTCGGACGTGGTTGATCCATAGCCGGCGTATCACTATGAACCCACAACACATGAAAACAGAAACCGAATATCCATTTACCGTCGCACAACTCGAAGCCCTGTCTGAAGAGCAACTGCAGGCCATCGAGGCTGTGGCGGAATATCTGTCTGCAGGCAGCCTGACTGAAGAAGCGGTCCTCACGGATGAAGGAATCAGCAGCGTCTTCAATTTGCTCAAAATGTCTGACGGGTGTGTGCCGAGCGAGGAGATCGACGCGCATTTGTTGAACACGATTCGCAAGAAGTTCTGTGCCGTCTATGAAATTGGCATGGAATTGGCCGAGGCTGATCTGAAAACAAAGGGAATGACTGACTTCAGTTTTTGCATCCTGGTGGAGCCCAGTTACGAGGACGCCACCCACGTTGCCATTCTCGATTACAACAAACCGGTCTGTTATCTGCATGAGTGGACCAAAGCCTGGCACTTGGGCTTTCCCTCGCTCGCGGACCTGGCTGATGCCGTTCTGTTGGTGAAAAGAAACGTCATCGAGAAAGTCACCGCGTTTAGCAAAACGGAAATCTTCATCCTCGTCGAAGGTGGCGTCGTCCATGAAGTCGTGGGTTTGCCTCCGAACATCAACGTTACCGTGGTCGATTACGACACGGAGGGCGTGGAAAAGGAGCGACTGGAAATCTCGCCGGTCGATGGTGAGTTGTGCGTAATCAACAAGTGGTAATCCCGGTAATTTCTATGCACGAATACATTATCGATTCAATGGTCGAGGAGTTGAAGCCGGCGTTGAAAAGCCAGGCGAAAGCCAAACAACTCCTGGATAATTTCTGGCGCAATAAAATGGCTCTTGTCTGGGACATCACCGACGTGCACACAGCCGCTAACGAGCGTGAGGTGGCGTTGACCCAAGAGGAGGCCATGAAAGTCCTCAATGAACTCCACCATCACCACAATAAGCAATACGGCCTGAAGTGGGAGGATCTGACAGCTTACATAGAGGAATATGCCCTCGGCCGCAAACTGACCAAACGGGAGCTGAAGCGGTTTGTGGAAGAGAGCATGCTCACCGTTCAGCGGAAATAACAACAACCACCAACAATTAACAAGTGATTCATTTCAACCAATCAAATGGACAATCTCGAACCTCAGAAAAAACCTAAAAAGCCATCCTGTGAATTCAAAGTGATGCGAGTCAGGGAGTGCGCGCCCAGCGTCACCCATGTCGATACGCCGGAGCTGGCCGTCGATTATTGGCGGAAGAACATTCCTGCCGCCACCTGGTTTGATCCCTGCAAAGAAGCCTTCATCGTGCTGGTCGTAAATACGCGACGCCGGCTGTTGGGCCACAACCTGGTATCAATCGGCACCCTGGATACTTGTTTTGTTCATGCTCGTGAGGTCTTCCGGCCCGTCATCGTTGCAGCTGGCAGTGCCATCATTCTGATGCACAATCATCCCTCCGGTGATCCCACGCCCAGTGAAGCCGATATCAAGGTTACTCGGGACCTGATTCGCGCAGGTCAATTGCTTAAGATTGAAGTGCTCGATCACGTTATCGTTGGGCAGCCCGGCGCCGAGGGGATTAAGCCCTTCCAGTCATTACGGGAACTGGGTTATTTCTCGTTGTGACGGATAATGCCGCGTTTTAAGAAGCGGTTCATCAAAAAGCTCGGAATCGCTCCCTTTTTCATTTTTCGACTCGACATAATCAAAGGCTCTGGAGAAGTCGCGTCGGCCCTCACATTAGATGACATTGACTGGAATGGAACTGCAAGAAAATCAAGGGATGACGCTCGCGACAGACGTTTCCATGGTGAAGGGCGGCAACTGAATCCGCGGCCCGCCAAAAATGACACTATGAAAACCAAACCGAATCTGTTCAACGTCCGCCCGGTCCTTTGGGCCGTCACCATTATCGGCCTTGCACTGACCGAACCGCTCGAAGCCGCGACGAACACGCCAGCGGCTGAAGTCACCCGATCCGAATCATCCATTTTGAAAGGGCTTCAGGTCTATTCAATAAGGTTTCCTGGCGGAACGGCGTCCGAATTCTTCAAATTCATGCGCACAAACGGATTTGGCAACGACACCATTCTGTTCGCTGGAAGGGCGGGGGAGGTTTACGTTCCGGATTTCACCGTCCGAGACGTGCGGCTTAAGGAAGTCGCCAAATCAATTGAATTTGTCACCGAAGGCAAACTTGTCGTCGTGATGGTGGAACAGCTTGAGGCGGGTGACGTGAACATCTGGAGAGTGAAACTTGCGGACAGAACATCTGCTAGCCAGCTCAAAACCAAGGCGTGTGCCGTCCCACATCTTCTCGTCGGGCCAAAGGCGAAAGAACGCGTTCGGAATATCGTTCAGGAGGTTTTCAGCGCATTGGCTGATGGATCGGATTCTCTCTATCGCAACCAATCGTTGCCGCCACAAGGAAACGTCACAATACTCGAGGCAGAAAAAATTGTTGTGGCCGTTGGCTCGGAAGCGTATGTGGAAGCCATGGCCAGCGCGCTCGAAGCCGCCGAAAAAGTCGCGGCGAGCGAGGCGACTGAGAAGAAGTAGAATTAATGACATCAACCCTCACAGGCCAGAACCCACTTCCTCTGCGACTCGTGAGCGACGACAACGCGTCACAGCAATCCGAACTCTCACTGTCTACTCTCACCTGCCGCATGAGCGCGGGCCGTGACGAGGCTTGGAGCGAATTTCACCGGTGCTATTACCTTGCGTTGTTGCGTTATGCGGCCTCGCATGCCGCGTGTCCCTCTGACGCGGATGAAATTGTCCAGCAAGCTTACCTGCGAATCGCCCGACACATTAAACCATTCACAAACGAAGCGGATCTCTGGCGCTGGCTCGCCTGCGTGGTTCGTTGCACCGCCCTGGATCATCAACGCGGTGTCATACGTCGCGCGGTTTTGCTGGAAAAGTTTGCCCACTGGCGGGAAGTGCAACAAGGCACTCCCGCCAGATTGCCGGGCGAGCGAGCAGCAAACTCGCTTG
>Ga0193728_1001485_pt1 | contig 11931 bp, 7 predicted proteins | sample U1c1metaG_FD_143037 | JGI IMG/M metagenome (GOLD analysis project Ga0193728, IMG submission 143037) | Soil microbial communities from a riparian zone of the East river system, Colorado, United States - U1c1 | ecosystem: Environmental > Terrestrial > Soil > Riparian zone | place: USA: East River...
CGCGAAGCTGCGTTAGGACACGCGTCATCGCCGCACCGAGTTCGCTGTGGGCGCTATCGCCAAGCAGTCCCGAAAAACTTTGCGACGTGTCATCGAAGGATATGGCGTCGAGAAATCTCGCTACCTCGCGGCTTGATTGCGTCGCAAACCGGACGAGCGCGACAATCTGCGCTAGCGCAGTCGCCAAAACTAGTGAAATAGTCACATACCAATGGGTCTGCGCGATCATCCACGCAGCCCCTACGATCGTGAGCGCCAGTCCTACCGTACGGAGAGCCATGCCCGCGATGAAACGGCTATAGGCCATATTTTGTTTTCCGCCGGTACAATGAGGCGCGCGTCAGACCAAGGCCTGCTGCGGCACGACTGACATTGCCGTTGCTTTCGGCAAGTGCGCGCGCGATCGCATCTCTTTCTATGTCGTCGAGCCTAGACGTGTCGTGCGAGCCACGAGCGGAAGCATTGGTCCGTTCTACCGCAAGCGAAAAGTCGTCGGCCTCCAATATGGCGCCCTCGCTCAAGATTACGGCGCGCTCTACCGCGTGCCGGAGCGCACGTACATTGCCAGGCCAAGCATGGGCCATCAGCTCGTCCAGCGCAGTCGCACTCAGCCGCTTGAGGGGAAAATTGTATTTCTGCGCATAGAAGGCAATGAAGTGTTCCAAGAGCAGTGGTATATCCTCGCGCCGCTCTCGCAACGGCGGCAAAGGAATTTCCACGGTATTGATGCGATAAAACAAGTCCTGTCGAAACCTATTTGCATCGGCAAGGTCTTCTGGGCTGAGATTGGTGGCGGAAATGAGCCTCACGTCGATAGGCTCCGGTTTGTCAGCGCCTACGGGCACGACTTCGCGGCGCTCGAGGGCTGTCAGCAATTTGCTTTGTAGGTGTAGGGGCACATTGCCGATCTCGTCGAGAAAGAGTGTGCCTCCGGCTGCTGCGCGGAACAGGCCAATGCGATCCTCGCGAGCGTCAGTGAAAGCTCCGCGGCGATGGCCGAATAGCTCACTTTCGAAAAGCTGAGGCGATAATGCCCCCAGATCGACTCGCAAGAACACTTCACCCGCGCGGCGTGAGTGACGATGGATCTCACGAGCCACCAACTCCTTGCCCGTTCCGTTCTCGCCCAGGATCAGCACATTGGCATCCGTAGGCGCTGTCCGACGGATCGTGTCGAGCACTCGCAACGCGGCCGACGATGTCCCTATCATCTCCACTTCAGTATTCGTGGCGGCTGCGAGTCCGCGATTGCGGTTGCGCAGTATCACGGTCTCCATGCGCGAGCGGCGCAGATTGACCGCGGCCAACAACGTCGCGAGCAATCGTTCATTTTCCCAAGGCTTGGTGACGAAATCCGCGGCACCCTGCTTCATGGCTTGCACCGCTAACTCCACTCCGCTGTGGGCCGTCACCAGCACGACAACCGCCTGCGGGTCGAGCATCAGCACTTCCGAAAGCCGCTTCAAACCCTCGGCGCCATCATCCGCACCGGCGGCGAAATTCATATCGAGCAGCAGGACGTCGAACGCGCCTTTTCGCACCAGATCCGGCAAGAGGGAAGGGTCACGCGAAGTCTGAACAAAAGCGAAATGGCGTTTCAGCAGCAGGCGGGCCGCGAGCAGGATGTCCTCCTCGTCATCAACAATCAGAATGCGTGCGGAGTTGAGTTCGAGCGCCATGTGTTCGAAAACGGACAGGTGTCCGGTCACTTGTACGCCAGCGGACGCTCCGGCGCCAGTCATCAGCGCTAACTCATTGAAATTACTTGGCTAAGGCCTTTGGCTCGGTAATTGCTATCTTCGTTCATGGGCAACACGGACCGTTTTTTCGTGCAACGAGACCGTATCGCGCGTCTCTTCCGATGGAGTCAGGACCCGCGCGCCGCCGTATCGCCAGCGCCATTGCCTACTGAGGGCATGGACACGCCGCTTGCCCGGCGGCCCGCTTGGCGGCGCTACGTCCCTTATGTGATCTGCGGATTTTTGGTTCTCGGCGTCAGCGCTTGGCTGCTCGCGCATACGAACAGCCGTGTCTACCGCGTGCCGGTGGACAGACTCACGTTTGGGGAGGTGACGAGAGGCCCCTTCGAGGACTTCATCGCGGTGCGCAGCACGGCCGCGCCCTTCACGACACGCTATCTGACCGCCGATCAGGGCGGCACGGTGAAGCAGGTTCTGGCCGAGGACGGCGCAACGGTCAAGGCGGGACAGCCACTCATTATTCTGGCCAACGCGACGCTGCAGCTGCAGGTCGCTTCGCGCGAGGCGGATACGGCCAGCCAGATCAACGCGCTGGAAAACACAAAACTGCAATTGGAGGAGACTCGCTTTAAATACCAACACGATCTGCTCGACATCGAACATCAGATCAGCAAACTGACTGGGGATCTCGCGCGCGACAAAATTCTGCTCGACGGCAATGCCATTGCGCCGGCCATCTACCAACAGGAACAGGAAGAATATTCCTATGAACTAAAGCTCAGAGACGCGACCGTTGCCTCGCGCGATGCGCAGCAAGCCGTGCGTGCGAACCAACTTACCCAGCTTCAGGAGACGTTGGCCCGGCTGAATGCGAGTAGCGCCACCGCGATGGCGAGCCTCGATGCGCTCACTGTCCGTGCACCGACGGACGGGCAATTGACAGCGCTCAACGCCGAGGTGGGCCAATCCAAAGCGCCAGGCGCTGTGCTGGGACAGGTGGATTCCCTCGACCGCTTCAAACTGAGTGCGCAGGTGGATGAGTTCTATCTCGGCCGCGTCGTTCTCGGGCAGGTCGCCCTTTTCACCAGTGACAGCGGCGACTACAAGGCCACGGTGTCCAAGATCTACCCGCAGGTCACCAACGGCACATTCCGAATTGATCTCCACTTTGAAAATCCGAATCCTCAGGGCATCCACACGGGCCAAGCCTTCGACATCAAGCTGGAACTAGGACGCGCTGCCACGGCGATGATGCTTCCCAATGGCCCGTTCTATCAGGAGACTGGCGGCAATTGGGTTTTTGTGGTGGCCCCGGATGGACGATACGCGACCCGCCGCGCGGTTCGGTTGGGCCGACGTAATCCCGAGCATGTCGAAGTCCTCGACGGCTTGCAGCCCGGCGAAAAAGTCATTGTCTCCGGTTACGAGGCGTTCCAGAAGATCGAGCGTGTCGAATTCGAAAAGCCTGACCACGGCAGCCACTTATCACAGCGGAGCAACAGATGATAACGCTCAAGAACCTCACCAAAATCTATCGCACCACGGAGGTCGAAACCGCTGCACTGCGTGACATCAATCTGGAAGTCGCGGTTGGCGAGTTCATCGCTGTGATGGGGCCATCGGGCTGCGGCAAGTCCACCTTTCTCAATATCGTCGGCATGCTCGATAGTCCGAGCGGCGGCGAATATTGGTTCGGCGATCAAAACATCTCGGGCCGTTCGGAAACGCAGCTGTCGGAACTGCGCAAGAACTCAATAGGATTTGTTTTCCAGAGCTTCAATCTGATCGACGAGCTGAACGTATCCGAGAATGTCGAGTTGGCGCTGCTCTACCATCAGGATATCTCTCGTGGTGAGCGTAAGACCCGCGTACACGATGCGTTGGCACGGGTGAAAATCGGGCATCGTGCCCGCCACATGCCGCAGCAATTGTCCGGCGGCCAGCAGCAGCGCGTTGCGATCGCCCGTGCTGTGGTCGCGCGGCCGAAGTTGATCCTGGCCGACGAGCCCACCGGCAATCTCGACTCGGCCAACGGAGAAGAGGTGATGCAGCTGCTGACCGAACTGAACGGCGAAGGCACCACCGTTGTCATGGTCACGCATTCTCATTCGCACGCTGAGTACGCTCATCGCATTGTCAATCTGCTCGACGGGGCCTTGGTTACCGAAAACGTTCGGCGGGTTTTATGAGGATGCGCACCCTATTCGGCCACTACTTCGTCACGGCATTACGCAATCTTGCCCGGCACAAGCTTTATAGCTTCATCAATATCGCCGGCCTTTCCGTCGGCCTGGCGTGTGCAATTTTCATCATTCTGTTCGTGCGCCACGAACTCTCCTATGACCGATGGATTCCGGACAGCTCGACGCTGTATCGTGTCGGAGTGACGGTTCATCTGCCGGGTCGTGCCGCGATGCAATCGGCTCAGGTTCCATTTCCCCTGCTACGAGCCATGCAGGAAGTCCCCGAAGTAAAGTCGACCACTCACGTCGTTCCCGAGCGGATGACGGTCACCGTCGGCGACCGCCAGTTCTCCGAAACCGTTGCGGTGGTCGATCCCGCCTTCTTTCAAGTAATCAAGCTGCCGCTCGTGGAAGGTGATCCGGCTCGTGTCCTCGCACAACCTGAATCCGTCGTTCTGTCCCAAAGCATGGCCAGGAAATTCTTCGGCGCGGCCGATCCACTCGGAAAGATCGTGACGGTGAGTGCTGCCGAAGGATGGGGTTGCGACGCGTGGGACACTGCCTGCCTGTCTGCGGTCCATCCACTGACGGTTACCGGCGTTATGCGGGATCTGCCGCAAAACACCCAACTCGCCGCGGATATCATTCTGCCGAATTCGTCGCAGGCCGACGAGCTGCGGCCGGCCTTTCGGGAAAACGCGTGGCTGAGCGGCGGGACCTATGCCTATGTCACTCTGACACCGGGTGCCGATCCCCGGACGGTCCTTGCCAAGCTCATCCCGATCCTGGATCGATCCGTCGATCCAAAGAGGATCGGTGCGAATCTTCGCGGCAGTGAGTTCATGCAATTTCATCTTACACAGTTCTGGAATGTGCATCTGACCAGCGACAATGATGGAGGCATGAAGCCGGCGGGAAGCTGGAGCACGGTTTATGGCTTGTCGATCATTGCATTTCTGATTGTGCTGGTCGCCTGCTTCAACTTCATGAATCTGGCGACGGCGCGAGCGACGCTGCGCGCACGGGAGATCTCCTTGCGCAAGGTCGTGGGCGCGAAGCGGCGGCAGCTGATCGTACAGTTCTTGGGTGAAGCCCTATTGACGGCCCTGGTCTCGCTCGCGGTTGCGCTCGCACTAGTCGAAATGCTGCTGCCCATCTATGACGGCTTTTTGAACCAGCCCATCGAATTCCACTATCTGGCCGATTGGCCATTGCTCTTGACGCTTGCCGCGGGTGCAAGCGTTGCCGGTCTTCTCAGCGGCGCTTATCCGGCGTTCGTCCTCTCAGCGTTTCGACCCGCCGCCGTACTGAAGATGAATGCCTCGACGCAGACCGGATCCGGTCTGATGCGCATGCTACTGGTCATCTCCCAATTCGCGGTATCGATCGGGCTTGGAATTGCCGCTCTCGTCGTGTTCAGTCAAATCAGCTTCGCGCGCCACATCGACCTGGGGTTTGAGCGCAACGGTGTCGTCATTATCCGCGGCATCACGAAACTAACCCCAAACGCGCGTGAAAGCTTCGCTCGCGCCTTGAGTGCCGATCCGCAGATCGCCGGCGCGGTGCTTTCCGACGCTGCCCCCCTCGACCTCAGTAATGCCTCAAACGTTGCAATACAGATACAGGGAGAACCGCAATCCTTTGCAGCGCATATTGTCAGCATAAGCCCGGATTTCCCTTCCCTGTATGGCATGCAGCTCGTCGCCGGGCGCTTCCTTTCAACCGCGCATGGGGAAGATGTATCGGGGCGCACTGTTCTGATCAACGCAGAGGCCATGCACCGCTTCGGCCATGCGGCGGAGGAAACGCTGGGAAGGACGATGGTTTTCGGCAATGGTCGCGCAACCATAGTCGGCATCGTGGGGGACGCGAAAATCGACGGAACAAACCTGGTACAGCCGACGGTATATGTCGACGAACCTGACGACTACACGCTCCTATCGGTTCGACTACGCGGCGGCCAGATTGCCGAAGCGCTCTCCCATATCGATACAACCTGGCGGTCTTTCATGCCCGGTGCTGCGATTCAACGGCATTTTTTGAACAACTCCTTCGATGACCTGTTCGCGTCGGATGAGAAACAAGGTGCGATGCTCGGACTCTTCGCGAGCATCGCCATCTTCATTGCCTGCCTCGGCCTTTTCGGCGTCGCCGCGTTCACCGCGGAGCGCCGCACCAAGGAGATCGGTCTTCGCAAAGTGTTCGGCGCGCGTACGCACGACATCGTGCGGCTGTTGCTATGGCAATTCTCCATCCCGGTGCTGGTTGCCAATGTAATCGCATGGCCGGTGGCCTACTACTACTTGCACCATTGGCTGGAGGGCTACGCCTACCGGATCACGCTTAATCCACTCTACTTCTTGGCCGCCGGCGTCATCGCTCTAGCGATTGCCTGGGTCACGATTATTGCTCACGCCGTTCGAATCGCTCGCGCGAGTCCCATAATTGCGCTGCGTTATGAATAGATTGGCATCTCTCCGATCTCCGCTTTGCGGGCGTCCGGACCGCGAAAGCGCCCTGCTCAATGAGAACGAGCGGCAAGGCATATGAGCGCCCGTACGTTGTTTCCCCACTACTTCGTCACGGCATTACGCAATCTTGCCCGCCACAAGCTTTATAGTTTCATCAATATTGTAGGACTTTCCGTTGGCCTCGCTTGCGCCATTCTCATCGTTTTGTTTTTGCGCGACGAGCTCTCCTACGACCGATGGATCCCGGACAGCTCGAATCTCTATCGGCTCGAGCTGACATTTCACCTCACCGGCCGGCCACCTTGGCCACTTGCCACGGCCCCATTTCCAGTACTGCGTGCGATGCAGGAAGAAATACCCGAAGTGAAAGCAACGACCCACTTGCTTCCTGAGCCGATGACGGTGACGGTTGGCAACAGACAGTTCTTCGAAACGGTTGCCGTCGTCGATCCGAGTTTCTTTCAAGTAATCAGGTTGCCCCTGGTTGAGGGCGATCCGGCCAGTGTTCTCGCCCACCCCGAGTCGATCGTTCTGTCCCAGAGCGTGGCTCGCAAATACTTCGGTAATATCGATCCGCTCGGCAAAACTGTGACTGTGACAGGAAGCGGGATCCTGTGCGACCGGAACGATGCTGCCTGTCTCACTGCCGCTCATCCGCTCACCGTCACGGGCGTACTGCGGGATTTACCCGCTAACACTCAACTCTCCGTTGATCTGGTCATGCCAAACTCGTCACAAGCCGACCAGCTGCCGAAAGGCTTTAGGGAGCGGGAGTGGACGAGTACTAACGGGGTCTACAACTATGTTGCGCTCGCACCGGGCGCCGATCCCGAAGCGGTTCTTGCCAAGCTCAAACCCATACTCGATCGAAACGTCAATCCAAAAGAAAAGTTACCAGAGAATCGCGGCAGTGGAATTGAGCAATTTCGCCTAACGCAATTCTGGGATGTTCATCTGACAAGCGACAATTACGGCGGCATGAAGCCGCCGGGAAGTTGGACCGCCGTTTATGGCTTCGCGATCATCGCACTGTTGATCATCGTTGTTGCATGCTTCAACTTCATGAATCTGGCGACGGCGCGCGCTACGCTTCGTGCACGGGAAATCTCCCTCCGCAAAACACTGGGCGCGACCCGGCCACAGTTGATCGTACAGTTCCTGGGTGAAGCACTCCTGATGGCCCTCGTTTCACTCGTGATCGCGCTTGCGCTGGTCGAGGTCTTGCTGCCTCTCTGTGACGCGTTTCTGAACCGGCCCATCACATTCAATTATCTGATCGACTGGCGCCTTCTCATAACGATTGTAGCCAGCGCGATCATCTCTGGTCTGCTCAGCGGAATTTATCCGGCGCTTGTCCTGTCGGGTTTCCGACCCGCCTCCATATTGAAGGGGAGCGTCTCGACCCAGACCGGTTCCGGCCTGATTCGCATGGCGCTGGTGGTCTGGCAATTTTCGGTTTCCATTGGCCTCGGAATTGCTGCAATCGTCGTATTTAGTCAGATCCGCTTTGCGCACAACATGGACCTGGGATTTGATCGCGGCGGTATTGTCGTCCTCCGGGGCATCACGACACTCACGCCGAGCGCATCAGAAAGCCTTGCTCTTGCCTTGAGGACCAATCCTGAGATCGCGGACGTGGCGCTTTCCAACGCGGTCCCTTTCGATCTTTTCAATGTTGCCAATGTCCCCGTCCAAACACCGGGAATGTCACAATCGTATACCGCTCATCTCGTGAACATCAGCCCGGAATTTCCGTCGTTGTACGGCATGCGGCTTCTAGCCGGAAGATTGCTTTCAACCGCGCATGGGGAGGACGTTTTCACATCGTATCCGTTTGCAGGACCCGGTGCGGACGCTGGCCGCAATGTCTTGATAAACGGGGAGGCGGCGCGTCGTTTCGGGTATACCGCAGAGGAAGCGGTCGGAAAGACCTTTGATTTGGGGGCTGGTCACGTCAAGATCGCCGGCGTCTTAGGCGATTCGATGATCGACGGGTTGAAGGAATCGGTATTGCCTGCGGTGTATGCTGACTATCCCGGGGCCAATACGCTTCTCTCGGTTCGGATACACCGCGGTCGAGTATCTGACACGCTCTCCTATATAGACAAAACTTGGACCTCATTCGCCCCTGGCTCTGCGATTCAACGGTACTTTCTAAGCGATACATTCGACGACCTGTTCAAGTCGGACGAAAAGCAAGGTGCGATGTTCAGCCTTTTCGTCGGCATCGCCATCTTGATCGCTTGTCTTGGCCTCTTCGGCGTTGCGGCGTTCACCGCCGAGCGCCGCACCAAGGAAATCGGCATCCGCAAGGTGTTCGGTGCGCGCACGCAAGACGTTTTGAGACTGTTGCTTTTGCAATTCTCTGTTCCGGTCCTGATTGCCAACGCGATCGCGTGGCCCATTGCCTATTACTATTTGCACCACTGGCTGGAGAGTTACGCTTACCGAATTTCGCTCAATCCCCTGTATTTTCTCGCCGCCGGCGCCATCGCGCTGGCGATTGCCTGGGCGACCATTTTTGCGCACGCGCTGCGTATCGCCCGCGCAAGCCCGATATTTGCGTTGCGATATGAGTAGAACCGCCTTGTCGTGGCGACCGCGATTGCGTCTGTGCTACGGGACTGCGGCACTGGCATTCCTGCTGTACGGCTGCGCGACGCGCGTTCCACAGGTTTTGACACCGCAAATTATGCCGAAGACTTTCTCTGGTCAGATCACCGGGTTGGAACAAGTGTGGCCACAACCGGACTGGTGGCGAACATTCGGCAGTTCGGAACTGTCCGATCTCATCGAACGGGCGCATGCAGGCAACCGGGATCTCGCTGTTGCCGCTGCCCGTGTGATGGAGGCGCGGGCGCAGTCAATCATTCAGCGTGCGGCGCTCTTTCCGCAGATCAATGCCCAAGCCCAGGCGCTGCGCTCGCCTTCAGGAAGAAGCGGACAGTCGATAAATGGACAGTCCTATTCTGCCGGCAATTCCTTCGGTCTGACTTTCGGAGCCAGCTACGAACTCGATTTTTGGGGGCTTGCGCGCAGCGATTTTCGCGCGGCGAATGAGGCGCTCAAATCTGCGCGCTTCGCACAGCAAGCGATGGCGCTGACCATCACCGCTAATGTCGCAAACACTTTCTTCGGCGTACTGGCGCTGCGTGTGCGCATCGCGATCGCGAATGAGGACATCGCCGCGATCAATGGCATTCTGGATACCATCAATCTTAGGGTCTCGACCGGTAAGTCCTCCCGTCTGGATCTGGCTCAAGAGCAGGCTCAGGTGGAGTCGGTGCTGGCGCAGCTTGCGGTGCTTGAGGAGCAGGAACTGGAGGCCCGCGTCGCCCTGGCGGTGCTTCTCGGAGAACCGCCGCAAGGGTTCGAGGTCAAGACGCACAACCTCGAGGCGTTCCATCTACCCGTCGTACAGGCGGGACTTCCTTCGGAGCTACTGTTGCGGCGGCCCGATGTGGCGCAGGCGGAAGCCAACTTGGCTGCCGCCCATGCGAATCTCGATGCTGCGCGCGCAGCATTCCTGCCGCAGTTCGCGCTGACAGGTAATGGCGGTTTCGCCGGCACGGCCATCAACGCGCTTCTTCATGGCCCCAATTTTGCCTGGGACTTCGGCGCGAATCTCCTGCAAACGGTCTTCGACGGCGGCAAGCTGGTGGGACAAAAAAACCTCGCGCAGGCGACACAACAGGAACTGATCGCGAGTTATCAAAGCGCCGTGCTCAATGCTTATGCTGATGTGGAAAATGCGCTTGGCCAAGTGACCAACAACAGGAAGGCCGAGATTCATCTCGGGCGGGAGGTGGAAGCTGCCCGCGAAGCTTTCAAGATATCGCAGCTTCAATACCGCCAGGGTGCTACCGATTTGCTCACCGTGCTTCAGGCGCAGCAAACCCTGTTCTCGGCCGAGGACCAACTCGCCCAGATCACGCTGGCCCACATGCAAGCGGTGGTTCACCTTTTCGAAGCACTAGGCGGCGGTTGGATGGAGCCTATGGAAGAACGGACGCAGTTTGATTCCGCGCAAATAGGCAGCCAGCAACAGCGTATGGCGGAGCGTTGGGCGGGTTGCAGAATATCTCATTTTGAGATATTATCAGCTTTAGATGCATATCATTTCACGGAAGGCTCTGCGTGATTTCTGGGAAATATGGCCAGATGCACAGACCCCTCTTATGGCATGGTTCCGTATCGTCGAGATTGGAACATTTGAAGACTTCAACGCGCTTAAGGCCGCGTTTGGCTCAGTAGATTACGTTGCGCCTTTTACGATATTTGATATTGGCGGGAATAAATTTCGAGTCATCGCAGCGATTCATTATAACCGCCAGAAGTTGTATGTCCGGCGAGTCTATACACATGCAGAGTATGACGATTGGTCGGAAGCGATGCGGAAAGTGAAACGTAAACGGAACAAGAGAATGAAGCTATGACAAGCGCAGCTATTCAAAATATTGAAGACCTTGCACCGACTTGGCGTGAGCTGGAGAGTCAGACTCGCGTTAAATTGCGCGCTATTGGCAGTGAGCGACACTACAAGGAAATGGTGTCCCTTATGAATACTCTGATCGACAGAGTTGGCGATCGCGAAAACCATATTCTCACGGGCTTGCTGGATGTCGTAAGCGCTTTCGTGAGTGACTATGAAAAGCAGAACGTGGAAATTCCAACTGCCTCACCAGCGGCGGTCCTTCAATTTCTCATGGAACAAAGGAAGCTACGACAAATCGATCTAGCCGAAGACTTCGGTTCGCAGTCAAATGTGAGTGAAGTGCTAAGTGGAAAGCGCGAAATCAATGCGCGTCAGGCTCGCTCGCTCGCAGCGCGCTTCGGAGTTTCCTCAGCTGTCTTTATCTAACGGCTCACTGCGATTGCAAAGCTTGGGCACCTGGATATCAGAGGGACCTAGACTCCCTCGGTCCGCCATGCTTACGATGTCGAAGCGTTAGAGTTGCGGGCACGGTGAAGTTCACGCACCGCACGGACTTGCAGCTTTGACGTCGATTGCACCCGCCGCCGGCGGAAATCGAGCCCCCTTTCGGGAGGCTACCGAGAGACTCGGTCTGACCGGAACTAGCGCCCAACCCCCAATGGATTTTTTACGGACACAAGAATGCCCCACAAGTCCCTGAACTTGCGAGGAGGCCCTCTTAAGGTCGGTCCATCAACACTTTAACCGAGGGGCTGGCTCAGGGCAGGCGCCTTTTATTTCTGTGGCGGAGAGGGTGAGATTGCTGCGGCCTATCCTGGCCGCAGCCCTTCGGGCCGACGCTGCGCGTCGTCCAAAATCGCTCCAGGCGATTTTGTCGAACTCGGTAAGTTCGTCCACGCACCCTGCCCCTTCAAAAATAAAATGGGGCCTCAAAAGCGCCAAGCCCTCGGCAGTCCGTATCCTTAAAGAGCACGCCGAAGTTATAAAGGTTCGGGAGAAACCTTTAGAAAGGCGTCGTCTCTTAAAGGTTTTTCGATATAATTAAAAAGATGCTTGCCTCTGAAGCTTCCACACTCGACCAGGAATGCACATGCGCCGAGACCAAATCGCGAAAGATCGCCAGCCTTATCTGGTGCCTGCAC
>Ga0193728_1001487_pt1 | contig 11924 bp, 12 predicted proteins | sample U1c1metaG_FD_143037 | JGI IMG/M metagenome (GOLD analysis project Ga0193728, IMG submission 143037) | Soil microbial communities from a riparian zone of the East river system, Colorado, United States - U1c1 | ecosystem: Environmental > Terrestrial > Soil > Riparian zone | place: USA: East River...
CACAGAAGAATCTGGTGAAAGGCTTTTTTGATGATCTGATGCGTGGCAGTAGTGACTCCGAAGATTCGTTGCGCCAGCGTGCCCACTTCCTAGGCTGTGATCTGACGAAACCGCATGTGCCAGTGAGGATAGAGATTGCCCATATGGATACGCAATGGGAGAATCCAGCTTCCACGCAAAAGGGTAGCAAGCAGGATCGCAAACGTTCCTCGGACTTTGGCGAGGGTCTAACTGCGCCCGAGGCGAATGGCTATATCCAGGGGGCCTCTTTACAGGCAGCTTATAAGCGCATGTGCAACATTGTGCGACGGCGCATCCAAGATAGTTATAGTAGTTCGGTATTCTATGAGCATGAAAACCTAGTAACCTGTATTATTCCCTTGGCGAAAGATTCTAGCATTACCCGTCTGAAAACATGGCTAGAAGATTTCACACATCAGATGCGTAATGAGTACGATGTCTACTTGTCTATAGGTGTCGGCAATGCCTGCCAGCATACTAATGATTACCGACGCGGCTTTGCTGAGGCTAACGAAGCATTACAGATGGGACAGGACCTCAGTGAGCAGAAGGGGACTGAGAGCAAGCGGCAACCCTTTGTGACGCATTTCAATGATCTGGGAGTCTATCGTTATCTGTACAAGATCGCGCATATGGACGATTTGCGGGATGTTTATCAGGACCAGATTGCACACATTGTCAATTATGACCGCAGGAAGAATACTGATCTGCTAGATACACTGGAGACATACCTGGAGTGTGCTGGCAATCTTACCAAGACTTCAGATCGGCTCTTTGTACACCGTAATACGCTGATTCAGCGTCTAGAGCGCTTACAATCACTGTGTGATATCGATCTGCAGGAGCGCAGCAACTGGCTCACGTTGCAAGTTGCGATTAAGGTGTACAAGCTGCGCAATAGTGGAGCGTGAGCTAGGTGTGGGAAGGAAGAGACGGACGCGCTGAAGCGGGTCCCTACAGCCATATACGGCCCGCTGAAGCGGGCGGAGGACGCTACGCTGTCCTGCTTGCTAGGCTGGGCTTGTGAATTTGGGATGATTTGTGGCGGCTTTTTATTCTGTGAGTATGCCGCCAAAGTAAATATGCGCCACAGATCTAACCAACTCCTCGGCAGAGAAGTGTCCTTCTTCCCTGAGGCGCTGATAGTGGAGCGGTGAAAGTAAGCTGAAAAACGATCCAACTAAGATTGGGGTCGGAATAGCGGTGGTGAATTCTCCAGCTGTTTTGCCCTCATCTAGCAATGCAGCAACAACTGTCGCCAGGTTATGCCAGAGTTCACGGATACTGCTGCCTTTTTGAGTAAAGAGGTTCATCACTTCGGCACAGGTATGGATGGAGGAGAGGAGTTGTGCACGTTTACTAAAGAATCCGGTATACATGAAATCCAGCAGGGCTTCTAGTTTTGCACGATAGGTTGGTTGATTGGCGATGATGCCATCCACACCCTCTAAGAGTGTCTGCATATTGCGGGCAAAGATAGTAACCACTAGATCTTCTTTGCTGGGGAAGTGGAGATAGACTGTACCTTTAGCAATACCAACACGTGCGGCGATTTCATCAATCGACGTTTCAGTGTATCCTTTCTCCAACAAAACTTCTTCCGCTACCTGGAGTATGAGGCTTTCGCGTTCCTGGCGCTGCTTTTCTTTGAGAGACCGATGAGTGCTTTGCATGTGTGCACCTCTGGGTAATGAGTGTGTCAACTGTACTTGTGTAGGATGACCGGCCCGTGGAAATTATGACTATTTAGTCAATATTTTACGCCCTAGTCAGGAATGTGTCAAGATCAAGAATGACGAGGTGGGATTTTTAAAGGGGGTATGTAACCTCTTTGTACATTCCTCACTATCATGGATCATGTGTCCTTTGCCGAGAAGAACTGCTTCAGATGGTGGATGAAGAATTAGAGGCTCATCCTTGGAAGGATGGTGAAATATGACACGTCTGGTACCTTTCATCCTGCTTCGGTGGTTCTTCCCCTTCCTGCTCTCTCATTGGATCTTGGTCCCTTCATACGCCGTCGTCGCTATCAGGTGAATCTGCGTCGCATGGTGGCCCAAATTGCTGGATGTTCGATCACGGCTGAGGCGTGGCGTCCAACTGGTCGGCTGGCTGGTGCTCAACCTGATCTCTCGGATACCTTCCACTTTCTCTATGAGGAAGTCGAGAGCTATCTCGAAGAGAAAAAGCGCAATTTTAATGAACAAGTACAGAAAAAGCGTGTTCTCTACTCAGTTGAGAAAGAACAGGCTATCGCCTAGGAAGAGGCCAATTTTCAAACCTTGCAGCAATAGAGGATTTCATATGTGGCTCCTCTCACCTTAGAGAGAACAAGCATGGGGGTTTATATGCAAAACACTCAACAGGTATCATCTCAGCCTGCCATACTGACTGCTGCACAGGTCACACAAATATTAGGTTTAAATGGCAAGATATTGATTTTCAGCAAAGTGTCCTCCATGTACGTCGTTCCTTTACTCGATGGCCTACGGGACAAGGATACAAAGAGACTGAGCCGAAAACGAAAAGAGCCGTCGCAGTATTGTGCTAGCTGCATTTGCCATTGAGGCGCTTAAGAAACATCGGCCTAATACTACAGTTGTAATTACGCTCGGAAAACTTTTTGAGTTCAGAGCTTAATCTTACCATAGTTACAACTGTAGTACTAAACAAATGGAAATGGAACGAGAAGCTGACTGAGCAGGACTCAGTGAGAAAAGCGTGACTCTGTTTGTCAGCGGAGCGAGTTCTTCTTCATCCGGCTTGATAGGCGGCTTTGCATGCCTGTCGGGCTCTGTGCCAAACATACGTCCCGAAAGCCCCAACCTCAAGTCCAATCTGTACCATCACCGATGATGTTGTTATCCTTTTTCCATTGCTCCCATTCTCTGCTTACCAACCTGAGCATGGTATGGTATTCAAGATCGGTTGTTGGGGACTCAATGCCTCTAGGCTTGTCTCTGGTTCCCAGTATGTTATCTAGCTTTATTATTCTATCTTCGTGAGACCCACAAAATGCCTTAACCATCTCATCACGATTTTCTGACCCGAACCTGGAGAAATTGCGAGATTTCCTATTTATCTGTGGTAATTTTAATTCATCCAATGTATTTTTACATGCTATATCTTGAGCTATCTCATCGCTAAATTCTTCGAACGACTGTGAAAAATTATTTGCATAAAAAATCATTAAAGCTTCGTGACGTACTGTTGCATACTCAGCTAGTCGTTCACCGCTCATGCTAAGATAGGGTACGCCTTCTAAGCCTCTTTCAATATCTTCTCCTATTATGTAGTTAGACATCGCCTGTCGCTTGAAGAATTCGCGATTAGAATCAGGAACTCGTGAAAGCGCATCCTCGAACTTTATCTTCTCAACAGTCAATCTTGCTTTTTGTTCATCTAATGTCTCTCTAGCTTGTTCATCTGATGTCTCTGAAGCTTGTTCATCTAATGTCTCTGAAGCTCGCTTATCGATGCTCTCTGAGTATGTTTCTCCAAATTTCTCCATGCCATCAGACCTTACAATAGAACATATTTCTACCATTATTCTATTGTATCAGGGAGTCCGTGAACCATTCCATCTGAAATGAGATTCGTGCTCAGATCTTGGTTTAGATGAGCAGGGATTCCCGCTTTCCTTGACTCCCTGTGTATCTATCTTTTTCTGAATTACTTAAATCCTTGGATTCTAAATCTCTTATTCCTCTCATTCTTTTTTCTCTTTGTATATAGTCAGTAGTGAATCGTTGATGGAAAGCTATATACTCTGTGGTCCTGGCGGCTTCTTGAAGGAAACGCGCATGTTCCCCAGCTACCCTTGCCTGCATCTGTTCCTGTGTCTCATTGGCACGTTGGTCGGTGCGGGCTGTGTCGGCTCCACCTTGCAATTTCTGGCGAGCCGCCTGGTATGCATCGTCCCACCGTGCTCTATGAATTTCTGCTGCTCTCGCATCTATCGATTGTGATGATGAAGGGCCCTGTTGCTGGGAAGATTCCCGAACAGCCTGCGCGTGTGAGTCGGGCCACCATCTATTATGAATTTCTAGTGCTTCATTGTATGTCGAATCACCTGTCTGTCTATTGGTTCCTAAGCTCACCCCCCTCGAAGATTCTGCTCGGATTTGTCGATCATGAATTACTAGTGCTCTATTGTCTGTCGGATCACCTGTCTGCATATTGGTTCCTAAGCTCACCCCCCCCGAATCGGAATCGAAATCGAAATCGGGATCGAGTTTATTATACTGGCGTCCGGCTTCTGCAGAAGAAGTCCCAGAGGTACCGTAGGATGCTGCTTGGGGTTGTTGATCTGCTGAATCATATGTCAGCATCTTGGTTCCTAAGCTCACTCCCCCCGAATCTGTATCCTGCCAATCTCGTGCAGCCGTATATAGCTTCTTTTGCCCAAGATCAAACTCATCATCGTAGATCTTATTATGTGCCTTATCATGTTTCCAGCCGAGATCCATGTATGTCTGTATTCTATTTTTCATCTTCTGCAGTATGTTACGCATAGCTTGTTCAGTAGCATATTCAGTAGGTTGTTCAGTATACTGCTCAGATTGCATAAAAACAGTGATCTCCCTTGAATTATGTATAGATGCATTAACTGTTAAATCACGTATAAACGTATTATCTATATTATCCATCTTTTTCTGATTACGCATCTCTTTCATCTCTTTCTGACTGCGCATCTTTTCGAGTGTTTCTGCCGGTCCATCGCTTTCTATACTTTCAAGAAGATCATTGTATGCTTTCTTCGTGTTAAATCTATTATCGTCTGTTGTATCTCCTTTTCCTTTTGATCCTGATAGTAATTTCCTTCGGAACTGTTTTCCTTCGGAACTGTCATTGAGGTTCTCGCTGTCAGTAGTTGGTGATACAGCTGACTTTTCAAATCCTTTTTTTGGGCGTTTGCTTACCATAGTATTTCTCCTTATCTATAACATATTGAGAACATTTCTTTCAAAAATGAACAAAACATACGGACTCTCAACAGAGAACGGGAAGCTGCCCCGTTTCCGTATGAGAGCCTGTCCTTATTTGCTGGATATGGTGCTGTTGATACTGAAGCAGGGATGGAATTCCTCCTGCCAGGATAAAGGCCATCTTCTGCTCGTCAGTGAGCGTCTCATAAGCTTGAGAGAGTATCTTATACCAACTTGCGTTCCATGGTACAAATTCCAGGGAGCCAGTCTCACCTCATTGTCCCTCATTGGAAAATTGTCTCTCTGAACGCAGATTGGTATTAGCAGCATTTTGTGTCTCATCGGAAGTCTTGAGGATCTCTTGTTGAAGACAATGTATCTTCTCCATAGCATCCATTCCCAGAAGCCAATCAGTAGCGAGGGATGCTGAATTTCTCATACGTTTATACTCCTTATTTCTAGAATAGGTAAAACAGTCTAGTTAAAAGCAAATTGTATGAACTGCAAGATCAAAATACTCGCAAGAGAAGTCCATGAGGGGGCGAGACATTGAGTCCAACCGGACGAGCATTTTGATCCTACCTGTTCAAGTGTGAGACCTGAGTCTTGAACTTATCACAAGTATACCCGCGACTCTCGGTCATGTCCACGACATCTGCTAGACAACTTTACATAAAAGAAAGCAATTCCATGTACAGCGTATTATACTTCATATCGCCTTTAATACAGGTCAAGAGTAACAAAGTTTAGTTCAGAATTACATTAAATGAGATTAAACTAAAAAATGTGTAATTATCTAGAGTAGCTGTACTTCTTTCTCACAATTCACCTTTCGTTGTTGGCAAGTGAGAAGTACCTCACATCTAGAAGAATACATCATCAGCGTTGATAACGCAACGACAACTGAGCGACAACTAAGCGACATCTGGAGAATATGAGACGCTATTGCGAAGTCTCTCGTTTTGGAAGTGGCTCTATGGTATACTCCCGTTAGAAGCAATGAATACCTGTCTTCTTCATTGTAGGATCATACTGAAAAAAGTATGAATACCTGCCTCATCTGGGCATACCATTTTGAATGATTGTGTGAACTGGCTTCTAAAGCCACTTTAAGGCAAGCGAGCGGTGATATTGTAAGTACCTGCCTTCCAAGCAGTTATCGCCAGCTAGAATCTCATCTCCAACTTTTCCTTGCAGATCGTCTCTTTTGCTAGTCCTGTCTAGTATATCTACACACGTCGACTCTTGGCGAGTTTATCATAGGCAAAACATCTCTCTATAAGGTGAGACCCGGGACGTAGCCTGTCCCGGGTCTCGTTTTACCGTCCATTTGCGCACGCCAACACATTTAAGTGAGCGGCTCATTCCTAAAAACGTCGTGTTTTTCTTTTAAACTATCGGTCCATGAGATATTGGCGGACCGGGCTGGAATTGCACTAGCATCCGACGATACCGACCGCACACGCTCGATTTGGCGTTCGACGGTGAATACTAAGGCTGGAGTAATAAATTGATTGTGGGGCGGCTCTAACGTTGCCTCTACCAGCTGGGCTACCCCGCCATGAGTGGCGGGTGCAGGATTTGAACCTGCCCTGGACGCTATGACCATGAAACTTAACTTCAGTCTTAGTTTGTACTCCGGTTAGAGAGTTTAACGCAAATGAGGTACAAAAGCAATAGCAATTTGACTTTTTTCGACTAACCGAAGAGATAGTCAAAGATCTTCGCACCAACTTTTTGCTCTACCACCTCGAGGTTGTTAGCCTCTTCGCGGGCAAACTTTACAGCCTCCTGGAGCTTCTCAACACGGCTCAATAGTTCATTGATACGCTGAGCTGGAAGGGCACTAGAGAACTTTATGGTGCGCCAACCACCGACTACGACGTCCTCGTAATAGACCTCGACCTGTGCAGGATGTTTCTCAGTTGCTTCTGCCTTCACGTGGTTGCGAGGGATCTTCTTTGTCTTGACTGTCTGTACCGGCTCGGTAGCCCAGCAGTCGGCGGAGGGATCACATGTCCATGTCTCCGAAGAGTCGAGCACTGGCAGTTTTTTAATGAAGGTGTGCAGGTCCACCAATTGCTTCTCAATGAAGAGCAGATAAGTGGCGGGTACCTGCGAGAGTAAAACCTTGCCGTCAACGACTATATCTGCCTTGGCTGTGCAATTCGCCCAATCTTTGGTCGCCACGACGTCGAATAGCTTCGTTAGGCCTTCAGAAATCTTGCGGATGATATCTTCTGCCTTGATCTGCACACGCGTTGACTCAGGCGGAAACTGCTCCCCTTCCTCATCCTTTGGTCGATACGTTCGTGAAATGCCTGCCAGCAATGCAGGCTTCTGGAGGGTTTGATGTGCCTCGGTCAGTTCTTGTAAAGAGCGGCCTTTCGTACCCTTTTCGATAGCAATAACTTGGTTCAGCTTCATATTTTTTTCACCCCGAAAATGGATATTTAATCTGATCTATATTCTAACGACTAGTATACTTAGTGCTGTCAACCGGGGATAGTTCCTGCCTTTCTCGATCTCTGGTTTTGGGAAGCGTTTTGTGTTCTACTTCGTCCTAGTTGAGCTTGTGGTGGAGAACTTTGTTCGAGACCACATGAGTCTAAAAGCCGATTATGTAGTGATAGACCTGTTGCCAATCTTTTCCTGTATTTCTGATATTGTAATATCTCTCCTTATAAGAGCTTCCCACAGCTTTATAAAGCCTCTTCTATATGCTATAGTCCATTCCTCTAGCGTAACTTCCATGTAATTTTCTCTCAGTTTGCTTCTGTAGTGATCGAGTATGTCTTGCGCCATAGCTGTAGCGTTAATGTCTGTAGGGATATTCTTCATAAAGTTGGCATATGCATGTTGCTGTCCAATACTAAAAGCAAACCGTGTAGCATCTGATATGATGGCACGACCCTTTTTGCCACTCATTTCATCTATCTTTGTTTTCCACAGGTTTTTGGAATTGCTGTATCGTCCATTGATGTAGGCTCGATATCTCTCCTGTATACCTTTTTCTGTAAGTGGGATATTTACCAGACTCTCCATTTCCCTAGCTGTTAGCCCGTATCTCCCACTGCGTGTAGGCACGATTGTGGCAATAACAAGTGTGTCAAAAGCTTCACAAAAGTTCACAATGTATAACGGGAGATTTTTATCTTGATAGCTTTTACGTACTCTTTGGTAGAAATCCATATAGTAGCGCAGAAAATAGCCTGATATCGAACCATCTAATTCAATACTATGCGGTAAACCGGAGCTAATCTTTCCCATATCAGATAGGCACGGGTAAAAAATAACTTGAGCTTCTCACTCCTGCGGGACCGCCCGATAGTTCCAAGATCCAAGAAAAGAGTCAGCCAAAGTGGTCACCTCCTTGAGACTGGTCGCACAGGCCTTACGCCCCGTTTCATAGATTTTGTCGGAAAGAGAGACAAAAACTTTTAATCCCTGAGCAGTCTTTGCTTTCTCCTCAATGAGCTGTTTCGCCTTCTCGACGCTTGTGATGACCGAGCGAGAAAAGGCACGAGCAACATGACAGAAAAGTTTATGCTCGATGGGATTAAATTTCGAGGTATAGGGGGGATAATGGGCAATACGTATTTCAATGTGCAGGGCATTCGCCAGTTTTTGGAGGTCTTCCTTTTTTTTGACATCCATACTTATAACTGGATTACCCTTGTTTATATATTCTTCCTTGTATTTCTTAATCTGCTTAAATTGCTCATCTCAATGTTCCACCTCTTTCACCGTCTTTGATTTCTTCATCTTCCTTTTGACATATCCATGCTTCTTCAAGAGTTGCTTGACAACATGCTTTGTGACGGTTGTATAACCTTTCTCATGAAAAGCTGCCACAATCTGGTCTTGCGTCAGATCCGTCCATTTGATCTTCTCATCCATGGGACTTCCAGCCGTATGTTCCTCCACAATCGAGGAAAACACGAGATTGATGTGGCTGATCTTCACCATAATTTTTTCGCGTCCTCCCCCGGGCCGTCTGCTGCGCCCCGGCGCAAGAGCAGCCTCCTTTTGCGCCAGAAGATCTTCTCTTCCAGCCCGCACCGTTCCTGCACTACAACCTAGAATCGCACAAATATATTGTTGTCCTCCATACCCCAGTTTCATCACTTCGGCTGCTGCATACATTCTTCGGTCTCTTTCCGAGAGTTGCTCGTATACCTGTCTCATCGCCTTCTTCGTTTCTTCTGTGTAGTTACCTTGAAACTTTCCCATCGTTCCTGCCTCTTCGCCTCTTTGGTGAGAGCACCTCCCCAAAGAGGCGCACTCTCCCCCTATTCTCTCATCTACTCCCCCACTTTGTCAAATTATTTTTTACCCAGTCCTAATTCACAGACCCTGTAATTCTCTAATTCAGTCTTGCAAAACAAGTATTTTTAAGGTAAACTCTTTGGGTGCTGGATTGGATCTGTTCCTGCAATAAATAATCAGCTCTGAACAGTACAGAAATTTGCAGTAGTCATACCAGTACAAATTTATGAGGGGTTGTTGATGGCGAAGACGATAGGCTTCTATCAAAATTTCCGTCTTGATATACAGCGCTTAAGTAATGCCCTTTGCAGCATCCAACAAGAGCCTGAAATGAGCCATGCTGCATTAGCTCAATGTATGAGTGTTGATCTGCCCGTTGCAGATGCATTCTCTGCTTGGTTACGACACACTGGCCTAGTCGAACCTATACCTCGCAAGAGGCCACAAAAAGCCATTGTTCATAGGCTCAGTCCCTTTGGCGAACTAGCTTACCAATACGATCCAACCCTCATGGATATTGGTACACAGTGGGTCCTGCACTACTATTTAGCGACTAGGCGAGCAGAGGCTTCAGATGCTTGGCATATATTGGTGAATAAGTATTTGTCTCATCACCTTCACTTTACCGCTGACCAGTTTCGGTCCTATTTTAGTAGTCTCATGGAAAATGAGGCTAAAAGTCGTCAAGCCCTTGACAGAGACCCGTTGGTGGCTCTGGCAACCTATATCCGTGCGGATGTCCTTGGACAGCTCCAAATTCTCAAAAAGCAAGCTAAGATGTACACAGTGGGCCAACCGGAATTGCCACCAGCCTTGATCGTTGGATATATGCTCTTCGATTGGTGGCAGTATCACTACGATCAGACGGACACATTACGCTTTTCACAGCTTTGTAACGAGGAGGAGAGCTTAGGGCGTATCTGCCTTGCCGATGCTAGCCAAATACGTTGTTTTATTGTAGAATTGACAGGATTAGGGTATCTAAGCTTCTCAGAAACTCAGCATGAACCTGTACATCGGCTCTATCGAGATCACCCTAGTGTTCTTCTAGAACGTTATTACACACAACATGAATGTTAAAGATCTTGCGCTAGATCTCGAAACACGTATCAATCGAGTATGCAACGCACAAAAGCGCTATCGCGTGCTCTGGATCGTTGGAGAACCACGCTGTGGAAAAACCTCGCTTTGTCGCTCTATCTGCGCCGAGCGAGGATGGAGATATGTCAATTTTACACTCGATCAAGGTTTCCTAGATACCTTGATTGGGCAGGAACAAACCTACAGGCCAGAAGATTTTCTCGACGATTTGTCTACGTGGTGTGCCCAGACAAGCGAGGAAATACTCATTTTGGATGAAATTGAACCTGTACTAAGCCTGTGGAATTGGGGGCAACAAGAGATTTTCTTCAAGCGAATTGGACGAGCTACCGGCTTATGTATAGGAGTTGTTATCGTGACTCGTTCTCGAAATGCTCAACAACTCCATCAGATACTATCAGAAATGCATTCAGATCATATTTATGAAATGTCGCAGGGAGCAGACTCATGACACAAATGATGCGCGATGTGGTAGAAATCCAGGGTGGATTTAAACCTTCAGTACAGCTACCGAGGGATTTCTTCGATGAAGAGACTAATCGTCATTTTGTTGAAACTTATATCCCTACAGAAGAGATCCTTGATATCTTCATGCGTGTACGAGACAGTCTACAACCTAACTCAGAAAATCGCGCCAAATTATTTACTGGCACGTATGGCACCGGGAAATCCGATCTCATGCTGATGATCGCAAACTATGTCACCCGTTCCTCCAATGACCCCTTATTAGCTCCATTCTTTGACCGTTTGAGAGTTCTGAACAGTACAAAAGCTGAGATGATCTATGATGCCCGCCTTGGCAAGCCACCTTTCCTACTTGTACTCCTACAAGCGGATACTGCAAGCACTTTTAGCAGTTTTGTCATGGATGGTTTAGCAAAGGCCATCACAGCAGTAGATCAACAAGGTGTGCTCGGTACAACCTACTATCGCGCTGCTCAAGACCTGATTACCTTTTGGGAAAGTGCGCACCCTGACAACATCGATCGTTTCGAGCGAGAGCTGCAAGAGTCCTATAACATGACACTTCCGCAGCTCAAGCGTGACTTAGCAGGCCCACATGCTGACACAGCACTGAGCCGTTTCTCCGAGGTCACAGCAAAGGCCATTGGCATGCCTTTCCATCCCACTGCTGTCATTGAAAGGCCCCACGAGGCGTTTGAAGCGGTTGCCAAGGTGCTTGTGGAACTCGGAATGTACAGTGGCATTTTCGTTATTGCCGATGAGTTTACTCACTTATTGAAAAAGTTAGCGGAAGCAACCACAGCCTCACCTGATATCAAAGCCATCGACAATCTGGCAGAAATAGCTACTCGTTCCGGCAAGCATCAGGTACACTTCTATATTGTGAGCTTGGAAGGCTTTTCTAGTGCATTAGCGAGTACACGCACATCGCAAACCGCGTTAGAGCGCACTGGTGGACGCTTTATTCAAGGCCAGGAGGAATTGCGCTCCCAACATATGGAAGATTTGATTTGTGCATCTATAGTGAAGAAGGTGCCTCCTAAGACGCTGCTGGCAGACACCCCTGCCCAACGTGATAAACTCCTCACACTAGCTATGCACTTCTGGGGAAATCGCGCCACAGGCTCTTACAGTCGCGAG
>Ga0193728_1001488_pt1 | contig 11920 bp, 10 predicted proteins | sample U1c1metaG_FD_143037 | JGI IMG/M metagenome (GOLD analysis project Ga0193728, IMG submission 143037) | Soil microbial communities from a riparian zone of the East river system, Colorado, United States - U1c1 | ecosystem: Environmental > Terrestrial > Soil > Riparian zone | place: USA: East River...
TCACCCTTGGCGCTCTCTCCAGCGCTTAGTGTTACTGACGCGCCAGGAGCAATTCGCGCCGCGTCGGTTGGCGAAACGTTGAAGATGATATCGAGTGCGTTCAGGTCAGCTACTTCGACGATCGGCTGAGTGATGTCGACCGATGCTCCAAGTGGCGCGTTGAGCTTCGTGACGACACCGGAGATCGGCGACCGGACAGTTGCGAGCTGCTCCGACCTGCGCGCGAGAGCTGCTGCCGCTCGAGCCTGTGCGAGCTCGGTTGCCGCTTGGTCGGCATCCTTCCGTGGAACGATCCCCGCCTCCGCCAAACGCTGGGCTCTCTCATAATTGCGCTCCGCCGCGGTGAGCGCCGCGTTAGCACTTTGAGCGGCTGCTACGAAGGGCGCCTGCTCGAACGCTACGAGCGCCGTTCCCGCCCGAACCTTCTCGCCGAGCGATACATACACGGTCGCGATGCGAGCGGGAGCGGGCGGGCTGAGAGATGCTATATGCCCACTTCGGGCGCTGACCGTTCCGATCGAGCTGATAAGCTCCGCGAACGGCTCGATGGTCGCGACCGCCGACTTGACCTGAACGAGCGCATTCGGATCACCGGCATCGCTTCCGGACTTTCGGCAGCCGAGAACGATGGCAATCAGGAAGATGGTTGTGATGCGCTTCATCGTATGGGCTGGGGCGGAGACACGTTGTAAAGTCCGAGAATTGCGCTCGCGATCCAGGCCTCGGCCAAATCGTCGACGTACTGCGACAGAATCTCTCGCGCGTTGCGCTGCGCCTCGAGCACGGCAGGAAGCCCCTGCGCTCCTTCACGGTAAGCGGTGAGGGACATCGCGGCAATGCGCGTCGCGCTCTCTACCAGCAGTCGATCGCGCCCGATTTTGTCCAGCGCGAGGTTGCGCGATCGAATCGCGCGCCCGATCGCAGCTTTTGTCTCCAGTTGCGCCAATGCGAGCTCGGCCCGGGCGCGTTCGCGCTCCGCTTCGGCCAGCGCGATTGGGCCGCGGTTGCGATTGAGCAGCGGTAGCGGAATCGAGAGACCAAACGTGGGGAGAATTCCCGGCTCAGATGGATCTCCATGCTCGATCCCGGCCTGAATGCTGAAGGGTGCGAAAATGCTTCGTCGCTGAGCGCGGACGGAAAAATCCGCCGCGGTAAGTGCCTGTTCGGCCGCAGCTATCGGAAGGGGTCGAGCCGGGATGGCGTCCGGATTTCCGGCTGGAGGATGCGTCAGCGAATCGACCGGAGTAACTGTGACTCTGCTCGTATCCAGCCCCATCGCCGTTTGCAGATCGTAGAGGGTGGAGATGTAGGTGAGCGAGTCAGCAGCCGCCATGTTCGCCGCCTGACCGGAGTTCACCGTTGCCAAGAGCACATCAAGCTCGCTGGCATCTCCTGCGTCTCGCCTCACGATCGACATTCGGCGGAGGCTGTCCGCGTCCTTCGAGTTTCGCCGCGCGAGACGAAGATGTTCGGCCGCGGCGAGTGCCCGGGTGTAGGTCGTGTCGGCATCGAGAGCGGCGGCGGCCCGCTCGAAGTGGAAGCGATATTGACTCGCGAGCCTCGCAGCCTGCGCAGACTGAATACGCGCTGAACGAGCTCCCGTGATGTCGAGCGGCAGATCCACGACCTCGTGATAGTTGGGTGTGGATTTCGTGTAGGTCGCAGCGAGGCTCGGGTTGTCCCACTGCCGCGCGGTTCGTAGCTGCGCAGTGCCGACGAGCGTGTCCGCGCGAGCGAGGGCCGCTCGCGCTCCTCGGGTGACGGCCGATTCCACCGCCTGCTCCCTTGTAAGAGGTTCTTGGCTGCGTGCAACGGCCGAGAGGGACACGAGGAATGCAGCTGCGGGGACGAGAAATCGCATCAGGAAATTTACGCAGCCTTGTTGAGACGAGTCGGGTGGGACAAGGCCAGTTCCATGCCTCGCGCCCACCCGATTGTCGTTTCTATCATCTCAACGGAGGCTAGGCCTCCGGGCAAACCTACTTCTTTGCCGCCTTCTTTTCCTTGGCCTCTTTAACCGCCTCAGCCTTTTCGGCCTTCGGGGTCTCGTGCTGCTTGGCGACGACGGTACCATCGATCGCGTTGACGTTCACTTCGTCGATTCCTGTCTTGCCCGCGACGGTGATGTCATAGGAGTAGATCAGCTTGCCACCCTCGCGCTCGAGCTCACTGGACTTCACGGCACCGTTCGGGACTTCCTTGAGAGCGGTGGCGCGGGCAGTCGCCTCGGAGATCTTCGCTTCTTTCTGGAGCGAGGCCTGCGTATCGGCCTTCTTCACCGTCGCGTGACGCTTGCTGGTGGTCTGCGTCGCGGGCTTGACGGCGGTCTTGTACGTCGATGTGCCCTGCGCACCGGCGACGGCGGTGCTTGCGGCCAGAGCTACTGCTACTGCGATTGCCTTGAACATGCTTACTCCTCCAAATGTTTGAAACTTCAGCCCACGTGAATCGCGGGAATGAGCCAGCGGTTATGCCATGAATCATACGCGGACTAGCTGTCGTGTTGATTACACCAGAGCGGGGTATAGCTGTCGTCCCGATTACAGAAGTATGCGGTACGCGACTGGCAATGTAGATTGCCGCCAATGCGAGTACTTCTTGTCGAGGACGACCCCGGCCTGGCCGCGATAATCAAGACCGGGTTTGCCGAGCACGGCGTGCAGATCGTCACAGTGGCGAACTATGGCGATGGGAGCATGAAGGCGGTGCTCGGAACCTTCGACGTCATCATTCTGGACGTCATGCTTCCGGGCGGAAACGGCTTCGATCTCTGCCGCGAGCTGAGAGTGCGTGGGGTCGCCACCCCCATATTGATGCTCACGGCGCGCGATACCGTCGACGATCGCGTCGCCGGGCTGGAGGTTGGTGCCGACGACTATCTGACCAAGCCGTTCGCGTTTCGAGAGCTCCTGGCACGGGTGAGGGCTTTAGGGAGACGTCGCGGCGCTCCCTTGCCTGAGACGTTGAAAGTCTCTGACCTCGAGGTCGATCTCGAGGCGCAGCGCGTGCGACGCGCGGGAAAGTCGATCGAGCTCACGGCCAAGGAGTTTTCCCTCCTCGAGTTCTTCGTTCTCCACAAGGGCCAGGTGGTGGATCGGGCAGCGATCACCGCGCACGTCTGGGACGAGAACCATGACCCGTTCACAAACGTTCTCGAGGTGCTGGTGAGGCGACTGCGCCGCAAGATCGACGATGACTACCAGTTCAAGTTGATCCAGACAGTGCGCGGCGCCGGATACCGATTTGGCGATTGAAGCGACCTCGTCGCGCGTGGGGCTTCAACGCCTCGTTCGCCTGCGGCATCGTCTCACAATCTGGTACGTCGCAACCTTCGGGCTGATAATATTTCTGCTCGGCATGGGATTGTTCGCGGTGATCAGCTACCAGCTGTCGCAACAGCTCGATGATTCGCTGAGGAGCGCCACGCTGGAGCTGGTCCGCGCAGCACGCATTAGGGAGATGGAGGCTGGCGCGCGCGGGCGCGTCGTCGACGCGGTGGACGAGCTGAACATCCCCGATCGCGTCCTCTATCTGCTCGACGTCAACGGCAATCCCATAAAGCCGGCCAAGGCCGACAACTGGATTCGCCAGGCCGCGAAAACAGCGGGCGCTTCGGGGCAGATCACTCTCCAAAACGAAGTTCCCGAGGACAAGACACTCCGGCTCCATGCAATGCGATTCAAGCTGGCGTCCGGCCGAGAGCTGGTCGCGGTCGCGGTTGCGGACCGGGTAGAGCTGGAAGATAAATACGCGGATCTCATCACAGCGTTCGTGGTGATCGCGTTCGCTGCGCTTTTCCTTCTCGCCGCCGGCGGATTCATTCTCGTTCGCAAATCGACGGCGCCGATCGAGCGTTCGATCGAATTCATGCGGCGGTTCATGGCCGATGCAGCCCACGAGCTGCGGACCCCGATCACCATTCTGCGAACCCGCGCCGAGGTCGCGCTGCAGCAGCCGCGAGAGGCGGCAGACTATGTATCCGCGCTTCAGGGCATCGAGGCGGAGGCACGGCGACTGGGAGGCATTGTCGACAGCCTGCTGGTGCTGGCGAGGGCAGATGCGGGCGAGCGGCAGATCGAGAAGACGCGCATATTCCTCGACGACATCGCCATCGACGCGGCCGGTGCGGCGCAGGTCGTCGCGCGGCAGAAGAACGTGGACGTCACAGTCGACCTCTTCGAAGAAGCGCCGGTCGACGGTGATCCCATTCTCATTCGTCAGCTCATCATGATCGTGCTGGACAACGCCGTGAAATTCACGGATGCCGGGGGGCAAGTCCATGTTCGGGTGTCGATGCTCCAGGGCGCGCCAACGTTTGCCGTCGAGGATACCGGCATCGGAATCAAGCAGGAGGAGCTGTCACGGGTCTTTCAGCGATTCTTTCGCGGCGAAACGGCGCGGAGCAGAACGGACGGCGCCGGGCTCGGACTCTCCATCGCGAGCTGGATTGCGCGCGAGCACGGGGCCGACATCTCTTTGAGCTCCGAGCCCGGCAAGGGAACGAACGTAATTCTCACCTTTCCGCCCGCGGCGACGGTGTCATCGTAGGGACAGGTGAATCGTCTAGTCTACGAAGCTTGCAACGTTGAACCGTTCTCCAACGAGGGTCGTGCACACACTCAGACTACGGCGAATCTCCCGGTATCGATGGCCGCTCGTGATTACCGCATCACTCGTAATGACGGCGGTTTTTTCATTGTCGCCACTGGTCGATGTCAATGATCACGGCGCGGCGGCAACGGAAAGTCTCCGGACTTCGCTGGCGTATGACGTCGTCGCGCCATTCTCGAACGTCCTCGATGCGCTAACGCTTCTCACCCCCGCGCAAGACGTGGCGACGTTCGCACTATGCGCGGTCGTCGCATTCGGCTTATGGATGCGAACTCGTGGGCGCAGGCGTGCGGGTGTCGTTCCGTGCGGGTTGCCAAGGACCGCGCTCTGCTTCTGCGGTGGAGCAGTGGCGATCGCGGGCATTATGCTGATTGCCATGAGACCGATGGCATCTCTCGTCCTCGCTGATCCGGATCTTGTCGCGGTCGACTTTCACAGTCACACCGACGCATCACACGATGGACGACCCGGGTTCGATCCCGAAAGAAACCGGGAATGGCACTCGAGCTCCGGGTTCAACGCGGTGTATGTGACGGACCACCGCACCTTCGATGGCGCCCTCGACGGGCTGACGCGAAATCCCGAGAGAGCTGGCGAGCGAACGGTGCTTCTTCCCGGCGTCGAGCTTCGCGACGGCGACCAGCATCCGATTCTTCTCGGCGTTGACCCGAAGCGCATGCGAATCACGTCCCCCGACTGGGAAGGCGCGGCCGTTGAAGCCGACGGCGGTCCAGCACCGCCGATACTTCTGCTCTCTCTGCCCGGCAACATCGTCCGAATTCCAGCAAGCGAAACCGATGGCCCCGTGCGCATTGCCGGCGTCGAAGCAATCGATGGATCTCCGCGAGGCATGGCGCAATCCGCGCGAGATCAGGATGCCATCATCGCGCTCGCCGAAGCACGGCATCTCGCGATGATATCGGCATCGGACAATCATGGCTGGGGGCGAACGGCTCCGGCATGGAGCGTTTTGCGGATTCCCGGATGGCGTGACATGACCCCGGCCGCGCTCGACATCGCGATCCGCCTCACGATTATCAGCCAGGGCACGCGCGCGGTCAAAGTGATCGCGCGAAGAACTGCACCTCCGCCCGGAAACCGCCTCGAGACGGCAGCCGGGGGCATCGTGGTTGCACTGGTCATGATGCGCACGATGAACGTGTCAGATCGCTTTTCGTGGGCGGCTTGGAGCTGGGGACTCTGTTTTCTGTCGCTGCGAAGCGCTCGCCGCAACGCGAACAAATCGCGGGCCCGGTTGAAGAAGCAAACGGAAAGGAAACTCAGGCCGGCGATTGACGTGGCCGCATAGCGGAGTATCCCGAACAAAATGTCATCTGCACCCCACCCCGTCCCGACCAGTCGCCTCCGCGATTGGCTCGGCAAGCTGATCACGTTCTGGACACTCATCGTCCTCGTGTCGGCAATCGCAATCGGTGTGTTCGCGGATTTGGGCGAGGACGTTGCCGCGCGTTCGACGACGCAGTTCGATAATTCGGTGCGAGCGTGGTTCATGTCGCACCAGAACCCCGTTGTGTACAAGCTCGCCTACGTGATAACGTGGATCGGTTCCCCGATCGTAATGGTTTTCGTCGCGATCGCGGCCGGCGTGTGGTTCTACGGCCAGCGGGGCAGGAGCAAAGCAGGAATAATGGTTGCCGCTCCCGCCGTGGGAGGACTCGTCTCCGGAGTCATAAAAGTCATCTTCGGCCGGGTAAGGCCGGCGGGCGCGGCTCTCCTAAACGAGAAGAACTTTTCCTTTCCGAGCGGACACGCCGCTACTTCGGCGGCGGTGATGGTCACGTTGTGCTACGTCCTGGCGCGCGAGCGGATGATTTCGTGGCGGGCCGCGATCATAATTGGCGGCACCGTCCCTCTCGTCGTTGGACTCACTCGCCTGTATCTCGATGTCCACTGGACTACCGACGTCGTCGGTGGCTGGGCGGTCGGGCTCCTGGTTGCCGCCCTGAGCGCCGGGCTGTACGAGTATGTGCGTCGTGATGCGCCGCCGGGAAGCGGGAGCGTCAAGAATCCTTCAGGTCCCTGAACGGCAGCGACCCAGCTCAGTGCTTGAGTGCGCTCTCAACATCCTTCAGTAGTTGAGCACGCGCCGCCGGGTCGAATACACGACCGTTGGCAATCACAACCGCGATTCGACGCGTATTTCGGATGTCAGTGAGTGGATTCGCGTCGAGCAGAAGGAGATCCGCGACCTTTCCCTGAGCCACGGTGCCGAGCGAGTCGAGCGCGCCGAGAAATTCTGCTGGATTGTATGTGGCGGTGCGAAGCGCCTCGAGCGGTGTGAGACCTGACCTCACGAGCAGCTCCAGTTCCTGGTGAAGGCTGAATCCGGGATAGACGAAAGCCTGTGGCATGTCCGTCCCCGCCAGCAGCTTCACACCCGCTTCCTTCAGCTCACGCGTGCGGTCGAAGCTGAAGTAGCTGCGCACGACCATCGAATCGGCCGGTTTGATTCTACCAGCCCGGTGCACCCATCCGCCCTGCACGATTCCCGGGACGTACTTCGCCCACTCGGGATGCGTGCTCGCGCTGTCGAATCCGTGAGCGTAGGGTTGGTAGACGACAAGCGTCGGAGTGAACCACGTGTGGTTGCGGGCGAGAGTCGCAATCACTGACTTGCAAATCGCTGGATCGTACGACGCATTGATCACCTGCGCCTGGGCCTTGATCATGGCGAGCTGATCGGATTCGGCAACGGCCGTGTCCGCGAATCGTGTGCGCAGCAAGCTGTCCTTCGACGTGCACGCGCGCATAAGATCGTCTTCGTGCTCCATGCTCCGCTGACCTGCGTCCGACGCTTCCACCATGCTCACCGAGTACGGAACGTGGCCGGCGAACGGAACTCCCACCTTCTTCGCCTCTCTCACGATACCGAAGTACGCGGCGCGTGGAATCCACGAATACACCTTGAGGAAATCGGCTCGACGTGATCCGTCCTTCCTGTGCGATAGAGTGTCGACAGCCCTGACGCCATCCTGCTCGGTGACGACGTGTGCTACGAACCTGGCCTTGTTGATCGTGCCATCTATTCGCGCGCCAGCGACAAGACGCGGGCCGACCTCACGACCGGCCGCTATGTCAGACCTCCATCGGAGCGTGGTATCGATGTACCAGCCCATATCGCGCGCACCGGTGATGCCATTCGCGATCATGAGTGGTCCGGCGAACTCGGAGAACACCCAGACGAAGCCATGCACGTGCATGTCCCACAGCCCGGGCATGAGGAACTTCCCTCGACCATCGATAATCCTGGCGTCGGCGGGAATCGTCGCCGACGCCGCGGGGCCTACGTAGCTGATTCGGTTACCCGACACCAGCACCGTATAGTCGGGACGGACCTCGCCGCTCTCGACGTCGATGACAGAGACGTGGGTGATGGCGATCGCCTTCTGCACCGGAGAGCCGGCGCAGGCCGGCGCAACGAGTGCCGCGATCGCGATCGCCCAGCGAACTATCTGGCCGTGCGCTTTACTCGCCAGGTTCCCGTCTGTGGTGTGTTGGTTGGTGAACCGCGCGTGGTGAACGTTCCGTCAATGGTGTCGCCGTTCACATTGCCCGTGAACGCAGTCACGACCGCGCAGTCGCACGTGGGATCTCGATATGCGTCGAGCACGCCGCTCACGGTGTCGCCCGCGACCCGCACCAGCTTGATGGTCAGCACTTGCGACGCGGAGCCCGGGTTCTGGATCGGTACACCGCCCGTTGTCGTCGTGGCGTACGGCGTCAATGCCTTGCCGTACTCGCGCGGAACCATCACCACATCTCCACTCGCGGCGTCGCCCGAGGGCGACAAGTTGAAAACGATACTTCCGCTTCTACCCGTGGCTGGGCTGCTGTACTCGCCCACCCACTTCCCTGCCAGCGATGCGCGAGCCGCCGAGTCGCCGGTGACGGTGATCGGCGTCGGCTTTGACGCGCAGGCCACCATGAAAGCGGCCGATGCGGCAAGGAACAGTCTGTTGGACTTCACGACTCCCTCCTCAGTGAAAAGCGTTCGACGGAAGGGTGGGTGGCAGTAGTGTCGCTCCGATCCATGGACTACGCTAGGTCCGGTCATTCACCAAGCTGCGGCGAAATCTTCCGCTCGCGCTGACTGGCGGCAGTTTGAACGGGCCGTATTATTCGGGCGTGGCTCGCTCACTCTGGTCTCGTGTTCTTGTTGGCGTGTGGGGTATTTGGCTCACCACGTCGATGTCCGGCATGGCCGGCGTCCATATGTCCCATGGCGCCGACGGTCATGGCGCGGGGCACGCGCACGTCATGGAGATGGGCTCGGCGCCGCCTGGGTCACCCGTACCCGCAGCCGAACACGCCGGTCATCACGACGCTCAAGTCACGGCCGGGACGTGCGGGGTCGCGTCAAAGGATAATTCGCATCACGCGCTGGCCGGCTTCGCATGTCTCGAGCAGTGCTGCTGTGGAACCCCGCTCGCGATCGCTGCCAGAGCCGTCGCCCTCGGCGCCAACCCTCGCGCCAACGCTCTGCTCCAAGGTTACGCCGAAGCCGTCACCGCCCGCGCTCGGCGAGCCCACTCCCAGCCGTTTGCCAACGGTCCTCCCACCGCGGTCTAGCTCACAAAATCCGACGTAGCTAGACGTCGAGTCGCAAACGCGGCTCGACTGTGTTCGCACTTCGCGGCCGGCGCTGATTGCCACCCAAACGGGTTTGGCTTCCGGGCCCCGCGCATTCCCGATCCATTTCACGGTCCATGGAGGACTTGTGTATTGCAGACAGTTGTCCGTGCGGGTTAGTCTCGCTCACCTCACGATCTTCATATTGGCGGCGGGCGCAAGCTCCGCTCGAGCTCAGGATACGACCACTGCACCGCGACGCGATTCGGTCTCGATGCCGCGGCGCGATTCTACTTCGATCGATTCGGCAGCACGGCTGAAAGCGGTCACCATTGTTGCGACGCCGGCCGAGCGATCCCAGCCACTGAATGCGACTCACGTCGATGCGGCCGTCATCAGGGCCACACCGTCGAGCAGTCCGTACGAACTGCTGCGTCAGACATCAGGAGTCGAGGTGCACCTTCAGGGGCAGGGGCCGGGCTTTGCATCGGATGCATCGCTGCGAGGATTTAGCTCGGACCACTCGACCGATCTTGCGTTGTGGGTGGATGGAGTGCCGATCAACGAGCCGATGAACGGCCACGCCGAGGGTTACAATGACTGGGCGGTGCTATTTCCTGGCGGAATTCAGGATATCGATGTCCTACACGGTCCTACCAGCGCATTGTTTGGGAATTTTGCGCTCGCTGGTGTCGTCAATGTTCGGACGTTGGAACGGATGCGCGGATCGGAGATCACCGCCAGTGGCGGCTCGTTCGGTCGGGCCGACGTCATGGGTCTCACCGGGTTCGATCACGGAACGAGCGGCGGCGTCCTCGGAGCACGATACGAGCGTGAAGATGGCTTTCGACCGAATTCGCGTTTCAACATTGGACAGGGGCACGCGCGGATCGTGCACGATCTCTCTCCGGGCGTCACGCTCGACGGCGGCGCCGAAGTCTACGGCGGCAACTGGAGATCGCCGGGTTTTCTCAGCCAGGACGAATTCACTGCGGGCGAATACGACATCGTTTCCAACCCGACAGACGGCGGCTACAAGAGGCGCGCGCAGGAACGTCTGAGTCTGAGAGTTCTCTCTGGAAACATGTTCTGGAGGACGACCGCCTATTCCACGCAGGGCAGGTGGCAGCTCTTCCTCACGATTCCTCCCGCAGGTGGCCGTTTCGAAGGGACTGGAAGTCAGACCGAGGAGGAAGATTCGCGACTCGGATTTGGTGCGACCAGCGCCGTCACATGGGCGCTGTCGTCGAGTGAGATCACGCTCGGCGCAGAAACGCGATGGGATCGGTCACACTATCGGAATTATTTCACCACCACGCGCGTCCGAGATTCGGTGGCTGAGCTGGTGACGGGGCGTCAGATTCTGGCCGCGCCGTTTCTGCAATCGTTCGTCAATCTGACGGATCGTTTGCGGCTGGACCTCGGGGCGAGATACGACTTCCTCGACACGCGCTCGACTCCGGATGGAGAAAGCGCGGCAAGCGCCAGTCACGGTGTATTCTCGCCAAAGCTTGGCGCGCTGTTTCATCTGGTGCCTGATCTCGGCATTTACGGAAACGTGTCACGCGGTTTCCGCTCGACCGACGGCGTGATCGGCGATCCCACGCTTACACCCGTCACGGCGTGGGCATATGAGACGGGGCTGAAGATGGATTACAGGGGATCGAGCGCATCGGCGGCGCTCTTCCGAATGGACGTCAGCAACGAGCAGACGTTCAACCCTATCACGCTCGAATCGACGAGTGGGGGCGCGAGTCGGCGTCAGGGTGTCGAGCTGGATTGGCGAACGAGCGCGATAGGCGGGATCGGCACATTCTCCGGCGATTGGACGTTCAACGACGCGCGGTATCGAAGCCTCGTCGCAGGCCCGGGCGAAGGCGGCGAGCCGCCGGTGGCGTTGAACGGACTCCGCGTCTATAACACTTCCAAATATCTGGGTACCGCGGCTCTCGATCTTACGATGCCCGCGGCGCCATGGAGGCTTCGCTTGAGCGGAAACTGGGTGGGCGGATATTCACCGTTCGACCAACCGGGAGTGGTATTGGGTGGGTACGGACTCGTGCACTTGAGCGCGACATGGACGCTTCGCACGCTCGAAGCTGATGTGGGAGTACGAAATGTTTTCGACCGCGCATATCCGGAATTGGTCGCGGGCGATGTTGTCTCGCCGGGCCAGCCTCGCACTGTCTTCGTCACGCTGCGCGCTCGGAATTAATCGGGACGCGGAATCGCTCAATCACGACTTTCGTGACGACAGCAGGTGGTGGAGAAAAAACAATCCCGCGGCGTTCGCGGGATTGTTTTTTCAACGTGCCGAGCAAGCGCTCAGCCTCAACTCGCTGGCTTGACGCCTGTCGTTACCCAGCTCGCGAGCGTCTGGAATGAGCTCACAACCAGCGGCGTCGGAAAGTTGCAATGGCCGTAGTTCGGTACGCCGCGTTGCAGCAGCATGCCCGACGCACCAGCAGATGCCACGATGTTGGCGAAGGCCGGCTCGTGAAAGAACGGAACGAGCGGATCCCAGAAGTTGTGAACGCTCATGACTGGGATTCTGAGATCGCCAGTCGGCAGATAGTACTTCTCGAGATAGTTCTGCGCGTCGGGCGGCATGTCGTAGCGCGTCACTCCGACGTTGGAGGCGGCGATCATCGAGGCGATGAGCGGCACGAGCGAGGGATCCGGAACGGCCGGTGTGCCCATTGTGTAGACCGTTTCGCGA
>Ga0193728_1001489_pt1 | contig 11917 bp, 9 predicted proteins | sample U1c1metaG_FD_143037 | JGI IMG/M metagenome (GOLD analysis project Ga0193728, IMG submission 143037) | Soil microbial communities from a riparian zone of the East river system, Colorado, United States - U1c1 | ecosystem: Environmental > Terrestrial > Soil > Riparian zone | place: USA: East River...
CATCTTTGGCGCCACGCAGGCCCTATGGCCGCTGGCGGTGGTCGCGTCGTGCCGCTACGCCGCCAGGACGGCCACCCGGCCCGGCCAGGCGCCCACGCTGGACCGGCCAGCCGCGCGCGTCCTGCCGGCGGCACACGGCCTCGGCCCGCACTGACCGTAATCGCGTTTAGGCGGAACTGGCCGAGAATTACCGTGTCTCGCAGCCGACAGCCAGTCACGCCATCTCCATGATCATTCCGCTGCTGGGAAAGGTCCTGAAGGATTACGTGTCCCAGCGGATGAGCTGGATCCGCCGGTCCGGTACATCGCTGGTCATGGACCCGTGACCAGGAACTATACCCAGGCAAGCACAAGATCGCGGGAATGGGCGTCCAGGTCGCCTGCGACGAGATCAGCCCCTCCCCGGCAGTCAGACGCCTCGCTATTCCCTACAAATCCTGTCTGTAATTACTGAAAATAGGCAGCGGTTGACTCCCCGGAACCTGGTTGATATGTTATTAATTCGAGATAAAGACGAGACCACGTCGACAATGGCGTGAAACGTGGATTGCGAACTTACTCTATCCGTCCGAGAGCGTGGGCGCTCTGGCGGGGACGCGGTCTTCCGTAAGCAGAAACAAGGGAAACTGCGAGGAGGAACGTAATCATGGTCACGACTGACACTTTCCTCAAGGAGCATGGCGAGTCCTTAATCGACGAGCTCTACGAGATGATCCGCATCCCCGCGATCTGTGTTGAAGGCGGTCCTGCCATCGATGAGATGGCCTTATCTACCGCTCAGAAATGTGAAGCAGCCGGTCTGAAGACCCGGATCGAGAAGACTGGCGGCCATCCCGTGGTCTACGGTACGGGCGGCCCGGAGAACGCACCGTTCACTCTGATGTTGTACGGCCACTATGACGTGTTCCCGATCTCCGGCCAGGACGGCTGGAAGACCAGCCCGTTCGATCCCGAGCGCATCGGGGACCGGATCTTCGCCCGCGGCTCCGGCGACAACAAGGGCCAGTTCCTCGCCCACCTGGCCGCCCTGCGCTGGTGGAATGAGCAGCCCGGCGGCCTGCCGATCAAGGTCAAGGTCATCATCGAGGGGGAGGAAGAAGCCGGAAGCCGGCACTTACCCGAGTTCGTGAGCAGCAATCGGGCGGAACTGGACGCCGACCTCTGCGTTTACTCCGATGGCCCGATGCTCCCCGGTGACCAGCCGACCCTGCTGTTCGGCGCACGCGGCGCCCTCGTGCTGGAGTTCGCCAGCGCCGGCCCGGTGCAGCCCGTCCACTCCGGTAACTTCGGCGGCGTCGTCGCCAATCCAGTCATGGAACTGTCCCGGTTCTTCGCCGATCTCGTGGCACCCAATGGTGACCTGCGCGGCGACGGCATCAACGATGGCCTGCCCGCCGCCGCCCCGGACGAGCAGGCGGCGATGCGGCTGCTGGACGTCGACCAGGACGCCTTCCGGGCCAGCACGGGAATGTCGCCTGTTACCGAGCGCTTCGGCGAGAACTATTACGAGCGCCTGCTGTACAAGCCCTCGTTCAATATTTCCGGCATTCAGGGCGGGTACACGGGGAACGGATTCCGGACCCTGGTGCCGACCACCGCCACGGCGACCGTCGACATGCGGCTGGTGGGGACCCAGGATCCCGATCGCGTCCTGGCCTGCATCGAGGACTTCATCCGTGAGCGCGGCTATTCCGGTATCAGCGTCCGCAAGGTCATGAGCCAGCCGCCCTCCCGGACGCCGTTCAGCGAGCCCCACGCGAGGCTGATCGCCGAGGCCCTCAGTTCGACCTTCGGGAAAGAGCCTAAGAAGATCCCCAGCCTGGCCGGCACGACCCCGGACTGGGTGTTTACCAAGCTGCTGGGCATGCCGAGCATCATGGTCCCGCTGGCCCCGTCGGACGAGAATCACCACGGTCCGAACGAGTCCATGAAAGTCTCGCTATTCCTGCGCGGCGTGGAGTTCTACGCATCGCTTATCGGCCTGCTCGGTCGCGCGGCCGCGGCTCCTGCGACGTCCTGACCGGACGGTCGGCACCAAGCTAGGTCGCCCAGCCCGCTAGCAGTCCGCCCCAGCTCATTCCCGTGTACCAATCCGCCCGCACATTAGTGCCGCCGCCTTCATGTGATTACTAGGAGTAGTCGTGACAACTCAGATCGTCGACATCACCGAACTGTCCCCCGAGGAGATGGAGAAGTCCTACCTGGAATACCGGAAGGCCTGCTATGACATCGTCTACCGCAACTCGCTGACCACCGGCGTCCTGGACAAGTTCACGTCGGCCATCACGTTCAACGACTTCGTCCGCCAGCTGCCCGTGGCCAGTAACAAGCTGGGAGCCGCCCAGCTCCTGCTCGATGCCCTGGTGAAATACGGTGCCCTGGAGCGCGTCGACGAGGCGCCGGCGCGCTATCAGGCCGTGAAGAACCCGGCCACCCCCGACGTCGACGAAGGCCTGCTGGAGCTCGCCACCGGCAAGCGGTCGCTGGAAGAACTCCGGCACGGCGAGAACTACGTCGGCATCATCAACGCGCTCAGCCAGTCGGGCAACCCCGTCTCCGCCAGCTTCGACGGCGACCACATCGGCGTCTGGGAAGAGGTCCTGCAGGCGCCTTTCTACCGGTATTCCCGCGTCCAGGCGGTGCGGGAGATCACCTCGAACGGCGGCCGGATGCTCGACCTGGCCTGCGGTCCCGGCTTCGGGCTCGCCGAGATCGCCGAGATCGTTGGCCCGCAGGCCAGCAGCCCGATCGTGGGCGTGGAGATCAGCCCCGACTTCGTGGCATCGGCCAGCCGCCGCAACCAGGCGAGCCCGAATGTCTACGTGCTGCGCAGTGACCTGGAGCGCCCGCTCGATTTCCTCGCCGAGGGGTTCTTCGACGGAGCAATGATCGTCGGCGCCTACCACTTCCTGCGGGACAAGGAGCCGCTGTGGAACACTGCGCAGCGCCTGCTGCGCAGCGGCGGCGTTTTCTGCATCGCCTACGCGCTGTCAAAGATGGGCACCTATGACCAGGAAATCATGGACCTGCGCTTCTCGCTGCGCGAGCCCGCTACCTACCAGCCGTCCCGGGACGACGTCCTGGGCATGGCGGCCGCCCACGGCTTCAAGACCCGCCGCGAGTTCGGCCTGGGCGCCTGGCGCTGGTACTCCTTCGAGAAGAAGTAAGCACGGTCATGTCTGTAGGCACCCGCTCCGACGCGGCGCCCGGCCGGCTGAGCGCCCAGCTACGGGCGCGGCACGACCCGGTGGCGGTGATCTTATCGCCGCCCCGCTCGGGCTCCACCGCGCTGGCCCGCTCCCTGTGGCAGCATCGCGCGTTCCGCTACTACCTGCACGAGCCCTATGACGCCGCCTACCACGACGGCTTGGCGCTGTCGCCGGAGATCGCGCTCGACTCGGTGCTGGACCGCGGTGAGATCGCCGGCCGAGACGAGGCGCCGGGCGGCTCCGGGATCGTCGTCAAGGAGATGACGTTCCAGGCCGCCGGGCGGGTGGCCGGGATGCTCGGCGCGGCTACCGTCCCGGTGATCCTGCTGGTCCGCGACCCGCGGCTCGCCGTGTCGTCGCGAATGGCCCGGCGGGAGAAGGACGGGCTCCCGGCCCGGTTCCCGGCCGCCGAGGCCGGCTGGCGCGACCTGGCCGCGGCGCGGCAGCTACTGCGGGACAGCGGCACCCGCTACATCGTCGTGGATATCTCCGACGTACGGCGGCATCCGGCCGGCGTGCTGCGGGCCGTCTGCCAGCGGCTGGGACTCGCCTTCGACCCGGGCATGCTGTCCTGGCCGTCGGCCGGCAGCCTGCGGCTGGGCAACCTGAATGGCCGGCAGGACGCCTGGTACGAGCGGGTGCTGTCGAGCACGGGCTTCCAGCCGCCAGACGAGCTCGTTCCCGGCGATGACTACTTCCGCGATCGGCAGATGCTGGACGTGCTGAGCGAGTGCCTGCGCTGTTACCAGGACGTCCGCGCTGACCCGGTCTTCACGTCGGCGCCCGGGCACCGCCGCTCATGGAGAGGAGCGCGGAGACGATGAACGGATCCACCGAAGCCACAATCGGCAGCCAGTGCCGCACCAGGCTCGCCAGCGAGGCCGATGTCCCGGCGATCACGCGCATCTACAACCAGGCGGTAGCCGAGCGGATAGCGACCTGCGACCTGAGCGACATTCCCGAGGACAAGCGAGCCGCGTGGCTGCGCGGGCATACCTATCCCCATGGGGTCTGGGTGGCCGAGGACGACCACGGGGTCATCGGGTGGGTCGCCCTGTCGCCGTATGACTCCAAGCCCTGCTTCCATCGCACGGCCAGCTTTGCCACGTATGTCGACCGGCGGGCGCGCGGCCAGGGGGTCGGCAAGGTGCTGCGCACCCTGATGATCGACGAGGCCCGCGCCCGCGGGCTCCATGCGCTGGTGAACCGGGTCTGGGCCAACAACGCCGCCAGCATCGGGCTGGCCCGGCACTTCGGCTTCCGCGAGGTCGGCCACTTCGCCGATCTCGTCGAGCAGGACGGCCACTACATCGACTGCCTGTTCTTCCAGCTTCTCCTCTGACAGCCCCGACCAGCCAGCCGATAGGGAAGGTCACGTGACAATGAGTACCACCCTCTATCGCCCGAAACGGGCCAGTAGCGAGGGACTCGTGCCCCTGGCGCGAAGGCCTGCCGCGCAACCGCGGCGAGCTCGGTTCGTCCCGTGGTCGGCAGGCTCGGCCCGCATCGGCTGCACGCCGCTGGTGAAGCTACGACTGCGTATCGGCCACCGCTGGTGCGACATCTGGCTCAAGCTGGAGCAGTTCAACCGTGGTGGCTCGATCAAGGACAGGACCGCATACGGCCTGATCGAGGATCTTGAGGAACGCGGCCACCTGCACGCCGCCGACACGATTGTCGAGTCGACGTCGGGCAACCTCGGCATCGGGCTGGCGCTGGCGTGCCAGGAGCGTGGTTACCGTCTGCTCGCCGTCGTGGATCCCATGGTCAGCGAGTACAGCCTCGACAAGATGCGGGAACTGGGCGCGACGATCGAGATGGTCAGGCCGGCGGACGCGAGCCAGCCGCCGCTCGCCCGGCGCCTGGCCCGCGTCCAGGACCTCCGGGAGCACGACCCGCGGGTCGTGTGGACCAATCAGTACGGCAACCTGGCTAATCCGCGCATCCACCGCGATCACACCGGTGCTGAGATACTCCGCCAGCTCGGTCACTCCCCGGACGCGGTGTTCGTGGCCGTATCCACGGGCGGAACCCTCAAGGGCATCTCGCAGTACTTCCGGGCCGCCGCGCCGTTGTGCCGGATCGCGGCCGTCGATGTCGAGGGCTCGGTGGTTCTGGGCGGCAGCCAGGGAAAGCGCAGCATCCCTGGCATCGGGTCGTCCCGGCAATCGGATTTCCTGCGCGACCGGCCTTACGATCTCGCGTCGTATATCTCGGAGGCCGAGGCGGTGGCCGCGTGCCACGCCCTGCGGCTGTGCACGAACATCGGGGTCGGCGGGTCATCGGGGGCGGTGATCGCGGCGGCAGCGCACTTCCTCCGCTTGCACCCGGCGGCGGACTCAGTGGTCTGCGTTTGCCCCGACGGCAGCGACCGCTACGAGGACAGCATCTACGACCTGGGCTGGCTGCGGAGCAAGCAAATCAACGTCGAGGAAGGGGTCACCCTGCCCTTCGACGACATTGACTGCAACTAAGGAGAAGTTTCAGATGGCAACCGATACGCTGCTGTACCTCAGCTCCGACGACGTACTCCTGGCCTGCGAGGAAATCGACCCCGTCGCCGCGGTCCGGGACGCACTAGTGCTGCAGGCGGACGGCCGCGTCCGCCTGCCGAACGAGGCGCTGCTGGAGTGGGAGCCGGACGGCGGCGGCTCCGCCCGGAGCATCAGCATGCCCGCCTTCCTGGACGATGACCTCAAGGTGGGCGGCACTAAGATAATCAACGCCAGCACCCAGAACCCGGCCCGCGGCCTGCCGCGCGCCAGCGGCGTGGTCGTCTTGTTCGACACCGTCACGGCGCGGCCGCTGTGCCTGATGGAAGCCAGCCATATCTCGGGCCTGCGCACCGCGTCGGTCACCATCCTGGCCGCGCAGCACCTGCTGACCCGCGACGCCGCGACCGCGGCCTTCATCGGCGCGGGACCGCTAACCCGGCACCACGCGATACTGGCCGCCCTGCGCCTGCCGCAGATCACGCTGTGCCGCATCACCGATCTCGTGCCGGAGCGTGCGCAGGCCCTGTGCCAGGCTCTGGGCGACCTGGTCTCGCCGGACCGGATGAAGTTCGAGGCCGTCGGGACCTCCCGCGAGGCCGTGTCCGGGGCCGACCTGGTCGTGCCGTGCACGACCACCCGGCAGCCTTACATCCGGCGCGACTGGCTCACCGCCGGCTGCGTCGCGGTCAACATCTCGCTGGACGACCTGTGCGAGGACGTCCTGCTGGGCGCGGACCGCCTGTACATCGACGACTGGAATCTGGTCATGAGCGACTCGCACCGGCTCCTCGGCCGGCTCGCCCGGGCGGGACGCGTCCGCCAGGCCGGAGCGGACACTGGCCCCCCGGCCAGCCACGACAGTGCCAGCCAGGTGGCGACGGGAACGATCGGCGAGCTCATACTCGGCCGCTGCGCGGGCCGGACCGCCGAGGACCAGCTATGCGTGGTCAACCCCTTCGGCATGGCGATCGAGGATGTCAGCCTCGCCCACCGGGTCTACCAGGTCGCGAACATGCGAGCCCTCGGCGTGAACCTGCTGCGCTGATAGGTTCCGATCTAGGAGGAGGAATACATGGCGCAGCCAGCGAGCAAGCTGCTGTTTGTGGTGGGTGCCGGCGGCCCGCCGTTCGAGTACGCCCTGCCCCGGCTGGCTCGGCAGGCCGACCTCTACGCGCTGGTTGCCACCGAGGTCAGCAAGGCTCAGCGGGATCTGCTGAGCCAGTGGTGCGCCGGGGTGGCGCAGCCTGACCTGGCGGGTCGGCCGGAGAGCATCGTGGACGAGATCGTGGCCGCCGCCCGCCGCTTCGGAGCCGGGGGCATCATCACGTTCTCCGAGTTCGCCGTGATCGCCGTCGCGCAGGCCTGCGCCCGCCTCGGCCTGCCGGGACCCGGGCCCAACGCCCGGCTGGCCCGGGACAAGTGGCTGATGCGCCAGCGATGGTCGGAGGCGGGGCTGCCCGAGCCCAGGTTCGCCAAGGTGGGAAGCCTGGCGGACCTGGAGGCCGCCACCCGCACGCTGGCCATGCCATTCCTGCTGAAGTCGGCTGGCCGCGGCGGCGGCATCGGGCAGCAGGTCATCGACGCCACCACGGTTTTACCGGAGGTCCTGAAGACGATAGGCGCCGTCCTGGACCAGGCTGCCGAGCACGGCATCGTGGAGTACAGCGAGGGACTGGACGTCGGGCACTGGGTGGCCGAGGAGATCATCGACTCCACCACCGACTCCTGGTACGACGACTCGCGATACGGCGACTTCCTCAGCGTCGAGGGCATTGTCGCCGGCGGCGAGTATCACCCAGTCTGCATTACCGGCCGACTGCCGACGCTGCCGCCGTTCGCCGAGATCGGAGCGGTCAGCCCGTGCGTGCTCCGCGAGGACCTGCAGCGCAAGATCGAGGATCTCGCCCGGGCGTCGGTCAATGCGCTCGGCCTGGAGACCTGCGGAACGCATACCGAGTTCAAGCTCATGTCGGACGAGCGGCTGTGCCTGCTGGAGACTGCCGCCCGGCTGGGCGGCTCTACGGCCGTGGCGCTGGCCGAGGTCGTATTCGGCATCGACCTGATCGGCCTGCAGGCCAGCGAGGCGCTCGGGCAGCACCCGTCCTATCCGGAGCGGATGCTGACCAGCGGCACTGGCGCGGCGGCCTCGCTCTACCTGTTCGCGGCCAGCACCGCCGGGCAGCCGTGGGCCGCGCAGACGGCATTTAACTGGAAGCAGCTCGACTGGACCGAGCTCGTGTCCGGAGCCAGCCGGGTGGAGATCCTGCCGAGCCAGATGATCCCGGACGGGACGGTGATCACTCCGTACCGGCCGGGTAGCGGGGCGCTGAATTACGCCGGCAGCGTGCTGCTGCACAGCCCCGACGCGGAGACCCTGCTCACCGATTCCTACCGGCTTATAAACAATCTCGAAGCGGCCCTGCGCACGGTCGAAGCCGCTGCGAACGGCAACGAAGGCAGGTGATGAAGCATGCGGCATCGTGCACTTGTTCTTGGGGGCGTCCCGGATGTCCTGGAGCTCGCCCGCGACCTCGGCATCGAGGTCATCTTCTTCCAGCGCGCCGAGGGCATGAAACCCGAGCTGGAAGAACTGGCCGACGAGATCCAGGTGGCGCCGTTCGGCGATGACGAGGCCATGGTGGCTCAGGCGGTGGAGGCCTACGGCCGCCGGCCGTTCGACTGCGTGCTCAGCTTCAGCGAGCTGGCGATGATCCCGGCCGCGATGATCGGGGAGCGGCTCTCCGTGCCGGGCGCGAGCGCGGTATCGACTGCGCGCCTGCTCCGGGACAAGCGCGCCATGCGAGACCGCCTGAACTCCGCCGGCCTGTCACCGGTCCGGAACTGCCTTGTGCATTCCGTCGATGACGCCCGGGCCTTCGCGGAGACGGCCAGCTATCCGCTCATCCTCAAGCCGCGAGACGGGACCGGTAGCCTGGGCGTGCGGCGCGTCGACTCGGCGGGTGACCTGGCCAGCGCCGTCCGCGAGGCGCTGGCCGTCCCTGGACCGGAGTTCCTGCTGGAGGAGTTCCTGGCCGGACCGGAGTTCAGCGTCGAGGCATTCTCCTTCGCGGGCGCGCACCGCGTCATCGCCGTTACGGAGAAGCAGATCACAGCCAACTTCGTCGAGAGCGGGCACATCGTCCCGGCCCGGATAAGCGATAGCGAGCGCGCGGCGATCGTGAGCCTCGTGGAGAGCTTCCTCGACCTGGCCAGGGTCAGCGACGGGCCTTCGCATACCGAGGTAATCCTCAGCGACGGAGTCCCGCGGATCGTCGAGTCGCATGATCGGCTCGGCGGTGACAAGATTTTCCGGCTGGTCGAGCTGGCCTATGGCGTCAGCCTCCTCTCGTGGTGCTACCAGTGGCCGCTGCGCATGATGACCGTCCCCGCCGCCCCGGCCCCAGTCGCCGGCGCCTGCATCCGCTACCTGCTGCCCGAACCCGGGCAGGTTCGGAGCGTCTCGGTCCCCGACTCCGTCACCACCGACAAGCACCTCGATCACCTGGAAATCGAGGTCAGCGCGGGCGACCAGATCCGCCCGCTCTCGTCGTCGCTGGATCGCGCCGGGTTCGTCGTGGCCAGCGGGCCGGATGAGCAGGCGGCCATCGAGGCCGCCGAGCGCCTGGCCGGGACAATAACTATCGAGACGGTGCCCGTTCCGGCATGACAGACAGTAAGAGCGGGGTGCTGTCGACGTGGAAGGAGTCATTAACCGACGGGAACCCGCGGCGCTTGCTGGTGATGTCGCTCATCGACTCGCTGGGCACCGGCCTGTATATCGCCGGCTCCGTCATCTTCTTCACACAGAAGATCGGGCTCAGCGCCGCGCAGGTGGGCCTGGGCCTGTCGATCGCCAGCGTTGTCGGATTCGCCGGCGTCGTGCCGTCCGGCTGGGTCGCCGAGCGCTTCGGGACGTGGGGAACCCTGCTGGTCTTTGATGTCTGGCGCCTCATCGGATTCGCCAGCTACGTATTCGTCCGCTCGTTTCCCTCGTTTCTGGTCCTGGTCTGCTTTCTGAGCATCCCGGAGCAGGCCGTCAACCCGCTGATGCAGCGCCTGGTCGAGCAGGTAGTCGGGCCTGAGCGCCGGACTGTCATGATGGGCAAGATCCGCACTATCTATAACGTCGGGTTCACCCTGGGTGCGCCGCTCAGCGGCCTGGCGGTGAAATTCAATACCAGCGCTGGTTACAACAGCCTTATGCTTGGCGACGCGATCACCTACGCGTTCGCCGCCATCCTGCTGTACCGACTCCGGGACGTCCCCGGCGTGCGCCGCCCCCGTCGGGCCGCGCGAGCCGCCGGGGCCGACGGGGCTGCCGGGCCAGCGCGGCCCCCGCGCTTCTCCGTCCGGGCACTGCGGGACGGCCGGTATATGAGCGCGGCGGCCGTCAACGGCGTCCTCAGCCTGCACATGAGCATCCTGAGCATCGCGCTGCCGCTGTGGATCATCATGGACACCCGGGTGCCCCGGTACGCGGTGGGTCCCTTGCTGGTCATTAACACCGCGCTGGTCATCCCCCTGCAGGTCCCCGCGAGCGCCCTGGCCAAGTCGATCGACAAGAGCATCGGGATCATGCGCGTCGCGGGCGCGTCGCTGGCCGCCTGCTGCGTGCTCCTGGCCGTGTCGGCCCGGCTGCCTCTCGTCCCGGCATTGGCAGCCCTCGCGGGAGCAGTCGCGTTCCTTACCTTCGGCGAGATAGCGCAGTCGGCGGGTGGCTGGACACTGGCTTACGAGATGGCCCCGCCAGAGGGCAGGGCCCAGGCCCTCGCCACGTTCGGGCTCAGCACCAGCGCGCAGTTCATCGTCGGGCCGCTGCTCCTGACCGACCTGGTCATCGCGCACGGCTCGGTCGGCTGGCTTTTCCTCGCCGCGGTATTCCTGGCCTGCGCGCTGCTGATGCGCGTCCTGATCCGCGGCCAGGCGGACAGAACACCTTCGGCCCGGCCGTCCAGATCACCTCCATAACCATTGAGGCCGCACCCGCCGGCCCATGCTTCGGGGGATGACTATCGGCCGTCCCATGGCGTTGGCGTAGATGGCGCAGCGCGATCAGGCCCGCGCCGGGCGACGGCTGCTGGTAGCAGCGGACCTGTGCCAGGGCACTATCATCCCGGCAGGTGATGCCGCGGCCTGGATGGCGGGCCAGGGTGAGCAGGCGCTCGGTCCCGATCCGGACCGCGTCGACCAGGTGCCACACGTATATCGAGGCCGACAAGGTCCGCTGACCGAGCCGGCGGGCGAGTTCGACCTGCGTGAGCTCGGCGCCTGCCGGAGGGCGGCCAGGCCCATGGCGTAGGTGCGGTCGGCCTCGGCCATGCCAGCGCGGATCTCGGCGACATCGGCGGCGATATCGGGCCGCTGCGCCAGTTGGCTGATGCGGTCGTTGCCGCGGGTGAGCTTAACTTCTTCTGTCATCGGGGCTTCCCTCCTGGCGCAGCTCGAACCCGACCAGGGCGATCACGACTTGCTTGATAGCAGCGGCACAGCGACCGTTGCCCACCTGACTCACCGTCTCCGCATTCCACCTGGAAGACGGCCGGCTCACCCAGAAGGGGAGGACCCCGACCGGCCGTGAAGCCGGGCCGGGGCCCTCCTGGTGTGAAAAGGCTACGTCACTGGTTGTCCGACGACGGGAGGGGCGCTCCCGGCACGGCGTTCGGGGCGTAGATCTTGCTGTCGCCCGGGTAGGGCTTCTTCCAGTCGCTCGTCTGGTACCAGACGTAGCGGTTCATCTGCTCCGGGTGGGCGTAGTCGGGAATCGCGTTCGTCCCACCGGTGGTGTGCTGCGACTTCAGCCACGTCGCCCACTGCGCGGCGACCTGCTTCATGTTCGCGGGCACCGTGGTCGACTGCTGGATCGCGGCCTCGGTCGTCCCGGCCGGAACGTCCGCGCCGCAGGACGGCAGGCTGCTCAGGCCTGCGGTCAGCGAGGTCTGGTTGGGCACCACGTTGAACGGCGTGTAGTTCGGCTTTTTGGTGAACGCCGTGTCCATCGGGGTGGCCGCGCTGTCCTTGTCGTTCATCGGGTGGATTCCGAGGATCTGCTCGACGGTGCGGACCATATTGATCTGCGAGTAGTAGGTGTTGTCCACGACACCGTGCTGGGCCCAGGGGCTGATGACCTGGATGGGGGCACGGTGGCCGTCGACGTGGTCGGAGCCGGCCTGGGAGTCGTCCTCGACGACGAAGATCGCCGACTGCGGCCAGTAC
>Ga0193728_1001491_pt1 | contig 11909 bp, 11 predicted proteins | sample U1c1metaG_FD_143037 | JGI IMG/M metagenome (GOLD analysis project Ga0193728, IMG submission 143037) | Soil microbial communities from a riparian zone of the East river system, Colorado, United States - U1c1 | ecosystem: Environmental > Terrestrial > Soil > Riparian zone | place: USA: East River...
CCCGCTGGCCAATAGGGTACCGTTTGTTCGAGACGATAGGCAGCCTCCCAGATATTGTAAGCCGGAATTTCGTGTGTGAGGTCAAATAATTTCAATTCGGGTGAAACACCCATGGCCACCCCCTTCATGGCTGATACGGCGCCATCCTTCAAACCAAAATCAGATTGAAAGACAAGGATCTTGTTTTGCCCGGACCCAACTGCGGCCATCAGCAGGCAAAAACCGGCCAACAGCATTTCTTTCAAATATTTATTCATGGACCTCTTGTGTTTTTATTAGTTCAATGTCACGTGCTCGACCATGACATCCCAATGCGCAATCAGCAGTTCAAAGCGATGCTGTTCATCCTTGTCCAGCTGGTCAAGGTTTGGGTATAACAATTTTTTATAAGGAGTGGTGAGGTCGCGGTCAAAAGCAAGCGCTACATTTTTAAAAACAAGCGTTACTTTGAAATCCCAGCGGCTGTCTTCGCCGCTGTGCAAAATGGGTGTTTCAGCGGAAATGCTGATGATATCACCCTTTTCTTTTGCTTTTTTCAGCAGGGGATAATGATTTTTTTTCCAGAGTTCAATAAACTCTTGCGCAAAACCCCATTTGACCTTGTAATAATTCTCCGTTGTAAAATAATTTGTTTGGGCAGATGGATTTCCCTGTGCAGAAACGGTTTGGCCGCAGAGCGATAATAGGGATAACAGCGCAACAGCAAACAATGACCGCGTGAACCCAGCTGTACAATTCATGGTAATGGATTTTTATTTATTAAGTAAATTTCTTGATCATTTATGAAAAGCCGATCTGATTTCATCGGCCCTGTGACCGATGGAGCGGCTCCATCCCCGGGCTTTCAGCGCCAGTATGATCAGGATGATCCCCAATGCGACGGCAAACAGGGCGATGAGCGAAATGAAAGCCAGCGCGCCCGCTCCGGGTCTTGAAATGACCCATATTCCGAAGACGATCGAAACGAAACCGCTTAAGGCCAGCCAGCCTTCATTGTCGATCTCCTTACGCAAACGGATAGCCGCAAGAATCGTTAATATGCCGTCGAAGATTGCCCTGACCCCAATCAGGATGAGGAGGTAAATGGCCGTAAGTCCCGGGAAAAATATGCTCAGGATACCAGCAAACAGGCTTAGGATACCCATAAACAACAGCAGTCCCCAGCCGCCATCCGTTCTTCTTTGCTGCCATGCGCCGGAAATGGTCGATATGCCGTCCGCGATGGCATAAAATGCGAAGAGATAGATTAAGGAAACAAGCGTCAGTCCTGGCCAGGCAAAGGCGATGATGCCAAACAAGAGTGCAAAAATTCCCCTGAATAAAATTGTTTGCCAGGTTTTGGCAAGTAGCCTTTTCATAACGGTAAATTTTTGAAATTTTAAGGTACGATTTTTTTCCCCATACAGCCCTTCGCGGGAGCGGAAGGTAATTAGAAATAAGCCTTTATCGCGTTTTTTCTCCCGAAAATCGAAGCTTTTAAGCGGCTGATCGAATAAGTTATGGGCTGCGGCAAACATTGACAATCTTTGTATTGTCAAGCGCGAAACATCCTAAGAGAACCATCGAAATCCAAATCCTGAAGAAACCAATCCAAGCAATCCGTACCCTATTTGAGGACCAGAATTCCAATATCCTGAACCTGATGAACCAATCTGAATCCTTTGAAAACTCATTGTTGTCGAACCCTTAAACCCTGAATCCTATCCTTCGAAAACAAAAACCAGTATCGTAAAAACCCGGTTGAAAACTAAAAAAAGTATCTTTTGATGCCCCTTTGACTACCCGGTTTACGAAATTAAAAGCTGCCCTTGCCGGTAGCTTTTTTTTATTCCGCCCAGTCGATCATCGCCTTAATGACCCCCGAGCCAGGATCGAGCCAGTGTTCAAAGGCCGGCCCGGCAACATCAAAGGCCGCCCTATGTGTAATGTATTTAAGGGGGGCAACACTCCCATCCCTGATGTATGCCATCACCTGTTCAAAATCCTGCCTGGTCGCATTTCGGCTGCTCATTAACGTGGCTTCGCGCTTATGAAATTCGGGATGCGAAAAACTGATCATTTCTTTCTGCAATCCGACAAGTATGTATTTGCCTGCGTGTGACAAATACAGAAAAGCCTGGTTGATAGCGCGAAGGTTCCCTGTTGCGTCGATGACGATAGATGGCATTTCACCTCTCGTGATCTCCTTCAACCGGTCTTCAACTGTTGAAGGGTTGCCATGGATAATATGTTCGATATGCAGCTGATCCCTACAAAATTGCAAACGATGTTCATTCAGGTCGAGAACGATCAGCCTGGCCCCGGCGAGGGCCGCAAATTCCATGGTGGCGAGACCGATGGGTCCTGCACCGACCACAAGTACAAATTCACCGGGACTGATGCCTGCCCGTTTAACGGCATGAAGACCGATGGCCAGCGGCTCAATGAGCGCCAGTTCATCATAGCCCAATCCCTGGTTCGCCACCAGCGAATAAGAAGGAACAGACAAATAATCCACCATTCCCCCGTCGATGTGAACACCACAAACCTGCAGGTTCACACAACAGTTAGGCCTGCCCGATCTGCAGGCGAAACAATGCCCGCAATGAAAATAAGGAAGGATGGTAACCGGATCTCCGGGTTTAAAACCCGGCGCCTGGTCAATATCTACCAGGTCTCCTGCCAGCTCGTGCCCCAGCACACGTGGATAGTTGAAATAGGGCTGGTTTCCCTGGTATGCATGGAGATCAGTTCCACAAACACCAACCCGTTTTATTTTAAGGATGGAATGGCCTGCGGTCACAGCGGGTGGCGCAACGGTTCTGTATTCGAGCAGGCCAGGTTCTATACACAGCAAAGACTTCATTTCCCGAAAGTTATTTTGTAGGCCGCTGCATATTCCGATGGGAAATGGCGTGGAGGCCTTATCGTGAGCGCTTCATCTTCCTGCGACCAGGTTATTTTTTCATTGCTGCCCAGCACCGACACCGACTGGACCCTGCCATTTGCCGCGTTCAAGGACAGGATCCTGATGGACAGGGGTTGATAAGATGCCGGTATGGCCAGCGCAATGGCGTACAGCGTGTCACCTTTTGTTGTAAAGCGTATATCCCTCGACGTGAAATTTTTCACTTTCCCGTCGATAAAAGATCCGCCGATATTCTCCGTCGGACCCTCACCGAAAAATTTCCATGGGCGTGTGCCATAAATAGCCTCCCCATTGATGTCAAGCCAATGACCGATGGCCAGCAGCAATTGTTGCTGCTCTTCGGGGATCGTTCCATCGGAGCGTGGGCCGATATTGAGCAGCAGGTTTCCGTTCTTACTCACGATATCGACCAGCTCGTCTATAATGTATTGCGGTGATTTATAATTTTCCCCGTTGATATAACCCCAGGATTTGAAACCCACGGCATCATCTGTTTGCCAGGCCTGTGGCCGGATGCCAGCCAGCTTTCCCCTTTCCAGGTCAAGCACGGCGGAATAATCGGTGAAGGATTTGTTTTTATAATTCACCACCACTCCCTGGTTCCAGGCGGCAGCCTGGTTATAATAATATGCCGCAAATGACTTTATATAAGGTTCCATAGCCGGCTGTTCGATCCACCAGTCGAACCAAAAAAGTTGCGGTTTATATTTAGTCACGAGCTCTGTGCAGCGCAGGAGCCAGTCATTCATGTATTCGGGTGTCAGGCTGTCTTTTTCTTTTCTTGCGGGTCCATAAAAATCGGCGTATTCAGGATCGTTGACATCGGAATCAAACCCCCGGCCTGTATTCATAAAAAACCAATGTTCGATCCTGTGGGACGAGAGGCCAAATACCATTCCCTGTTTCCTGACGGCCGTGGCCAATTCACCAATAATATCCCGCTTTGGTCCCATATTGACCGCATTCCATTTTGACAGGCTAGTATTGTACATCGCGAACCCATCGTGGTGTTCTGCCACGGGTACAACGTACCTGGCGCCTGCCTTCCTGAACAGTTCAGCCCATTGGTCCGGGTTAAATTTTTCCGCTTTGAACATCGGGATAAAATCCTTGTATCCGAATTTTTTTTGGGCCCCGTACGTCTCAACATGGTGAGCAAATTCTTTAGAGCCTTGTTCGTACATCAGGCGGGGATACCATTCGCTTCCAAAAGCGGGCACCGAATAAACGCCCCAGTGAATGAAGATCCCGAATTTAGCATTCCGGTACCAGTCAGGGATTTCATACATATTCAGCGATTTCCACTCGGGCTGAAAGATCTCCTGTGCAACGGCAAAGATTGTCATTGATGTGAAAAAGAAAAAAATGCAAAAAAACTTTCTCATGATGTAATTTTTTTATGTGAATGTTAGGCATTGGCGAGGGCCCTGTCAAGATGAACATAACCGCCATCCACATGAATCAATTGTCCCGTGGTATGGCTCGATTTTGACGACAACAGGAAAACGGTCATGCTGGCAATTTCTTCTGCTGTGGTCATCCTGTTTCCCAGCGGAATTTTAGCGACAATAGATTTCAGTTTTTCATCCCGGTCGGGCAGGCTATCGATCCATTTTTGATACAATGGCGTCCAGCATTCGGCGACGATGATGGCGTTGACCCGGATCCCGTACTTCAGTAATTCCACGGCCCATTCCCTTGTCAGCGCATTACGCCCACCATTAGCCGCAGCATAAGCAGAGGTGCCGCCCTGGCCGGTTTCCGCCGTTTTGGAACTGATGTTCACAATCGCTCCCTTCGATTTGATCAATGCGGGTAAAGCATGCTGCGCAAGCAAATAATAATGTACCAGGTTCTTGTGCAAGGACGCCATGAAATCTTCATAATTTCCCTTTTCCAAACCCACGCCGTCATTAACACCTGCGTTATTGACGAGCCCGTCAATCCTGCCATATTTTTGCATCACAGCTTCGATGGCCTGCCCCGCCGCTTCAGGTCGGGTCAATTCCGTTGTCACGGCCAGACCCTTCCCTGCTATGGCTTCCAAGGTTTTTCTGTTGTCGGTTTCATTTCTTCCTACGATCACCGGCACGGCCCCTTCAGAGGCCAGCAATTTTACAATGCCTTCCCCGATCCCCTTGGCGCCACCGGAGACGATGATGATCTTTCCTGATAGTTGTAGATCCATGGTGTTTGGTTTGTGGGTGGTAGCGAGTGGGTGGTGGCTAGTGGCGAGTAGCTAGTGGCGAGTGGCTGGTAAATTATAGAGATTTTACCAGCTATTCACTACTCGCCACTCGCTACTCGCCACTTGCCATTCACCACTCGCCGCCAGTCAATTCAAAAATCTTCTCCATCAACATCCATTTCTCGCCGGACTTGGCAAATGGAAGCGGTTGCTGATAATTCCACATCAGTTCTTCCCATTGCTGCACCAGCACATTGGCCGCATCCATGGATGCCTTGCGCTCAAAACTGAAATCGTCCACGGTTTCCATGATCATGAACAACCGGTTCTGCACGCGGTAAATTTCCATTTGCCGTATTCCTGAATGCAGGATGCTTTGCTTTATTTCCGGCCATACTTCGCTGTGCCGCTGCTCATATGCTGCGATCAGGCCGGGATCATTTTTTAAATCAAGCGCAAGACAATACCTTTTCATTTCAGATGATTCAAATGGGTTTGGGTTGCGGGATGATCTTGTATCCCGTCAATCCAAAATACAACACAACGATAAAACACAATAACGGTGCAATATATGCGATCTGCATGCTGCCTGTTTTGTCTGAGATCTGGCCCATCAACAATGGAATCACAGCGCCACCAATGATCGACATCACCAGGAAGGAAGAGGCGAATTTTGTTTCTTCGCCTAGTTCTTTAATGCCCAATGCAAAAATAGTCGGGAACATGATGGACATGAAAAAAGGAACCGCCATGACGGCATCCACCGCTATTTCCCCCTTGGCCAATACGGCAACCGTTAGCAAAAGCACATTGATCAAGGCATATAGGCTGAGCAACCTGGCTGGTTTGATGTAACGCATCATGAACGTACCTGTAAACCGGCCCACCATAAAGCCGACCATGGCGATGGATCCCAGTCTGAAAGCAGCTTGTTTTTCCGGCATATCCATTACAAATCTTGCAAAACGGATAAAAAAACTGCCCACGCCCACTTGCGCACCTACATAAAAAAATTGTGCAATCACAGCCCATTTTACATGATGATGCTTGAACACTTCCATGGAAAAATTTGTGTTGTGTACATCTCCGTCGGGTTCTTTTACAGCCGGAAGTTTTGAAAAAAGAAAAAGCACCGCCACCAGTAACACGGCCGCAGAAATAACCAGGTAAGGGATCTTTACACTATTTGCTTCTGATTGCAGGTAAGCATTCAGGGCAGCCGGATCCATATTTTTTAATTGCTCTTTGGAATACTCAATACCGGATAATATAAATTGCCCGCCTACTATGGGCGCAACAAAAGCGCCCACCCCGTTGAACGACTGGGCAAAATTCAATCGTTGCTCCGAAGTCTCTTTATCACCCAATATGGTTACATACGGATTGGCTACCGTTTCCAGGAATGTAGCGCCGCTGGCTATGATGAAGAGGGCGGTAAGAAAAAAAACATAACTGCGGGCGGAAGCAGCGGGAACGAAGAGCAGCGTCCCGGTTGCATAGAGCAGCAACCCGAAGAGGATTCCTTTCTTATATCCAAATTTATGCAGGAACAATCCTGCCGGGATCGCAACCAGGAAATAAGCCAGGTATACCGAAGAATCAATCAACGCAGACTGTAAATCACTCAGCTGGCAGGCTTTCTTCAGGTGGGGAATCAAAATAGGATTCAGGTTGTGCAGGAATGCCCATAAAAAGAAAAGAGAAGTGACCAGGATGAAGGGGTACAAGTACTTATTGGTTGCCATGGTTCATGTGGTTGACATCGTTATAAGACAGGTAATGTAAAAAAAGATATCTGTTAAAAAAAATATTGATCCGGGGAAAATAAAAACCACAGGTAGCCCTGTGGTTGTATAATTATAAATGTAGTCGGAAAAATTACCTGCTGTAGACCAGGGAATCGCTGAGTATACCCATTTCTCTTAGTTCTTCGATGGTAATATTCGGCATTTGTTTTAGCGCCATTTTCGAGATGACCTTTTTTCCCACTTTCAGCGCATCCGCTTCCGTCCGAAAGGCATGCTTACCGGGAATGGCCGGGATGAACTCCTGGTGAATATAGATCCTGCCGTCGGTCAGTATATTGTATCCCCAGCCCTGGCTGGTTTGTATCGCTTTTACTTCCACGAATACTTCGCCGCTGTTTCTTTTTGTTTGCGAATGGTATCCGAGAAAAATGGCAACTACAATCAGGATCAGGATTACCGGCGCCAACCACCTGGTATAACCGCGATTAGTCGTTGACATTATACACTTCATTGGGATGAAACTCCCGGATATCATCAAATACAGCGGAAGCGCTTTTGCCTGTACCAACATATCCCCTGCCGCTGATGGTGAATCCTACAGCGCCTTCTCTTCCTGCACCTTCAAATGGTGTTTTTTCTTTCCATATATCGGAGGCAAAATCATATTCCCAGGTCCAGGTGTATAAGGAAACATTTTGTCCGGTGGAAATATAGGCTTTATCTCCGATCACGAAGGCCGCGCCATTGCTTCTGGCAATCGTCGTATAGCCATCATCGTAATTATCGGAGCTGAAATTCGTTATCCTGCGTAATGCTTTCCAGGAAGAGGCTTCAGGCTGGGAAGGGTCGAACTGCCAAAAATCTGTTGACAATGTTCCACTGTTGATGCCCGTGACAACATATCCTTTGTCTTTGTACACAAATGCCACAGCCCCTGATCTTTTATCGCCACCCATGCTTACTTTCTGCGTCCAGCTATCGGCAGTGGGATCATATTGCCAGAAATCCTTGAGGGCATTGCTGCCGTCGTAACCCGTGCTAACATAACCAAAATTGCCAATACCAAAAGCCACTGCATCATATCTTGCTCCGCCGCTAAAGTTGGCTTTTTGCGTCCAGGCATTGGTTTCAGGATTGTACTCCCAAAAATCGCTCATTGGATTATTCCCGTCATATCCTGTTCCCAGGTAGGCATTTGAGCCAATAGCAAAACCGACTGCGGAGTTCCTGACTGTTTTTGCACCTGTGGCGCTGGTATCCGGAAGATTTGCCACCTGCAGCCAGTTGTCATTAACAGGGTCGTATTGCCAGGTGTCATTATATCTCTTGAACGTCTGATCGATGCCGGTAGTCAGGTAAACAAAATTACCAACCGGAATGGCAACGGCCTCACTTCTGTTCGGACCATTTAAAGATGATCGGGTTACCCAGTTCCCGTCCTGCGTATAGGGCACACTGCTCTTATTACAGGAGCCAAGGACCAAAACAATCAATAAAATCCAAGATACAGATGTAAGTGTCATGTTGAACCGCTTCATAATTTTTTGATATTTTCGCAGATTTAGGTATGCCGCTATGGCAATTAGTTGATTTAACACACAAAAACAGGCTCAATTCAAGCTTCTCCCGTTTTTGCAAGGCAGGCAAATATCAAATAAATATGTTTAATGGAAAAGGAGATGCAGATAAAAACATTTATTTAACAAAAATTTCGAAAATACCTGCTGTCAGCAGAACATGAATCCATTTTTAAAAATATACTTTTGCCTCTTTATTTCAACGGCCGGTACATATTCACATAAGCCTGGTAATTAAGTATGACAAGCAGCAACCCAATAAGTAGAACACATACCATCCTTTTATCGTCCGCAATCACCCTTTTCCTTTTGGGAGCTTGTGTAAAGCCAACCATTAATTTCGGGACAACCTTTGTCAACAACAACAATACCAATATCGTGGTGATCGACAGTTTTACCACGCAGATGTCTACCGTGTATGTGGATTCGTTTCCAACTGCGGGTACAGGTACTATACTGGTGGGCAGGTATAAGGACAATGCATTTGGCCTGATCACGTCGAGAACCTTTTACCAGATGGCTCCCCCTGTCAATATCCCTACAATCAGTAACCAGGCGGTCTATGATTCTTTGGTGCTGATCACCAGGTTGAACAGGTATTTTTACGGCGATACCACGGTTACGCAAACCTATCACGTGAGCCAGTTGAACAATACGATTCAATTGCCAGGAATCCAGACAACTTTTTATAGCAAGAACAGCGTTCCTTTTAATAATAGTCCATTAGGCTCCGCCACCCTGCGCATTTATCCCCATGCTGGCTATACTTCACAACTTGCGAATGATTCAGTGAAGTTCAGGCTGCCTGATGCAAATGGACAGGAACTTTTTAACCTGCTGCAAACCAAGTCACCGACGGTGACCAACACCAACAGTTTTCTTGCCTATTTCAGGGGATTGACGATCTATCCCGACGACAATTCTACCGGCGCCGTGTATGGATTCAAGGATACCGTGATTATGCGTGTTTTCTTCCACGAGCCCGGAGTGATTATTGTGAATAGCTTTACTGACTTTACGTTGTACAACAAGGCCTACCAGTGGAACAACATCGTTGCGGACAGAACAGGCACCCCGCTGCAACAGCTGGCTTCCACACCGCAGACAACGCCGGGGATTCCCGTGGAGATATCATCCGATTCAACCGGTCACGCAGCCTATGTTCAGTCCGCAACATCCATGCAGGTGAAAATAAAATTCCCCTGGATCTGGAAGCTGCAGCAATTGCCCGATTTCGTCAGTGTTTTGAAAGCTGACCTGATCGTGACGCCCGTATCGGGCAGCTATGATCCCCTGCTTGCACTTCCGCCCCGGCTGGAAATTTTTCAAACCGATGACCGGAACCTGCTTTTGGCTCCGATTACCCTTACCGGCGCCCAATATGGTAACCTGATCGTGGATTATGTCTACGGAATTAATACAAATTATACCTATGATCTAACCAATTATATCAAGACGCAACTCGTGGCTGGAGCAGACAACAACCTGAAAAATGGCGTGATGCTTGTTCAGCCTCAGCCGGATTATAATACCACGCTTAACCGGGCGATTCTCGGTGACCGTACCAACAAAGTGAACAGCCGGATCGTACTGAAAATATATTACGCTTCATTTTATTAATTGATTTCAACAAGACCGACAACGAACCATAAGCTAATAACATCTCAATGAAAATTTTCCTCAGCATATCATTTGTTTTGCTTTCATTGTTTCAAGCCGGCGCACAAACAAATAATTCACCTTATTCCGTGCTTGGCATTGGTGATATTGAGGACAGCTATTTTAACCGGACGAGTGGCCTTGCCAATACCGGCATCGGCTACAGGTCAAACCGCAGCCTGATCGGCAACAACCCTGCTTCCTATACGGCGCTCGACAATCAGTGGTTCATCGGTGAACTTGGTATCAGGGGCAAATACATCAGTTATTCGGGCAAGCCCGTTGACCCTGCGAACAACACTTCGTTTGACATAACTTTCAGAAGATTCGCGGTGGGAACGAAAATCGGCAAACACTGGGGAAGCAGCGCAGGTATTGTGCCTTTCAGCTCTGAAAATTATGAATTCAATGCGCCGCAACCGATCCAGGGAACGAATGGCGAAACGGCGAATGCATACTACCAGGGTTTTGGCGGGGTAAACAGGGTTTATTGGACGAATGCCTATGAATTTTTTCACCATGTTTCACTTGGGCTCAATGCTTCTTATTTGTTCGGATCGCTCTCGCAAAAAACCATTCTCCAGAATCCGAATCTTCCATCGGCCTATGTTTCGACCAATAAAAATATTTACATGGCCAATTTCTACCTCGATTACGGGATCCAGTTCTTTGGAAAAATCGGGAAAAAATGGGATTTCGTGGTCGGCGGAACTTTTGCCAATAAGACAGATCTGAATGCACAATCGACTGTACTTGTGCTGGGCATTGATTCTTCAGTGTTGAAAAGCGAAACGATTAATGAAGGGTATTTCACCTTGCCCAACACCTATGGTGTTGGAATATCTTTAACCAGGAATAAGAAATACACATTGGTTGCCGACTACAAATTCCAGGAGTGGACTCCCCTTAATTACTCCGGGTATAATTATGCACTGAAAAACAGCAGCAGGGCCTCGGTTGGATTCGAGATTTCAAAGAAGAAAAATGTGTTTAACAACCTGGTTGAAATGTCTTTCTTTCATACAGGATTGTATTACGGCGAGTCCTACCTCAATGTGTATGGCCAGCAGATTACTGACATGGGCGTTACGCTGGGTGCCGGTGTAAGCACAACCCGCAGTCCATTTGCCTATAACATATCCTTCCAGTATGGCATAAGGGGTACTTCATCCCAGCAACTGATCAAGGAAAATTACTTTTCCATTAGTTTTCTCCTTTCCTATCGTGATTTTTGGTTTACAAAGGGGAAGAGATACAATTAGCAAATGTGCAAATGTGCGGATGCTATATTATAGTCTCTTACATCACTCCGCATCCGCCTAAGACGGACTAATTCAGACATTTTCTTTATCTTTTCCTTCCAAAACTTACTGCTGTATGCTAAAAATATTCATTGCTTTTTTGTTCTGCGCTACTGCAGGCAAGGTTATCGCCCAATCAGGTATTGACACGGTTGCGGTCAGTCACTGGGCCGGCCTGTTTGACCTGCAATTCACTTCTGCCGAAAAAGATTCGATGATCGACGGGCTAAAAGACAATGCAGCAACTTACGTCAAGATGCACCATGCTGACCTGTCTAACGGCCAGGTCTATCCCTTTAAATTCAACCCGGTACTCCCTGGTTTTGTTGTCGGAACGGTCCAGAGGGAAATTCATTGGGATATCCCCGCTTCGGTATCGTTGCCCGCCAACAAAAATGACCTGGCGTTCTATTCATTGCTTCAGCTGGCCTCCCTGGTAAAAAACAGGAAGATCAGCTCGCTCGAGCTCACGCGTTTTTTTCTGTCGCGCCTGCGCAAATGGGGAGATACCCTGCATTGCGTGATCAG
>Ga0193728_1001492_pt1 | contig 11904 bp, 9 predicted proteins | sample U1c1metaG_FD_143037 | JGI IMG/M metagenome (GOLD analysis project Ga0193728, IMG submission 143037) | Soil microbial communities from a riparian zone of the East river system, Colorado, United States - U1c1 | ecosystem: Environmental > Terrestrial > Soil > Riparian zone | place: USA: East River...
CGAGAGCTAGTTCGCGCCGTACGTCGCGTGCAGCGCGATCTCGCTCGCATCGAGTGCGTGATCGTAGACTGCGAGCTCGTCGAGCGCGCCGGTCAAGAAGTTGCCCATCGTCGACGCACCCGCGAGCGCCGGCGCGCCGTTCGCGAGCGTCATCCGCGTATCGATCGACTGGGCGACGTTCGCGCCGTCGACCCACACCTGCTGGGTCGTACCCGTGTACTGCGCGACGACATAGACGTAGCGATCCGTCGCGAACGTCACGACGGGGGTCTTGTTGTTCGCACCGGAGATCACGCGCTCGATCTGGAGCCCGACCGGCGCGATCACCAGCTCGTAGCCGTCGATCGGATCCTGCGTGTCGCGCGTCTCCCGCCCGAACACCTGCTGGTAGATCGTGTTATCCGCCGAGTGGATCCACGCTTCGATCGCGTACGGCGCGTTGCCGTCGAACTCGAAGCCCGAGCCGAGCAAGATCCGGCACGTCCCGTCGAGCGTCATGGCGGTGTCGGCATCGTTTGCCAGTGCGCCGGCGGCACCCGGCGTACAGCCCCCCGTGAACGATCCCGGCGCCCCGCCGATCTCGTCGCGCACCATGTTGTCGCTATCGCCGAACCGCCAGTACGCGAGTGGATGCGCCGCGAGTACGGCGTCGCGATACGTGCGCGGCGCGTCGATCAGATGCGCATCGATCAGGTGCGCATCGATCAGGTGCGCATCGACCACCTGCTCGAAGCCAGAGCGCCCGCACCCGGCGGCCGCAGCGACGACGAACAACATCCTCCACACGACGCTTCACGATACTCGATCTCGATCGCGTGTGCGGCGTTTAGAGATGTGCGTGCCGCAACGCAGCGAGCTGGTTCTCACGTACCGCGGGCTCCGCGCGCGGGTCGAATTCGCTCGCTGGGATCGTACGGCCGAGCACGTCCTCGACGGCGAACAGCGTCCACGTGCGCAGGTAGGCGAGCGGTTCTGCGAGCCGATCGATCAGCCTCGGCAGCGCCGCGCGCGCGAACGGCGAGTGCGCGTACGCCAGCGCGGCGATCAGGCGGAACGCCGGCTCGCGGCTGGCGAGCCAGACCTCGCCCACGGGCGTGTCGAGCGACGGCCGATAGGCCTTGGCCCACGCTCCGACCGGCAGGTGGACTTCGTACGTGCGCGCGAGCTCGCTCGTGGTCCATTCGATCGAGCGGTCGAGGTGACACAGGTTGCACGCGTTCGGTCCGGCTTCGCCGAGCACGCTGGGATCGGTGGGCGAGCTGATCCGGTGCGTGCGGACGAGGCGATCGATGCCCATCACCATGCGCGGCATGTGGCAGTCGAGGCAGGTGACGTTCGAATGGCCGGTGCCGGCGTGTGCGGCGGCGGCGGCGGGTTGCGCGAGCGCGTCGTGGCAGTGCGTGCAGGCGGCGATCGCGCGCGGCTCGTCGAGACGCGCATCGGCGCGGTGCGGATCGTGGCAGTCGGTGCACTTGATGCCGCGGCACGACGAGGCGGCGAGGTCGAGCGCTTCGCTCGAGTTGCGCGTCGCCGTATGATCGGGAAGCCGCGGCGACGGACCGGAGTGGCACTGCGCGCACACCGCGTTGACGATCGTCGCGTCGGCGCGCTCGCCGGCGAACGGCTTTGCGGGCAAAGTGGCGCCCGGGCGCGCGGTCGCGCCTTGCGGGACGAAGTGGATCGCGCCGCCGGCGGCGTGATCGCGACCGCCGAGGTGACACGACTCGCAGCTGATGCCGGTCGTGATCTGTTGATCGACAACGAGGCGCTCGCTCTGCGCGGGCGCGACGAACATCTGCTCCATGCCGTGGCCAAGCGCGCTCGGACCCGAAGCGCGGGCGATGCGCTGCGCGAACGGATACGTCGAGTGGCACCACGGGCAGCGCTCGGCCCACGGCTCGCGCGCCGGTGCGTACGCGTCGAACGCGTCCTCGCTCCGCAACCACGGATCGTAGTACGGCTGCGGATACCAGCCGCCGCGCCTGGGCCACCACCCGAACGGCAGCCGGACCTCTTCGGTCTGGCCGTCCTCGATGCCGACGTATTCTTGTAAACCGCGGCGCCCGATCGTGCGCGTCACGCGGTAGCGCGTCGTCGTCGCGCCTTTGGTCAGCGTCATCGCGTAGCCATGCGCGTCGTGCGTGAAGTGCGCATCGCCGCCGGCGTAGTGCACGCTCGCGCCGGCGAAGTCGCCGACGATCGCACCCGCGTCCTCGGCGCGCGCGTTCATGATCCGGTGCAGGCTGTGCGACCACCGCGCGTACTCGTCGGTGTGACACGCGCCGCACGCCGCTGGCCCGATGTAGTCGGCGGCGGCGATCGTGGAGAGCTGCGCGCGGGGTGCGGCCACGTGCGACGCGACCGGTGGGTTCGTGCGGGTATCACCGCACGCGGCCATCGCGAGGGCGGCTAGGCCCAGCTCACGCCACACAACCGCTCCGACAGCTCCCACAGCTTCTTCGCCTCGTGATCGTCGCGTGCCCAACGCGAGGGCTTGGCCGGCGTGCAGTCGACGAAGTACAGGCCACTCGCGCCTTCGAGCTCGGGCGCGCTCGCGACGTGGATCGACGTGCGTGCGCCTTCCTCGGCGGTCTTGAGCAGCGGCCGCACGAGGCGCATGCCGACGCGATACACCCACGGACCCGTGTGGCCGAAGTTGGTCGCGACCGTGCCGGGATGGAGCGAGCACGACGTCACGTTCGCGCGCGCCATCCGTCGCGCCCCTTCGCGCGCGAACCAGATGTTGCACAGCTTCGCTGCGCCGTAGGCCGCGGTCGGTCCGGTCCAGCGCTCCATCGTCGCGAGATCATCCCAGCGAAACGACGCGAGCCGATGGCCGGCCGACGCCACGGTGACGATGCGGGCGGGCGCCGATGCCGCGAGCAGCTCGCGGAGCTCGTAGGTCAACTGGAACGCGGCGAGGTGATTCAGCGCGAACGTGCGCTCGAAGCCGTCGACGGTGAGCTCGCGCGAGGCGTGCACGCCGCCGGCGTTGTTGATCAGGACGTCGAGCTTCGCGAAGCGCCGGCGGATCTCGGCGCCCGCAGCGCGGACCTCCGCGAGCGAGTACAGATCGGCGAGCACGATGTCGTGATCGATCCCGGCGAGCGCCTGTTCGGCCTTGGCGCGATCGCGCACGATCGCGACGATGCGCGCGCCGCGTCCCGCCAGCCCGCGCGCGGTCTCGAGCCCGATCCCGGAGCTGGCTCCGGTAATCGCGACAGTCTTGCCGGTCATGACGCCCACGCGCACAGCCTACTCCGTTATGCTCGCGGCGATGGGCGATACCACGCAGGTCCACGACAAGTTCAAGCTGTTCACCGGTGCGCTCGACGACGCCGGCCACATCAAGGACGTCGCGACGCTGGTCCACGAGTGGGTCGCCAAGGACAAGGTCGCGGTCAAGAGCGTCGGCGCGGCGGTGGCGGCGGGCAAGCTGATGATCACGATCGGCTATCGCGACGATGAAGAGACCTACGAGGTCGAGCTGCACTCCAGCAAGATCGGCCGCGTCGGCGAGCTCGATAAAGACGAGCAACAGCGGTTCACGCGCGCGATCGAATCGGGCGGGATGAACTGGCCGCCGGTGATCGGCCACACGCTGTACGTCACGAAGCAGGGCGATCTGTATCTGGTCGTGCTGTCGCTCGTCGAGAAGCGCGAAGACTGATCACCACGCGCGCGGGTCGCACGGCTGCCAGCCGAGCGACGCGGCATCGGCGAGCCAGCGCCTGCGCTTGAGCTGCGTGTCGGCGAACGGCGGCGACCACATCGCGGTGACCGGCAGCGCGACGCGCAGCGCACCCGGTGGCTTGATCGCGTCCGCGATGTCGAGCCACGTATCCTCGCCGGCGAGCGCACCACCGAACGACACGAGCTCCCACGCGACCGGCGTGCGCCGCGCGGCGAGGAGGTTCATCACGTCGCGGATCTGATCGAGGCCGCGCAGGCCACCGAAGTGGACCTCGCGCAACGCCGGCGCCGCGATCGCCGCGAGCGCCTCGACGAGCTTCAACAGCGCGGCCGTCGAGATCCGCTTGAATGCGAGCGCGCAGCGCTGCAACGCCGGCAGCTGCGATCCCGCGAGTGCCTTCGCGAACGTCGGCTTCAGCTGTTCGGATTCGAGGTGAAGCTCGCGCAGCGCGGCGTGCTCGAACGGCTCGAGCGCGAGGTCGCCGGAGATAAACGTGCGCTCGATCGCGGGGAACGCGCCGAATAGATCGGCGAGCTGACCGAGCGAGCCGTCACCGCTGTTCGGTCCGACGAGCGCGGTCACCGATTCGAACCGGTGATGCGCGCACGCCGAAGACAACAGCTCGCCCGGGCTCGACGGCGCGCACAGAAAGTCTAACCGCCGTGGCGCCTCGCTCGCGATCCGCTTGACCACCTCCGCGCACGACGTGACCTCGCCGACGAAGCCGACGCGTAGCTTGCCGTACGCGCCGTCGATCCGGATGCCACCGCCGGTGCGCGAGCCGCGCTTCTCGATCGTGACGCGCTCGACCGGCGCGGGGGTGACGTGGACGATCGCGACCGTGGAGTGGTCGCGCGTGCGCTCGACGCAGAACGCGCCGTGATCGTTCGCGACGAGCTGATCGATCGTCGTCTCGGCGGCGCGCGCGTGAACGATCGTCGCGGTGTTCTCCGCGAGGTCGACGCGCTCGATGCACCCGCCCAGGCGCGCGTTGCCGTGCACGACCTCGTGGCGCGCGATGAACGCGTCGCCGGCATGCCACGCGACCGCATGCGGCCAGCCCGGCGCGAGCGCCTCGGCGAGTTGCACGGTCTGGCCGGTCGCGAGCTCGAGCCGCAACAGCGTGGTGCCGAGCGCGATCACGAGGTGCTCCGCGCCCGCGGCGCATAGCGCGAACGGCTCTTTCGCCGAAAACACGAGCGCCGACGTCCCGGCCGCGCCCTTGACGTAGATGTCGCCGGCGCCGTGCAGCGTCCACGCGAGGTACGTGCCCGCGACGACCAGCTGATCGACGGTGCCCGCGAGCGAAACGAGGTCATCCACGCGATCGCCGTCGACGCGGCCGATCACGGAGCCCCCGTGATCGCCGGCGCGCGCGATGAACGCCGCATCACGGCCGGCAGTCACGCACGTCACCCACGCGAGGCCCTGCCCGGTCAAGGTGACGACCTCACCACCGTCGGCAGGTGCGGCCCGCAGCGCCGCGCCGTCGTGCCAGAGCAACTGCGCAGCCGTGGCCGCTAGCCCCCGGAGCTGTGCCGGCGGGAGCGGGATCCCGCGCACGACCGGGAGCTTGCCGCGCCGGCTGGCCGCGACGATCTGGTGTAGGCCCGCGGCATCGGGCTGGTTTTCGGTCCAATAGATCGTGTTGTCGCGGGTCGCGAGGCGACCACCGCCGACCGCTGTATAGCTGCTCGAAGCCACAAACCTCCTGGTCCGGAATTTACCTGATGCGCGCTCAGAGATCCGGTGTTACCAGTTCGCGCGTGGGCTGCCCGAACGACGAGACGCTGCTGGCGATGGTGGACCACTCCATCGACCCCGCGCGGTTCGGCGAGCTCGAAATCCACCTCGACAGCTGCCAGGATTGCCGCAAGGCCGTTGCCGCGCTCGCGCTCGGGTCGCGGTCGCCGAGCACGCCCGCGGTACCGTTCGCGGGGCTCACGAACGAGCTGCCCGCGAACACCGTGATCCACGACCGCTACGAGGTCGCCTCCGAGCTCGGGCACGGCGGCATGGGTACGGTGTACCTCGCGCACGATCGCTCGCTCGGCCGCGACGTCGCGCTGAAGCTGCACCGCGCGCACGCCGGTAGCGATCGCCTGCAGCGCGAAGCGTTCGCGATGGCGAAGCTCGCGCACCCGAACGTCGTCAACGTGTTCGAGGTCTCGACCTACGACGAGCGCGTGTTCGTCGCGATGGAATACGTCAAGGGTGGCACGCTCCGCACGTGGCTCGCCGCCGCACCGCGGAGCTGGCGCGAGATCGTCGCGATGCTCGTCGAGGCGGGTCGCGGCCTCGCCGCCGCCCACGCCGCGGGCCTCGTCCACCGCGACTTCAAGCCGGAGAACGTGCTCGTCGGCGAGGACGGCCGCCCGCGCGTCGGCGATTTCGGTCTCGCGCGCCCTCACTCCGCCGGCCGCCGGCCGTCGAACCCCGATGCACTCGCGGTCGCGCTCACGGTCACCGGCGGGCTCGCGGGCACGCCGGCGTACATGGCGCCCGAGCAGCTCGAAGGCGGCGACGTCGGTGCGCGCTGCGATCAGTTCGCGTTCTGCGTCGTCGCATGGGAGGCGCTGTACGGAGCGCGCCCGTTCAAGGGCACGACGCTGTCGTCGCTGCACGCCGCGATCACGACGCACGAGCTCGAGCGGCCGAGCTCGCCGGTGCCCGACCGCGTGCGCAAGGTGATCGAGCGCGGGCTCGCCTCCGATCCGGCCGCGCGGTTCGCCGACATGACGGCGCTGCTCGCCGAGCTCCGCGGATCCGCGACTCCGCGGACGACGCGCAACGTGATCGCGACGGCGGCCGCGGCGATCGCGGTCGCCGGTGGCGCGTACGCCGTGTTCGCCACGATCACCGCCCGCCAGCGCGCCGCGGGCTGCGAGCTCGCCGCCGGCGAGGTCCACGCAGCGTGGAACGCACCGGCACGCGCCGCGCTCGCCGCGAGCTTCGCCGCCACCGGCAAACCGCTCGCGAGCGCGATGTTCCAGCGCACCGCCGCGACGTTCGATCGCTACGCGAACGCGCTCGCCGACCAAGCGCGCGCGACGTGCAGCGATCGCGATCAACCCGAGCGCATCCACGCCGCACGCACGACCTGCCTCGCGAAGCGCCACGACGAGCTCGGCGCGGTCGTGACGTCGCTCGCGCACCCCGACGCCGGTATTCTCACCCGCGGCCCCGACGCCGCGTGGGCGGTGTACGACCCGAGCCCGTGCAGCGATGCCTCGGTGATCACGACGCAGGCGCACGCCCCCGCGGATCTCGAGAAGCTGTCCCGGTTGAAGGCGGCGCTCGACACCGGCGACTACCGCGGCGGCGTCGCGCTCGGCACCGCATTCCTCGCCGACGCGCGCGCGCGCAAGGATCAGAGCCTCGAGCTCGACGTGCTGATGGACCTCGCGCCGATCGAGAGCGAGCTCGACCCGAAGATCGCGCGCGCCGAGCTCGACGACGCCGAAGCGCTCGCCGAGGCGCAGGGCCGGGACACCGATGCCGCGGCGATGCTCGATCTACTCGCGGAGGTCTCCGGCACCGAGACCCACGATCACACGCTCGCGCATCACCAGCTCGCACTCGCCCGCGCGAAGCTCGCACGGATCGGCGGCGACGCCGCGCTCGAGGCCCGGCTCGCGTTCACCGAGGGCCAGGTCTTCATGGACGAGACCAAGTTCGCCGACGCCGCGCGCTCGATGGGCTCGGCGATCGAGCTGTTCGAACGCGCGTACGGAACCGACAACCCGAACGTCGCGCGCGCGTACGGTGCGCTATCGCAGATCCTGCGCGGCGCCGGCCGCAACCCCGACGCGCTGGTCGCGGCGCGCCGCACGCTCGAGATCGCGCTCGCGACACTCGGTCCCGATCATCCGACCACGGCGGGCGCCAAGATGACGCTCGCCCAGGTCTTGATCGACAACCAGGAGAACGCCGAGGGCCGCCGCCTCCTCGATGAAGCCGACGCGACGTTCGCGCGCGTCTACGGGGAGATCCACCCCGCTCGCGCCGCGGTGCAGGGCAATCTGTTCAACCTCGCGCTCACCGAGCAGCGCTGGGCCGACGCGCTCGCCGCTGCGACGATCGCGCGCGACATCCTCGCCGCCGCAGACGGGAACGACGCGCTGGCGGTCGCCGGCCCGGAGCGCGACCGCTCGGTCGCACTCGGCGCGCTGAACCGCCTTCCCGAGGCGCTCGTCGCCGCGCAGCGCGCGCTCGCGATCGTCGAGAAGGCCGGCACCGACGGGGAACAGCGCCTCGCGGGTGCGCTCAGCGATCTGTGCGAGGTCGAGATCGCCATGGACAAGCCCGCCGACTGCATCCCGCACGGCCAGCGCGCGGTCGCCGCGATCACCGCGCGGGGGGTCGACGCGGATCCGCTCGAGCTCGCCGACGCGCGCTACGTGCTCGCCCGGGCGATGTGGGAAGCCAAGCTCGACCGCCCGCACGCGCGCCAGATCGCGATGCAGGCCCAGGCCGAGCACCCGCTCGCCGAGCGCCGCCAGATCATGTCCGAGTGGCTCGCGCAGCACCCCTGACAGGCGATTTCGCGCGACCGAGCGCCGGCTCGCGGCTCCAAGCGGCATGACCGACCTCACCACGAAGGTGCTCGCCGTGCTCGGCTCGTTCGCGCTCGGCTTCTGCGCCATGATGAACGGCGTGATCGCCGCGGTCGCGCTGTTCACGGGCAACCTGTTCGGTGCGGTCGGCGACGCGAAGCTCGACGAGGCGCTGACCGCGAGTGCGAATCACACCGCGACCTACGCGAAGGTGATCGCGCTCGTGTTCGGGCTGGTCGCCGCGATCCAATTCGGCGCCGGCGAGTTCTTGCGCCGCCGCGTGCGCCACGTGTTCGTCGCGATCGCGTGCGCGATCAGCGTCGCCGGGGCGATCGGCCAGTCGATCTGGGTCGGCCACTTCACGGCGCTCGACGCGATGATCGCCGGCTGCGCGGTGTTCGCGGCGTGGACGTGGTGGCGCCTGCCGCACGGCGAGCTCGTCTCCGACGCCGTGCCTGCAGAGCTCAGCTTCTAGACGTATGCTCGCAGCGTGGAGACCATCGCGGCACTCGAGCTCGTCGTCGGGTTCCCGAAGCTCGCGCAGGTGTTCCCCGCCGCGGCCGGCACGCTGAGGATCGAGAGCGACGGCCGCGCGATCGGGTTCTCGCTCGAGGCAGGCACTCGCGTCGAGGCACGCGAAGCGGTGACGGCGCCGGCGCTGTTGCACCAGTCGCGAGCGCCGCTCGTCGCCTGCAGCGCGAGCTCTCTCGATCTCGAAGACGAGGTCGATCAGGGCCGGATGTTCACGACATGGCTCGACGGCGACCGGGTGCGGCCACTCGCGCTCGCGCTGCCGCGCGCGAGGCTCGAGACCGGCGACGACGATCGGGTCCTCGCGATCACGCCGACCGCGGTCCACGTGCTCGATCGCAAGAACCGTTGTCGGCGGACGGTCGAGGTCCCCGCGCCCCTGAACCTCAACGATCCGGTCAGCGGTGGCGTCGGCGGCGAGCTCGATCGCCAGCCGCTCTACGTCGAGCCGGGGTTCGTCGTGTTCGTCCGCTCGCCGGCGCTGCTCGTCGTGGCCCTGCACGACCTCGAGCGGGCGCTCGTGTTCGATCACGTGAGCTGGGCGATCGAGACGCACCTGGTCGCGCGCGAGCCAGAGCTCACCGCCTGGGCCAAGCGCGGCAGTTACAACCCGCTGTCGATCGTCACCGCCACCGGAACCCTGTGGGTCTCGGTCGGTCCGGAGCCGGTCGGAGTGCGCGATCGGTTGTGGCCACCGTGCGGATGGGCGACCGTCGAGCTCGCGAACGGCAAGACGATCGCCGCGCATGCGGTGCCGCCGCAGCACCGCGTCGAGCACCACGAGGTCGAGGTCCGCGAGCTGTTCCTCGCCGATCCGCCGCGGTTTCACTGGGACCCGCCCGCCGCACTGCCCGCGCCGCCGCCTGGAACCCCTGGGCCGCGGCACGAAGAGGCGCTCGCGTACGCCCGCCGAGTAGAGCTCGCGCGCCGCGGTAGGCGCGGGCCGATGCGCGAGGTCTACGAGCAACTCGCGCGTGCGGACGGCGAGGCGATCACGCGTTGGATCCACGTCGAGCTGTACGAGCGCGAGGAGCTCTACGAGGCGACGGCGTACGCAGTCCCGGCGCTCGTCGCGATCCTCGCCGATCCGCGGACGACCCATCGCCTCGCGATCGCGACCGCGCTCGTTCGGCTCGCGATCGTCGCGCTCGGCGAACACGACGGCGGCATCGCGGTGCCCGCGGTGATCGATGCATTTCGCGCGATGCTACCGGTGTTGCTGTCGCTGCGAGATGCGTCGCGGGCGCTGCTGCGCACCTGCTCGTTGCTCGTCAGTGCGGTCGGCTTTGCCGATGGCGAGCCCGCGTGGTTTCAGGCTGCCCGCGGGTTGCCCGAGTTTCGCCAGTACGGCGCGCGCTACGAGCTGTACGGCGAGATCCTCGAGGACAACTACTAGTCGATCACGACGATGTAGTCGAACGCGGCGTGCGTGCCGAACACCGCGAAGTTGACCCCCGCGGCGGCGGTGTTGAGGAGCCACGGGCGGTTGGACATCGCGGGCACGTCGGGGTAGCTGCACTGGGTCGAGCCACTCACGTTGCGCACCTGGTACGTGCTCGCATGGCCATCCGGCAGCATGTCGCCGGTCAGCCCGAACTTCGTGAAGCCGAACCCGCCGTTCTGGAATCCGAGCCATTCGCGTGCGCCTTGGTTGTTGCCGTCGAGTGCCTCACCGCAGCCGGCGCCGGTTCCGAAATCGCTCGGCATCGTCGCGTCGCGCGTGAACCCCGACATCACGAACAGCCCGCGGTTCTTGTTCGCGAACATCGGATCGAGCGGGCCGAACGTCGCGTGCGTCGTCACGACCGCGTCGGCCGCGCCGGCCGAGTCCTTCCACAACACGGCGAGGTCGCTCTCGCCGACCTGCTGCAGCTGGCCACCCTCGACGACGAACATCGCGCCTGTGCCGCCGGTGTGCCAGTCCGCGATCTCGCTCGGATCGTCGAAGCCGAGGAACAGCTGGATGTGATCGCCGCCGGGTAGGAGGTTCGGATCGCAGAGGTCGCCGACGCCGTCCATGTCGCCGTCGGCTTGATCCGCGTTCGCGATGTGCGGGCAGTTGTCGCACGCGTTGCCGAGGCCATCGCCGTCCTCGTCGGCCTGCGTCGGGTTCGCGGCGAGCGCGCAGTTGTCGCACGCGTCGCCGAGGTGGTCGCCGTCGCTGTCGAGTTGGTCGGGGTTCGCGACCATCACGCAGTTGTCGATGCTGTCGGGCACGCCGTCGCCATCGCGGTCGGGCTCGGGAGCATCGACGCACTGGCCGTGGAGGTCGCCGCCGGCCGACGGGTCGTAGCGCAGGCCCGACGTGCAACCGGTATCCGCGAAGGCGCAGAACCCGGTCGGCTCGCACACGCCGTCGGCCGCACCGATCCGGCATTGCTCCGAGGTCGCGCAGTCGAACGTCGCGCTGCTACTGCACGCGGCGAGCGCCAGCGCGACCATCGCGACGGTTGCCCTCACCCGATCAGTGTACCGTCAGAACAGCCGGCCCTGGTTGCCCGCGCCGCCGGTCGGCGCCTTCGTCGGCGGCACCAGGCCCAAGTGCTGGAACCCGGCCGCCGTGGCGATGCGCCCGCGCGGCGTGCGACCGATGAATCCGACCTGGAGCAGGAACGGTTCGACCACCTCTTCGAGCGTGCCGCGCTCTTCGGACAGCGAGGCCGCGACCGCCTCGATGCCGACCGGGCCGCCGTCGAACCGCTCGCAGATCACCGACAGGTACGCGCGGTCGAGGCTGTCGAGCCCCGTGTGATCGACGGCGAGCCGATCGAGCGCCGACGCCGCGATGTCGCCGTCGATCGAGCCGTCGCGTTCGACCGATGCGAAGTCGCGCACGCGGCGCAACAAGCGATTCGCGATCCGCGGCGTGCCGCGCGAGCGACGAGCGATCTCGCGCGCACCGTCGCCGTCGATCGTGATCTCGATCAGGCGCGCCGAGCGCTTCACGATCGCTTCCATGTCGGGCAGGTCGTAGTAGCGCAGCTGCCAGTGAAACCCGAACCGATCGAGGAGCGGCGCCGACAACAGGCCCATCCGCGTGGTCGCGCCGAGCAGCGTGAACCGCGGCAGCTGCATCGTCATCGCCTTCGCGTGCGGGCCTTCGCCGACGCAGGACTTTCGCGG
>Ga0193728_1001493_pt1 | contig 11900 bp, 14 predicted proteins | sample U1c1metaG_FD_143037 | JGI IMG/M metagenome (GOLD analysis project Ga0193728, IMG submission 143037) | Soil microbial communities from a riparian zone of the East river system, Colorado, United States - U1c1 | ecosystem: Environmental > Terrestrial > Soil > Riparian zone | place: USA: East River...
GAATTCTCCCAGGCCGTGTATGCGTACGTATCCGCGGCCACATCGACGCCGCGTGCGCGCGCCGCCTCAATGCTGCGGATGACCAGCGGCGCCCTGCCCCAATTGCGCCGGCCCGATACCTTCAAGTGGAATATCTCGACCGGAATATGCGCTTCGGCGCCGATGCGAAAAGTTTCCTCCAACGCTGCCATCTCCGCGTCGCCCTCGCTGCGCATGTGCGTCGCGTACACCCCGCCATACCGCGAAGCGGTGGTTGCCAGGGCTACAAGCTCGTCGGTGTGTGCGTACGGCGCCGGCGGGTATTGCAGCGAAGTCGACAATCCGAGAGCGCCCTGCTGCATCGCCTCCTCAACCACGGACTGCATTCGTGCCAGCTCATCCGCAGACGGCGCCCGATCGTCATAGCCTATGATCATCTCGCGCACGGTCGTGGCGCCGATGTAGTGGCCCATGTTGATGCCGATGCCCTGCTTCTGCACACGCGCAAAGTATTGCTGGAGCGTTCGCCAGTCCGGCTTGATCTCGTAATGATGAAATTGCGGCTGCCCTTCTTTGATGATGGCATCGTTCATCGGCGCAACGGAATTGCCCTCGCCGGTAATTTCCGTGGTGATACCCTGAAATATTTTCGAGGGCAGGCGCGGATCGACCAGCACGGTGAGTTCCGATTGGCCCAGCATGTCGATGAAGCCCGGCGCCACGATCATTCCGTGCGCATCGATGGTTCGCTTGCGGGAAGCGTGCGACAAGTTGCCGATGGCCGCGATGCGCCCCGCCATGATAGCCACATCGCCGGCGTACCAGGGCGAGCCCGTGCCGTCGATGATATGGCCGTTGGCGATGACCAGATCGTACTCCCCGCCGGCCGCGTAGCTTGAGGGTACCCAGGCGCCGGCCGCCATGAGCACAGCCGCGGCCGCACGAAAATCGTTCTGACGATGTTCATGGCTTACGGGCTTACTTCAGGTATTTGTCAAACCAGGCGAGAGTACGCTGCTGCGCATCGGCAAGATGCTCCGGATCCCGCAGCCCATGCCCCTCGCCGGGGTAGATCATGATGGATGTCGGCACGTCCATCGCCTTCATGGCATGCCAGAATTCCTGCGTTTGCGGTGCCGGACATTCGATGTCGCGTTCCCCGACGTAGGCGAATGTCGGCGTTTTGACATTGTGCATGTAGTTGATGGCGGATGACGCGGCATAGATGGCAGGATCGTCATACGCTGATTTGCCGAAGTACGGAATCATCCATGCATCGATGCCGTTCTCGCCATAGTAAGACAGCCAATCGCTGATGCCGGCGGCAGCGACAGCGGCTTTGAAGCGGCTGGTTTGAGTCACCGCCCACATGCTCATGAAGCCGCCGTAGCTTCCGCCGGTCAACCCCAAGCGCTCAGTATCAATGGGTGCCACCTTCGCGGCGGCGTCAATGCCGGCAAGAATGTCGCGCAAATCGCCATGCCCGAAGTCGCGGACATTCGCCTGGGTGAAGCGCTCGCCCTGACCGTAGCTGCCGCGCGGGTTCGGGCGAAACAAGGCGTAGCCGTGTTGCAGAAGTGCGCTGACTATCCCCGGGCCAGCAAAGCCGGGCGTGACGGCCGCCGCGGGGCCGCCATGCACCATGGTGATCATGGGCATATTGCCCACGGCATGCAGAGGCAGCAGCAGCCAGCCCTGTACATCGAATCCATCGTTCTTCCACCAAACGCTTTGCACGCGTGCCGGCAGGCTCAAGCCCGCGTTGAGCGAGGTCAGATTCCGCCAGTGACCGATGGCGCCAATCTCGATCTCCGGCGGTTGAGTAAATGATTCGTGCGCATCGGCGGTCACTCCCGAGGGGCACGCGGTTGAAATTCCGCCGGCGCGATCGCCGAATGATTCCTCGCCGCTCCACACGACGCGGGCGGGCCCGACTTTAAACCCCGAACCCATTGGAGCTCCCAAATCCGCAAATTGAGTTTTGTCGCCGGCCAGAAGCTCTGCCTGCAAGTGGCCGTCGCATCGCCAGGCGATTGCCGTGGCAGAGGTGTGCGCATCGGGTGTCAGATTGGTCGTAGGGCCCCCATCCAAGCGCAGCGCATACACATCGCCGCCCGTTGAACCGAAGTCGCTCATGATCCCGGCGATGAAAGCGACCGTTGATCCATCCCGCGACACCTTCGGCATCGCGAGCTGCTGGCGATCGTCGCTCGGAGCATAGATGACACGGGCACCAGAACCGCTTTCGAAAAAGGCGTAGAGCTTGGCGGTCCACCAGTTGTTATCACCGTCGCCGGGAGCTGCCGTTCCAACGAAGCCTTTGCCACCGGCCCGCCAGTCGTACTCATAGACAAACAAGTCGGGAGGCGAGACCCAGTGCAATGCACCGTTCTCGAGTATGGCGATTCGCTGTTCCCGCGGAACGGCGTCCAAATCACCGGCAATCGGCACGCCGGCCTGGGTTGCACCGACCTCCTTGTTTGCGTTTTCAATGGCCAGCATGGCCAGCCGCCCATCCGGCATGAAACGCAAATGTTCGATCGTCCCGCTGAATTCGAGCAGCTTGACCGGTGTGCGGCCGTCAGAGCCAACCGCGTACACGGAGCGTGCGTGGGTGCCGGGCGCGCGCAAGGTGAACGCCAGGCGCTTAGCGTCCGGACTCCAAGTCGGCGAAGCCGGCCAACACTGCGGTACACGGCCACAGGGCATCGCGACGGTGACCACGGCACCGGATCGGGCCTGTCTGATCACCAGATCGCGAACCGTCGGCGCCCCGCCGCTCTTGGATGAATCGCCTTCGACCGAGGCAACGAATTGCGCATTCGGCGAAATCTCAACATCGAGATAGCGATGCACCAGACGCTCGGCGGCCGGTGATTCTGCCGCCGCAACACTCTGCCCGATGCCGATGCAAAGCATCGCAACTCCCAGTACCTGTCTCATGTCATTTCCCCTTCCCATTGATGCTCCGGTTAATTGCCGCGATTGAATTTAAGTACGAGAGTCGCACACCCCAATAAGCCCGCACCCTCTATTCGAGCAAGCCAGCGGTTCATGTTGCCCGTCACGCCAAATCTAGCCGTGGCGCGCAGCGCGCGATGCGCCAGCCACCCATATCCCGTCAAAATACAAAACTCCGGCACCATGGACGTCGCCGCCAAAATCAACATTTGCGGCACCACCGGAACTTGCGGATCTATGAACTGCGGCAATAGCGCTAAAAAGAACAGCAGCGCTTTGGGATTCGCCAATTGCAGAGTGAGCGCTCCCAGATACACACCGCGTAAATCACCTTCACTGGCCGCGCCCTCCCCGCCCAATGCAACCGAGTGCAGCGAGTTGGCGGAGCGCAACGCCTTGACCCCCAAGTAGATCAGGTAGGCCGCACCAACCCATTTGGCAACGGCAAAGAACTGCGCGCTGGCGGCAATGATGGCGCCCAGGCTGGTCGCCGACAACGCAAAGTAGATGCCGTTGGCGCTCAAGATGCCGGCAGCCGCCGGCAATGTGCGGCGCAAAGCGCCGCGCACGCCTTGCGACACCACGTAGAACACCGCCGGACCGGGCGACAGCGACAGCGCGGTTTCCATCACCAGAAATAACAACCACGTCTTGAATGACATCAAGGAGCCCGTCTGCTTATTCCGCGTGAGCGGCGTTCGCTTGCGGCAGCTTCATGCCAAGCTGGTCGAATAGAAACGCATACGCGTCGGCTTGCTGGTTTACGCGAATCGATAAAGCGCTGCCGATACCATGCCCGGCATGTGCGCTGATACTGAGATAGACCGGTCTTGCGGAGCTGGTCGCGGCCTGCAGGCGCGCAATCATTTTGCGCGAGTGCGCGGGATTGACCCGCCCATCGGTTTCACCGGTCGCCATGAAGATGGCCGGATAAGCCGTACCGTCCTTGACATGGTGATAGGGCGAGTAGGCGTAGAGCGCTTTGAATTGCTCTGGATTTTTCACAGACCCGTATTCCGTGGTGTTGAACAGACCGTTGGGATCGAGCTCCACGCGCAGCATGTCGTAGATGCCGACCAGGGACACCACGGCTCGAAACAGCTCGGGGCGTTGAGTCAACGCCGCACCCATCAGCAGCCCGCCGTTGCTGCCGCCCATAATCGCCAAGTGATTGCGATCCGTGTACTTCTCCGCGATCAGATGCTCCGCGGCCGCCAGGAAATCATCGAACACGTTTTGTTTGCGGGTCAATGCGCCTTGTGCATGCCAGTCTTCGCCAAATTCGCCGCCGCCGCGCAAATTGGCATCGACGAAAACGCCGCCGCCGTCGAGCCAAAGCCTGACATTGGCGCCAAGAAACCCTGGCGTTTCGCTCACGCCAAAGCCTCCGTAACCGTAGAGCAGCACAGGATTCGCACCGTTCAGCTGCGTGCCTTTGCGGCGAACGATATTGATGGGGATGGATGTCCCGTCCTTGGACTTCACGAACTCGCGAATCACTTCGGTGTCGGAGAATGACACCGGACTGGTCTGCGCAAGCTGGGTGTCGGACGCCTTTGCCGCCTTCGAATCGTAGCGAGAGAAATAAGGCGGGCGAAGATAGGTTGCGACGGAGTACAGCAGCGTGCCGTTGCTCAACGGTTCTACTTCTTCGACTGCCGCGACATTCGGCAGCGGCAACGTGCCCTGGGGTTTGCCCGCATGGTCGAAGATGGCGACACGCGACGGTCCGCCGATGAGTTCGCGCACGTACAGAGCACCCGGCGTTACGACCACGGGTTCTCCGCCGAACTCTCCGCTTGCCAGCATGACGGCGTCGCTTTCCGGAACGATCGTCGCAGCGCGGCTCAAGTCGGTTACACCGGGGTCCAGTTTCAAAAGCTTGCCGTGCGGCGCGCCTTTTCGCGATACCAGGTACAGCGCGCCGTCGGCGTCGGCGGTGACCGCGACGACCTTGTCGTCGAAATGCGTGATCTGCTGCGCGCTGCCGCTCGCGCCGATGACATAGTGAGCGAATTCGCCGCCGTCGCCGTTGGCGACCGACACGACGATGAGCTTCGGGTTGTACCTGGCATCCAGGTTGATCTCCGCGACCTTCGGAAAGTCCCAGCCCAGTACGTACGCATCCTTGGCTGGATCATCTCCCATCTTGTGAAAGTAAACCTGCTGAAAGAAATGCTGATCTGAGGCGGGCTTGTCAGGACCGGGATAGCGCGTATACCAGAATCCTTTCGCATCGGCACGCCACTCCAAACTGCCGCCGCCCGTGGGATATTGCACTCTCCGAATCAGCGGCCCGAATTCCTTGCCTGATTTGACATCGAATAGGTGCAGCGTGCCGTCTTCGCTGCCATTCTCGGACATCGAGACCGCGAGGGTCTTGCCGTCCGGCGAGGGTACGAACCAATCAATGGCCGTTGTGCCCTTGGGGTTGATGGTGTTGGGATCGACGATGATTCGCGCCAGCGAGGGATTGGCTGCGTTGGTCAGCACCGCAATCATCGGCTGCTGCTTCGGCGGCTGGGAATAATAGGCAAAAACGGCAGGACCAACGGCGCGCAGGCTGCGGTAGGAACTCGATGTCGCCGAGATTTGGCTCATCAATTGCTTGAAGATCGGTGCGCGCTGCGGCAACTCATCGAGATACTTTCGGGTGCGGGCATCCTGCGCCGCGCTCCACTCATGAACTTTCGGATCCGCGGTGTTTTCAAGCCAGCGATACGGATCGCTGACCGTCACGTGGTGATAGACATCCGTCACCGCGTGCTGCTCGGACACGGGCGCGCCTGGGTCGGCAGCGCATGCAATTCCAAAGGTGATGAAGCAGATCGAAAAGAGCAGAATGGACCGGCGTATCTTTTGTATTTTCATGGCGGGTGATCATCTACCGGCGTCGCGTTCATGGCAAGCCGCCGCGGGATGAATTGAAAATTGAATTATCCACGGAGGTGCGTCGATGACGGCCGGGGGCTACGATGCGGCTGTCCTTCCGGCCGGTGTGCGTTCGCGCATGGTCGAGTCCGTCACCGGACTGAACATGCACGTGCTCGAGGCCGGATTCGAAGTCGAGAATCGGCCGTGCGTCGTGCTGCTGCACGGCTTTCCGGAACTGGCCTACAGCTGGCGCAAAGTGATGCCGGCACTCGCGGCCGCAGGTTTTCATGTGGTGGCACCCGATCAGAGAGGCTACGGACGCACCTCGGGGTCGGATGATCGGTATGACGGCGATCTCGCGTCATTCCACCTCCTCAATTTGGTGCAAGACACGCTGGGATTACTGGCTGCGCTTAAGATTCGGCGCGTCGCGGCGATCGTGGGGCATGATTTCGGATCGCCGGTCGCCGCTTGGTGCGCGCTCACGCGCCCCGACGTGTTTCAATCCATGGTATTGCTCAGCGCCCCGTTCAGCGGCGCGCCGCGGCCGCGCAAGTCCGGCACGCGATCGCCGATGGCCGCTTTGGCAGATGACCTCGCAGCGCTGTCGCCGCCGCGTAAACATTATCAGTGGTACTACTCGACGCGCGCGGCCAATGCCGATATGCAGGACTGTCCGCAGGGCATTCACGCGTTTCTGCGAGCCTACTATCACCACAAAAGTGCCGACTGGCGGCAGAACACTCCCTTTCCGTTGAAATCATGGGCGGCGGACGAATTGGCGAAGATGCCGAAGTACTACATCATGGATTGGGATATGGGGATGGCCGAGACGGTGGCGGAGCAGGCGCCGACGCCTGCCGAAATATCCGCATGCGCCTGGTTGCCCGATGATGAGCTGCGGATTTACAGCGAGGAATTCGCGCGCACGTCATTCCAGGGAGGGCTGCAATGGTACCGCAACGCGACCGACCCGCACGCCGTCGCGCGGCTGCAGGCTTTTTCGGGCCGCAGCATCGATGTGCCGTGCTGCTTCATCGCCGGGAAAAGCGATTGGGGCACGTATCAAAGTCCCGGCGCACTGGATGCGATGACCTCATCCGCATGCACCCAGTTTCGCGGCATTCACATCATCGATGGCGCGGGCCACTGGGTACAGCAGGAGCAACCCGCCGCGGTGAATAAACTATTACTCGAGTTTCTGAGGCGCGAAACCTAGGGTGAAGCGAACTCTCTATCCGATGCGCTGAACTCCGGCCACCTTGGCTAAGTCGCGATCAAACGTCGCAAGCGGTATGTGCCCTGCTTTTTTGGCAATCTCCAGTACCAAACAGTCAGAGAAATCTACTTTAGGATGTCTTTGGAAGTGAGTCAGTGCGGCGCTTACGACGTCGGCGTCTTGCAACGTCAGCTCTTGGTGGTTCAAGAGCATATCGACAGCAGTTGCGATCTGTTCGCGGGACAGGTCATAAACCGAATCCAGCACCCAAATCGTTTCAGCCAATACTAAATTGGAAATCCACGCGCCTTTGGCGACGAATCCTTCAGCGGTGCGGACTTGCGCAGCATCGTCGCGGGCAATCAAGCGGACCAGGACGTTGGTATCAACGGCCAGCATGCCGCTGTCGCATGTATTTGCGAATGCCGGCTTTAACGTCGGGCGGGACCTTCGTTTTTGGACCTCTGGGGAAAAGCGCCTGATGAATTTCGGCGGAGCTGAAGGTGCCGGCGCGCCTCACGACGACGTTGCCGCGTTCGTCGTACCACTCGAGCATGGATCCTGGGCCAATGCCGAGCTTCTTGCGCACTTCGGCGGGGACGGATATTTGTCCTTGCGCGGTAACCTTGGATTTGGCGATTGGCATGTGCTCACATTACCCCGGTAATGGTACACATGTCAAGATCGGGTTCATGCCTTGCCCTGCACTTTCAAATCCGTCTGGCCAATTGTCGGGGAGTTACGAGCAAGGATCGAAGGAAGTATCGAGGGTGATTGGGGAAATATGACTCGTTAGAGGCCGGTCGGCCAGGGGTCGCTGTGCTGACGGCTCTCGGGTTTCTTTGGAGATTGAGGTAAACTCGTTGACAGAAGGGAGAACATCGGGGATCTCTAGCGTTATGGGTTCTTGCGGGTTTTCTCGTGGGATGTCAAACCTCGAACTTCGCTAAATCCAGCTCGCCCGCGACGATACAAGAAGAGTGGGTTCGGCACACCCCGACGAGATGGGAAGGCACTGAAGTTTTTGCGGTTCGAAATATTGAATTTGGTTTTGAAAGGGGCGGCGGTAAGCACGATCCGATAGTTGTGGATCCTGGCCCGACTAAGCTTGTGGTCTGGTACCACGCGCACGCGGGCGGTTTGATGGACCGCATGTTTGACCAGACGGATCCAGTCCCTTTAATGGCCGACCTTGCTCCAAACGGGCATTACAAAATTCACAGTGAGCTTGCCGAGTCGACGGCGCACTTCCAATTGGTGGATCTGCAAACCGGTCAGGTCATCGCGACCTCTGCTGACGTGCCTCTCGTGCTTCGCGCATCGCCTTTACAATCGGCCAAACCGGGGGCGGTAGTTCCGGTCTTTATACCTCATAGATAATGTCGACTATCAGATCGACGCGCGTGTAGGGGATTTTAAGAAAACACGACAAAGGAACCTCCGTTTGAAAATTGTAGCTCTATCAGCGGTCTCGGCGGTCTTACTTTTGACTGGCTGTGAGACGACGAATCTCGTCACCAAGTCGACGACACCAGCGACGATACATCAGGAGTTTGTGCGTCACTCCATGATGGTGAATTGGGAGGGGACCTATGTTTACGGCATCGGCCGCACCGATCTTGGGTATGGGGACCTCGGCAATCGAAAGGGCCTAACGCTACCGTAGACTCGGGGCAGTCGGCACTTCGAGTTTTCTACTTCTCACACCACAGCGGCGCCGGCCACCTATTCCAGCAGTCGGATGTCATTGCCATGGATGTAGATCTTAAACCTAACGGCAAGTACACACTGCATTGCGACGCGTCCGAGGAGTCAGCTCGCTTCACCTTGGTCGAGCTCGGTACGAACAACGTGGCCGCGACGTCGGCGGAGGTGCCGCTCTTTATCCGACCGTCTCCCGGGACCGGTGAAGGAGGATATGTGCCGGTGTTCATACCTGTCCGTCGGTAGCGCAGCTTCCTTTTGGCGAAATTGTGGAAAGTCGGGCAGGACAACTGGCGCCATTTCATGTGGGCGTGGTTGTTTCCGATCTTTTTGTATCTGTCGTTCGTGGCCGAATCTCTCTTTGGGCCGATACGCAGTAGCAATGCAATGTGGATCGAGCTTGGGCTCGTCGGTGTGCTGGTGCCGGCGGGCATAGTGTCCAGCTCGCCCTACCGGCGGCGGCAGGCAACATTAGGTCAGACGTTTTTCTGGATTCTGTTGGTTCCTGCAGTGATTTTCGTGTTGCTGGCGCTGTTGCCGTTTAGGTTTCCCATCACGATTACGGAAATCCCTACTGGGCCGAATGCGGGTTGGAAGAAGCCGTGAGAGCGCTGTTCATCGTCTTGGTGCTTCTGGTCGCGTCGAGTGTGGCGCGCGCTGAGGAGTGGGTGGTCTTGCGAAAGCCACCTGAAATAGGAGAGCCCGCTCCGGCGGGGATATCCGTCGATCCAACGAGTATTGAGATCCTTAAGTCGGGGATACGTCGAGCCAGGGTTAAAGTCGACTTCCTGAGTCGCCGGCTGGGGTTCGAAAGGTATGATCCTAAGGTCTTAAGTTTTACGATTTGGACGAATTCGTACGATTGCGATAAGAAAATGAGCCGTGAGGATTCAATGGAAACACATTGGGTTGATGGCTCTGTTAAAACCTTGGACCTATCGAAAAATCCCAAGTGGTACCCGGCGCCGGAGAATCGAGCGGCGGACCTAAGTTTCGACTTCGTTTGCGGATGGGAGCCTAAGTAAGGTGTCGGGGCGGCTGTCGGCCAACAGCGGGCATTTACGGGTACAGAATGAAGGCCGGTTAGCCGACATTCCCCGACTGCATTAGTATGGAGCTATGGAGAGAATTCCGATCGCTGAACGGAGGCTCGAATTTAGCGAGAAGGGCAAAGCGGAGCGTAAACCGTTGCTGATTCGAGTCTTTGCTCCGCAACCGGTCGATCCCGACTCCAATCTATTTCGGGTTGATGCTGACACTTCAAGATGCGTTGTTGAATTCGACGGCATTCCCGATGCGAACCTTGGCGAGATATACGGCGCTGATTCAATACAGGCGCTGCAACTCGCCGTCGATATCGAGCCTGTCCTAAAGCGGCTCAGTATGCGTTACGACTTCTACTTTCCAACTGGTGAAGGGTATTTTGATGAGTAGAGCGGCAGACCGTACGCTTGAGGACGTGCTGCAATCCACATCTGATTGTCTGTATCCCGCAGAGCTGGGCGAACGGGCCGTAACCCTGGACTCAACGGATTGTGATGGCGACACGGCACTCCACGTTTTGATCTGGCGCACCGATACATCAGGTGCGCTGTTGCTTATTGAGAGCGGGGCGAACGTCAATGCAATCGGTGATATGGGCGAGACGCCGTTGCATATTGCGATACGCAAAGAGAACCAAGCCTTGGTTCGGGCGCTGATAGCGGCGGGTGCCGAAACTGACATCGTTTCAGAGTTCGGTTCTACGGCCAGCGCATTAGCGGCAGAGAAGGGTATCGACCTTTCACGGACCGCTTAACCATCTCATCTTGAAATTGCTAATTGGCTGCCGAAAGGCCGTCGTCCGCCAAGGGCCGCTTGGGTCAGGAGCGGGGCCGCGCAAATTCACGAACCCAAGCGATCTGGGCGTCTGTATCGGGTACGGCAACGCCGCGTGCGCGACTCAGCATCCCGAACGCTGAATCTGGATCAACTCCAAAGGTGTTGAGAACACACGCCCCGAGTAGTCCAGATCGCCCGATTCCAGCTCGACAGTGGATGGCAACGGAGTCACCAGATCGCAGTCGCTGCTCAAGCGCAGCAACCAAATTCGCAAATTCCACAGAGTTACTTGGAACGCCGCGATCAGGAATTGGGAAAGAGACGAATTGAAGGTTGGCGCCCTGACAAAGGGACTGCTCATCGGCAAGATCAAGTTCTCTAACCTCATGTGATTCCAGCAGCGACACGACTGTCTGTACGCCCAAGCGATTCCATCCGGCGATTTCGTCGGAGAGCCACTCTCCGCTGCGCGGGCGGGGCATTATGGCGAGGCGCACCCCTTCGAGTTCACGTAGCCAATACACGTCTGGTTGAAGCATTCTGAGGATTGCAGCGACGAAAATCGCAGCGTATAGGAAATCTAAGCCAGATTCTTGGTTGCCCGATTGCGGACGGTCGCGATAGTCCGCAGTGGGTCGATTCTGGACGATGCGTCGCTGAGCCTTCTGCGCCCTCCCCTCACCCCTTTAGATGAATTTGAAGCCAGGAAACGGAGCGTCTTCGAAAGTGAATTGAGCGACCATGACGCCATCCATTGCTGTTAGGTGAGTCATGAAGCCTTTTAGATTGGTCGGTCTGCCGTTTGAGCCGTTTGCCCACCTTTTTGCGCTTTCCGATGCGGCGCTTTCGGCGTGCAACGCCCGCCGCGTTGTCGCGACAACGAAACCGGGATATCCGTGTCGCGTTAGCCTCGCTGACGCGGATATCGGCGATGAGCTGCTGTTGCTACCTTTCGAGCATCAAGCGACGAATTCGCCGTACAGGTCGTCCGGTCCGATCTTTGTCCGGAAAGCCGCGGTGCCGGCCGATCTCGACGCTGGCGTAATTCCTGATTATGTGCGGACGCGTTTCATGTCGGTACGGGCATACGATAGTGCGCATCTCATGACCGATGCGTTAGTGTGCGACGGTATAGGTGTGGGGGACGCGATTCAGGCAATGTTTGCTCGTGAAGAGGTTGCGTATATCCATTTGCATAATGCCAAACGGGGATGCTTTTCTTGCGCGGTGGTGCGTGCTTGAGTCGGACCCACTGGAGTACGAGGTCTAGTTCTTGGTAAGTCCCGCGAGGAAACCAGAAACACGATCGTTGAGAAATTTCCCGTCCGCCGGCGCGATCCCT
>Ga0193728_1001495_pt1 | contig 11897 bp, 7 predicted proteins | sample U1c1metaG_FD_143037 | JGI IMG/M metagenome (GOLD analysis project Ga0193728, IMG submission 143037) | Soil microbial communities from a riparian zone of the East river system, Colorado, United States - U1c1 | ecosystem: Environmental > Terrestrial > Soil > Riparian zone | place: USA: East River...
CCGGTGGAGGAGCAGCCGCCGGGGGCGGAGCAGGCGCCGGGGGCGGAGCAGGCGCCGGGGGCGGTGGCGCAGGCGGAGGCGGCGCCGGGCCGGCGGACGTGAGCGTGATCGAGGGCGTCATGGGCCTGTTCGACGGCGTGACCGGCCGCGGCGACCTGGCCAGCACCGCGCACGTCGCCCGGCTGCTGCGCGCCCCCGTCGTACTCGTCGTCACCGCGGCCGGGGCGGCCCGGTCGATCGCGGCCACCGTCCACGGGTTCGCCACGTTCGACCCGGCAACGCGGATCGCCGGAATCGTGCTCAACCAGGTCGGGTCGCCGCGGCACGAGAGCATCCTGCGCGAGGCAATCGCGCCGCTCGGGATCCCGGTCCTCGGCGCGCTCCCCGCCGAGGCCACCCTCCACACCCCGTCGCGCCACCTCGGCCTGATCCCCGCCGCCGAGCGGGCCGGCCAGGTCAGCGACTGGCTCCCCCGGCTCCGCGAGCTCATCACCCGCCACCTGGACCTCGACCACCTCCTGGCCATCGCCCGCGCCGCCCCCGCCCTGACCGCCCGCCCCTGGTCGGCGCCCGACGCAGTCGCGGCCGCCCCAGTGGCGAACGGCAGGCGGCCTCCGCGGATCGCCGTGGCGGGGGGCAGGGCCTTCACCTTCGGATACGCCGAGCACCGCGAACTGCTGGAGGCAGCCGGCGCCGAGGTGGTCGAGTTCGACCCGATGACCGCCGAGCGGCTGCCGGGAGGTACCGATGCACTGGTCATCGGCGGCGGCTTCCCGCAGGTCTACGTCGAGGACCTGGCCGCCAACGCCGCGCTGCGCGCCGAGGTCACCCGGCGCGCCGCGAGCGGGATGCCCGTCGTCGCGGAGTGCGCCGGGCTGCTCTGGCTCGGCGCCAGCCTGGACGGCCGCGAGCAGTGCGGCGTCCTGCCGGCCACGGCGCGGATGACCGGGCGCCTGACACTCGGCTACCGGCAGGCCGTGGCCCTGACCGACAGCCCGCTGGCCGCCGCCGGGACCGCCATCCGGGCACACGAGTTCCACCGCACCGTCAGCGAGCCCGCCGCTGGCCCCGCCCCCGCCTGGCAGCTCGCCGACGGCAGCCTCCAGGGCTGGGCCACCCCCCGCCTGCTCGCGTCCTACCTCCACCTGCACTGGGCCGGCCTCCCGGACGCGGCCCCCCGCCTAGTCGCCGCCGCCCGCGCCGCGCAGGGAGCACAGCCACGCGCGCCAAAACCCAGGCCGACGCCGAAGCCAGAACCATCGAGCGCACCACAAGGCTCAACGTCACCACCAGCACCACAGGTACGAGAGGCACGGCCATGACGGCGCAGCCGAGCGGCGGCACCTCAGGAGATTTCATGATCGTGGGAAGATTGCTCACCGCCGGTGGTGAGCAATCTTCCCACGATCTTGATGCCGGGCAGCCACGATGAGGCCCGGCTTCGACGAGGCCGACTCAGCGGCCACCCAGACCACACCTGACCCAGCGGCCGCAGGCTCAGCGAGACCAGAGCCACCGCGCACCGCGACAGCCAACACAGAGACACCAGGCACCGCGACGGCAAACGTACAGACACCGCGCGCCGAGAGGCCCGATGCAAAGATGCGCGGCGCCGAGACGGCAACCGCAGAGACACCAGGCACCGCGATCCCTGGTGCAGGGATGCGGGGCGCCGCGACGGCAAACGCCGAGATGCAGGACACGGCGAGGCCGGGCGCAGAGATGCCGGCCGCGGAGGCGGCCCGCGGCCCGGCCGCGGGTGGCCCGGCCGCGGGTGGTGAGGTTGACCTGTGGCACCACGGGGATGAGGACCTGGATCCAGATGCTCCCGGGCAGCTGGACCTGGCGGTCAACGTGCGGTTGCCGCAGCCGCCGGACTGGCTGCGGGCGCGGCTCCAGGCGGCGCTCGGCGGGCTGGGCGGTTATCCCCGGCCCGATGCGGCCGTCGCGGCGGTGGCCCGGCGGCACGGGCGCGACGCGGATGAGGTGCTGCTGACTAACGGGGCGGCCGAGGCGTTCACGCTGATCGCCCGGGCGCTGCGGCCCCGGCACGCGGTCTGCGTGCACCCGTCGTTCACCGCGCCCGAGGCCGCACTGCGTGACGCTGGGCATGAGGTCGGGCGGGTGGTGCTGCGGCCGCCGTTCACGCTCGCGGCGGAGGACATCCCGGACGACGCTGACCTGGTCGTGCTCGGCAACCCCACTAACCCGACGGGACGCCTGCACCCGGTGTCCGTCCTGGAGCAGCTGGCCCGGCCCGGCCGGGTTCTCGTCGTGGACGAGGCGTTCGCTGACGCCATTCCCGGCGAGCCGGCCAGCCTGAGCCCCCGGCGCGACCTGCCCGGCGTGCTGGTGATCCGCAGCCTGACCAAGGCGTGGGGACTGGCCGGGCTGCGGGTCGGCTATGTCCTCGGCGAGCCCGCCCGGCTGGCCGCGCTGCGGCAGGCGCAGCCGCCCTGGCCGGTCAACAGCCTGGCGCTGACGGCGCTGGAGTCCTGCAGCCAGCCCGAGGCTGTCGCCTGGGTCGGGCGGCAGGCCGCAACGGCGGCGAGCTGGCGGCAGGCGCTGGCCGCAGCCCTGAATGAACTGCCCGGTGTCGAGGTGCCAGCGGGCGGGCGGGCCCCGTTCCTGCTGGTGCGCGTGCCGGACGCCCCTGCGGTTCGCCGGCGCCTGCGGGAGCTCGGCATTGCCGTCCGGCGCGGCGACACGTTCCCCGGGCTGGGAGATCAGTGGCTGCGCATCGCCGTGGTCGGCCCCCAGCACCATGCCCGCATTGTCGATGCCTTCGCCCGGTCCACCGGGTCCGGCGCGGCCCGCTCCCGCGGCGCCAGCCGCGCGGAGCGCCCGGGCAGCAGCGCCCCGCCGAGTATCGGCGTCACCAAGGTCACCGCGGTCACAGTGTCCGCTGCGCATGGTGAGACCGCGACCACGAAGACGACCAGCATCACGACCATCACGGCCACCGCAAGCCACGGGACCAGGAACCCTACCGGGACGACGCCAGGGACCGAGGCGGAACAGCCGACCGGGACCCCGGCCGAGGCCGGACAGCCGACCGGGACCCCGGCCGAGGCCGGACAGCCGACCGGGACCCCGGCCGAGGCCGGACAGCCGACCGGGACCGGGGTCGGGGCCGTGACCCTGATCGGGGCCGGGCCCGGCGGAGCGGACCTGATCACGGTGCGTGGATGGCGGGCGCTGCATGCTGCTGATGTCGTGGTGGCGGACCGGCTCGCTGACCCACGGCTGACGGGCGAGCTGCGGCCGGGGGTTGTGCTGATCGACGCGGGCAAGTCACCGGGGGCGCATCAGCTCAGCCAAGACGAGATCAACGAGGCGCTCATCGAGCACGCACGGGCGGGACGGGGGGTGGCGCGGCTCAAGGGCGGTGATCCGTTCGTGTTCGGCCGTGGCGGCGAGGAAGCGGCAGCGTGTGCCGCGGCGGGGATTCCCTGCTCGGTCATCCCGGGACTGTCCAGCGCCACGGCCGGCCCGGCCCTGGCCGGCATCCCGCTGACGCACCGCGAGGTCAGCCAGTCGTTCTCGGTGGTGTCGGGCCACCTGCCGCCTGGTCATCCGGCCAGCCGGGTCGACTGGGGCGCGCTCGCGGCCGGCACGGACACGCTGGTCCTGCTGATGGCCGTGCGGAACCTGCAGGCCATCGCGGCGCACCTGCTCGGCCTGGGACGGCCGGCGGCAACCCCGGCCGCCTGCATCGAGAGCGCGGGCACCCCCGGTCAGCGGGTCCGGCACAGCACGCTGGCCGGACTGGCCCGCCCGGCGCCCGGCGAGCCGCCGGTATCTAATCCGGCAATCATCGTGATCGGGCCAACCGCGAGGGCGGTTGGCGCGTCTCACTCGTGAGCATGCAATGAATGCTTTGCTCTCGGTAATCCAGTCATTGCGATCGGAGCCCGGAATGCACCGCCGGACAGGCCTGATGGAGGGAGCGACTTGCTCCCAGACCAGCCCTGACCTGCATTCCTCCCGCTGCCGCGGCGTAGTCAGCCAAGTTATTACAAGAGTCTGACCGATTAGATAAACGCCGGACGCATACCGGGCGCATCTGATATAAGGTATCAGGCATTATATGGGACAAACCTGACAAATTGGACTTTGTTCCGATTATCTCGATTCGGTTACACAGGACGATATGTAGGTCTACTGTGTCCTCGGGAGCGGGTCCGAATGAAAGGGGCTTCACCCATGTCGTATCGTCGTAACGCCCGGAACTACCGGCGCGGCGTCGCGCGGTATTACCAGGTATTCGAAGAGCGGCCGCGGGCTCGCCTGGGGGCAATAGCCGGGATGCTTGTCGCGGTACTAGGAGTTGTGGCGGGGATGCTTATCTCGTCGCACTCCGGGGCGAAGCTCGCCACCACGAGCGACGTCGCCAACGGGGCTGCCTGCGTCTCGTCGTCAGCTACTCCAGGGATGACCACGCCTGCGGCCACCGATTCCGCCTCGGCTATGCCAACTGATTCCGTAGCGCCGACCGATTCTGCCGCGCCGAGCGTCTCGGCGACTACGAGCGCCGTGCCGCCTAACACCACCACGCCGACGCCGATATCCACCGCGACGCCGACCTCGACCGCCGCGCCGACCTCGACCGCCGCGCTGACGGTGACGCCGTCCACCACGGTGTCGGCCTCGGCCAGCCCGAGCGCCTGCACGACCCCGACGCCCTCGGCATCGGCCACACCGCCGGCCGCAGCGGACAACGTGAACTGCGACATCGTCGTGCCCGCCAACCCGCTGACGGCGCAGGGCCTGGCCACTCCGTACCAGCTCACCGGAACCGGCGGCATGTCGCCGGCGCAGTCGGGCTGCAACATGGCGAACGCCGGGGCCCTGGGCGCATTCGTGCAGGCCACTATCCTGGATCCGGCGACCGGAGCACTGTCGGTCTATGAGCCGCTGGTCATCACGCAGGGCACGACGCCGGCCGCCGCGCCGGTCGTGCCGACGCTGCCCGCGGGCGCGATCGTCACGATCGACATTGGCTTCAACGGCACCGACCTCACCCAGGTGGGTGCGACGCCGAACGCGCTGCGGCAGGGCAGTTGCGTCGACGGGCTGAACGGGTCAGTCTTCGGCCAAGTGTCGTTCTGCAACGGGTCGCGGTTCTTCCAGGCCGCGGCGCGGGCGGAGCAGCAGGGCAAGCTGAAGGTCCCGGCCGCCGGGACGTCCCCCAAGACCGGCCAGCCGTGCCCGACGACCCGGGGCTTCACCGTCATCGACCAGGACCCCAGCGACAACGTCACCAGCATCTACCTGCTCACCGCGAGCGGGCAGACGGCCCAGCTGAACGCGGCCAACACCACCGCGCTGCCAGGGGCCACCAAGCTCGTCAACGGCAGCGACAACGCTCTGCTGACTGATTTCCTCGACCCGACGCTGGGCTGCACGCCGTTCGAGGCGCCGGACCTGTCTCAGGGCGGGATGATGAGCAGCTCGCAGGCGCTCAACGAGCTCGCCGCCTCCAAGGACCAGGCGGCGCCGATCGCGCTGATCCCGGAGAACGACGAGATGGTGCTGGTCAACGATGCCTTCAGCGTCCAGAAGACCAACCTGTACCGGGCGCAGATCGGCCAGCCGCCGGTCGTCGCGCGCAACGTCTCCGACACCCCGGCGAACTTCTGCCAGCAGATGGAAAACGTCCAGACCCCGTTCCTGGCCGCCAACCAGGCAGTGCTGGCCACGGACGCCTCACCGGTGCCGGCGGTCGGCAACAACCTGTTCACGTTCCTGGCCAACCGGCTGAGCATGTCCTTCGCCAACCTCAACTGCCAGAATTACGGGCTGAAGGACACGGTGACGGTCACGCTGGACGGCAACGGCGTCGCCACGGCGGCGACGTTCAACCCCGCCCAGCAGACGGCGACCACCAATACCGGACCAGGAGGGGGCCAGCCGACGCCGCCTAAGCACCGCCGCGGGCGCCACCACCACGGCCTCGACAACCCGTCCGGAGAGTAAACCCGATCCCGTAACCCCCGCTCACGGGCGCCCCCGCTCACGGGCGCGGCGGCCTCAGGAGTCCCTGAGGCCGCCGCGCCCGTTTTGCATGCCGATACGCAGCCACATATTACGATCCGCGGACCCAGCGCCCGCTCCCGCGAAATGGCCGCCCGCACCCGCTAACGTCAGTATTGCGTTCATTCGCGGATCGCCGGCAATGACCGCAGCCGGCCGCAAAGGAGGTCGGTAGCCCTAGCCGTGATGGTGATGCCAGCTTGGGGAGCGGAACCCAAGAGCTACGTATCAAGATGTTTGGGAAGGGGATCTCAGTGAAAGCGAGATCTGCCAGGTCAGATTCGATCCGGCCGCGGGCCAGGATTGGTCGCCCGATAGCGCTGGCTGCGCTGGGAATTGCCGCTGTCGCCGGAGGCGGCATCGTTGTTCATACCATTAGCGCTCCATCCAAAATCAGCCTCAGCGCTGAGGCTGGCCATCAGCACTCCAGCGCTGGCATGGGGGGGCACTTCCGCTCCCGGCCGATGTGGTCGTTCAGCACGCTCAACAACCAGAACGACCCGACGTTCAACCAGCTGCTGGGGATCAACAACCGCGGCGAGATCGCCGGGTACTTCGGGTCGGGCGCGCAGGGCCACCCGAACAAGGGCTACCTGTTGTTCTTGTCCCAGCACCGGTCGCAGTACGTGAACGAGAACTTCCCCGGCGCCGTGCAGACCCAGGTCACCGGGCTGAACGACCGCGGCGTGACGGTCGGCTTCTGGTCGGGCCAGAACACGGCCAGCCAGATGAACGCCAACCTCGGCTTCTACACGTGGGCGGGCCGTTTCCACAGCGTCGCGTTCCCGACCCGGCACAACTCGAACCCGCCGGTCAACCAGCTGCTGGGCGTGAACGACTCCGACGTGACGGTTGGCTTCTACACTGACGCCAAGGGCAATCCGCATGGCTACGCCTACAGCATCACCCGACACTGGTTCCACTCAGTGATCGTGCCCGGCGGGGTGAGCGACACGGCCACGGGCATCAACAACGCGGGCGCCATCTCCGGCTTCTACACCGGGCCGGACGGCGTGACCAGGGCGTTCATGAAGGGTCCCGGCGGCCGGATCACCCGGCTGACCTTCCCCGGCGCCTCAGCGACCGAGGCCTTCGGGATCAACGACTCCGGCGAGGTCGTCGGCTCCTACATGACCGGAAGCGGGGACAGCGCCAAGTCATTCGGGTTCACCTGGACGCGCCGGGCCGGGTTCCGGAGCATCACCGCCCCTGGGGGCCGCGGCCGGACCACGATCAACGGCGTGAACGACGCGGGCGACCTGGTCGGCTTCTTCACCGGCCCCGCCGGGCGGACCAACGGCGTGCTGTGGGCCGCCGGGCACTTCATGGCGCCGCCTGCGCCGCCGGTAGCGATGATGCCCGCGCCGAGCATGTCGATGTCGGCCAAGCCGTCGATGTCGGCCATGCCCACCATGACCGCCGCGCCGCCGACTATGACGACCATGCCCACGATGGCGCCGACCATGGCGCCGACGGCGCCCCCGGTGCCGAACCCGAGCGCATCGCCGCCGGGCGGTCCCTGGTAAACAGCGGCACAGGAACCTGGCTGGCCGGGCACGGCATGGCGTGCCCGGCCAGCCAGAGTGCTGGCCGGGCACTTCCCCCGGTGCCCGGCCAGCCGGAGTGGCCGCCCGGGCACTTCCCCCGGTGCCCGGGCGGCCGGGGCCTGTGGCCGACGGCGGCGGTGGCGGTGGCGCATCCGCCCCGCCGGCCGCAGGCGACACCAGCAGGACGGCAGTGGCCGCTCCGCTGGTGCAGCTCAGCTGCGCACCGGCTAGCGGCGATCACCAGCCAGCCGCGAGCTGGACCGCTGTAAAACTGCAGTCATACGGTTAAGGGTTCCGATTACCCGCAAATACCGGGGTACGATCCGAACCCTTGACCGACAGACCATTCAGGACTGGCCAGGCAGGAGATGACCTGCACGGCCAGCGGCCCGGGTTTAGGCTGGCAGATCGTGACCTCAGCACCGGACATTCCCGGACACACGGTGACCAGCGTGCTGGGTACGGGCGGCTTCGCCGCGGTTTACCGGGGGTGGCAGCGAGCCGTCGGCCGGGAAGTGGCCATCAAGGTCGACAACCGCGTGCTGTTCAGCGAGCGGGACCGGCGGCGCTTCTTTCGCGAGGTGACGGCCGCCGGGCGGCTGTCCGGGCACCCGCATGTCGTCGATGTCTACGACGCGGGGATGCTCGGCGACGGACGGCCCTACCTGGTCATGGAGCTGTGCCCGGGCGGCTCGCTGAACGATGAGCTGCGCCGGTACGGGCCGATGAGCGCGCAGCGGGTGGCCCCGATCGGCGTCCGGCTGGCCGACGCCCTGGCCGCGGCGCACGCGGCGGGCGTGCTGCACCGCGACATCAAGCCGGCGAACATCCTGATCAACCGGTACGGCGTGGTCGGCCTCGCGGACTTCGGGCTCGCGTCGATCATCGCGGCCAGCGGCGAGCAGACTGTGACCAGGGAGGCGCTGACCCCGGCGTTCGCGCCGCCGGAGAGCTTCCGCGGCGAGGAGCCCACGGCCGCGGCCGATATCTACTCGCTCGCGGCCACCTTGTACATGCTGCTGGCGGGCCGGCCGCCGCGCTTCCCGGCGGGAGAGCCGTCGCCGGGCCTGGCCACGATCGCTGTGCTGCACGACCGGCCGGTGGAGGACGTGCCCGGTGCGCCGCCGGAGCTGATGGCCATGCTGCGGCAGGCCCTGGCCGCCGATCCGGCGCAGCGGCCCGCGACGGCGGCGGCACTGCGGGACGCGCTGGCGGCGCTGGACCTGCCACCGGGCGGCCAGTCCACGCCGTCGTGGATCTCAGCTCGGGCTCCGGCCGGCGCGACGCCCGGGCGGGACATGGGCGTGCCGGCGACCGGCGATTACTGGAGCGCGGCCGGACCGTTGGTGCCCAGCGGGCACGGGACGGAAGGCACTTCACCCAGCCGACCGGGAACTCCCGCCGGACCCAGTCGGCCAGGCACTCCCGCTGGCCCGACCGGACGAGGAGGAGGTCCCGCCGGCCCCACCGGGCCAGCTGCGCACGTGGCCAGCCCCGGTGCCAGCCAGCCAGGCTCTTATCCCGACGGCGGACCCACCTCTCATCCCGGCACCGGACCGGCCGGGCCGGCCGGACCAGCCACCCAGCCGCCCGTAGCCCGGCGGCGGCCCATGGCGCTGGCGGCCGCCCTGGGCGGCGGGCTCGTCCTGGTCGTGGTGGCCGCGCTGTTCGCGGGCGCGCACTTCTTCGCTCCGGGCAGCACGCCCGGCGTAGCGCAACCGGCCCTGGGCACATCGGCCGCCAGCCCTGGAACGGGCAGCGTGGCCGCCGTGTTCGGGGTCCCGACGGTGACGAGCGGATGCCCGGCCGCCTCGGCGGGCACCTCCGGGGCGCGCTGCCCGAGCAGCCCGGAATGCTGGAACGGGATCGTGGAGATCGCCGGCAATACGACCGTGCGCAGCCTGCCGTGCACCGGGCCGCACGTGTGGGAGACGTTCGCGATCGGCATCCTGCCGGCCGCCGCGTCGACCTCCGACGCGGCCATCGTGGCCAAGGACCCGACGGTGCGGGCGGTGTGCTCGGTCCCGGTGCTGCTCGGGTCCCGGAGCGGGGCCGCGCGGAAGATCCCGGCGGCGTCCTGGGAGATCGACGTCGTGCCGCCCGACGAGGCGGCGTATGACAGCGGCGCCCGCGCCTACCGGTGCCTGGCCCACGTCCTGACCGGGACCGATCCGGCCGAGTCCCAGTTCCTCCGGTAGGAAGGAATCAGCCAGGTCAGCGCGGACCCGCTCCGCCTGTTACGACCGGGCGGGTGCGAGACTTGAGAGCGTGACTAGTTCGTTTGCTGATCGCTTCGCCGCTGCCCGCGCCGCCCGCGGCCCGCTGGTCTGGGGCCTGGACCCCTCGGGCCGCCTGCTGGAGGAGTGGGGACTGGGCGACACCCCGGACGGGCTGGAGCGCTTCGCCGACATCGTCGTGGCGGCCGCCGAGGGGACGGTCGGGCTGGTCAAGCCGCAGTCGGCGTTCTACGAGCGGCACGGCTGGCGCGGGATCCGGACGCTGGCCCGGCTGACGGCCGAGGCCCGCAGTGCCGGGCTGCTGGTCATCATGGACGTCAAGCGGGGCGACGTCGGGTCGACCAACGACGCCTACGCCGAGGCCTACCTGGGCAAGGGCGCGCCGCTCGAGGCGGACGCGATGACGGTGCACCCCTACCTCGGGCTGGGCGCGATGGGCGCCTTCTTCGCCGGGGCGCACGAGGCGGGCAGCGCCGTGCTGGTCGTGACGCGGTCCTCCAACCCGGAGGGGCGCCCGGTCCAGGCCGCCGCCAACCCGGCCGGCCGCACCGTGGAGGCGGGCCTGCTGGCCGAGATCGGGCTGCTCAACGCGGCGCTGGCGCCGGACGGGCTGGGGCCGGTGGGCGCGGTCATCGGCCCGACGCTCCGGGAGCCGGAACTGGACCTGGCCGGGGCGCGCGGGCTGTTCCTGGCCCCGGGCGTGGGCGCGCAGGGGGCGACGGCGCAGGATGTCGGCCGGGTGTTCGCGGCGTGCCCGGACCGGGTGATGCCTGCGGCCTCGAGGTCGCTGCTCTCGGCTGGCCCCGACGGCGGCCGCCTGCGGGACAACGCGGCGGCGGTCGCGGCCGAGTTTCGCCAGGTTCTCGGCGGATAGGGCGGGTCAGGATCCGGCGCGGAACAAGGTCATAAACCAGTAGACACCGTCGCCGCGCCGGGTGGCAGACTGGCCGGCATGGCTGAGACGGATCCGAAGGCGACCCTGCTCCGGTACCTGCAGCAGGGCCGGGACGCGATGCTGTGGAAGCTGGACGGGCTGGGCGAGTACGACATCCGCCGCCCGATGACCCCGACCGGCACCAACCTGCTCGGCCTGGTCAAGCACCTAACCGGCGTCGAGTCGGAGTACTTCGGCGTGACCTTCGGGCGGCCGTTCCCGGGCACGCTGCCCTGGGACCCGGCCGACCCGGACGCGGCGCCGAACATCGACATGTGGGCGACCGCCGGGGAGTCCCGGGAGCACATCACCGGGCTGTACCACGAGGTGCAGGCGCACGCGGACGCGACGATCAGCGCGCTGCCGCTGGACGCCACCGGGCACGTGCCGTGGTGGCCGACCCCGCCCAACCCGGTGACGCTGCACACGATCCTGGTCCACGTGACCGCGGAGACCCACCGGCACGCCGGGCACGCCGACATCACCCGGGAGCTGATCGACGGGTTCGCGGGACTCCGGCCGGCGGCCAGCAACCTGCCGGAGCACGACGCGGCCGCCTGGGAGAAGTACCGGGCGCAGGTCGAGCAGGCGGCCCGGGAAGCGGCGGCGGGCTGAGGACGGCCGCTACCCGCTGGCCACCGGCTCGACTTCGCGACCTTCGCGATCGTCGGCCGCCGCAACCAGGCCGGCCAGCTCGCCCTGCTGCCGGGAAGGTGCCAGCGCCGCAGTGACACTGCCGCCACCACGGTCAGGGCGGCGCCGTAGCCCACCTGGCCGGACCAGTGCTGGGTCAGCCCGGGCTCCGAGCGCAGCGGGTGCAGCGGCGTCAGGTACCGGGCCGCGGCCAGCGCCAGCCACTCCGCGCGCCCGTCCATGGCGACCAGGGCGACCAGCAGCATCGGGTACCACAGCAGCGACGGGGTGGTCACGGCCAGCGCCACGCCGGTCATGACGACGGCGCCGCGCCAGGGCCGGCCAGGGTCGGCGCGGCTGAGCACGGCCAGGCCGGTTCCGGCTAGGACGGCGACGGCGGCCAGGGTCGCCCAGCGGCCGGGGACAGCCAGGCTGATCAGCTCGAACCGGCCGCCGCTGCCGTAGCCGCCCTGGGTGAGGTAGACGGGCATGAACCCGATCACCTTCTGG
>Ga0193728_1001496_pt1 | contig 11892 bp, 12 predicted proteins | sample U1c1metaG_FD_143037 | JGI IMG/M metagenome (GOLD analysis project Ga0193728, IMG submission 143037) | Soil microbial communities from a riparian zone of the East river system, Colorado, United States - U1c1 | ecosystem: Environmental > Terrestrial > Soil > Riparian zone | place: USA: East River...
CAAGCTTCAAGTGTCCTTGCCATGGTTCGCACTACAATGTGAATGGTGAATACCTCGATGGCCCGGCTCCCAGGAGTCTAGATCGCTTCCAGATCTCGTTCGATGGAGATAACGTTGTGGTTAATACCGGAGCACTCAATCAGACGGTTGCGCAGCCCGATGAGACAACACGCTTGATTGCGCCTCCAAGTGTAGCGTGTACTGCATAAAAGGTTTATGTGTTATGGTAAATTTTGGACAAGCTGCTATAGGTATTATCGTATTGCTGGTGGTTGTAGGTGGCTTGCTGTTCATATATTATTCGCGTACGAATGCGGTCGAGAAGACAGGGTATGGTTCCCTGATTATGCTAGCTCTGGTCTCTCTAATGATCCCGGTTTTCTGGATCATGGAGAATGGCAATCAGGCGGCCGCTAAAAGTGATCAGTTTGAGACTTCGATCAAGCGTGGGATGGTAGTCTATGCCAACAATTGTTCTGATCAATGCTATGGTATTGATGACAAAGGGCATCTCGTCATGGCCACCTATAATGGCTATCCCATCCAAGACTTAAATAAGCTGCTTGACCCTGATCTCACGCGAATTGTCAGTAGTGGTATCTATAATCCACAAGCGCAACATCAGCCTGCTAATGCTAACAATGTACCCCGCAGTGATCAGTATGGTGGGGCATTGCTCAGCAATGACGTGAGCGATTTGCAGAATTTCATTCGTTCCGCTGATCCGAACTATTTAAAGAAGAATAATTATCCATCCCATAATGGATTTGATGATCTTTCTGCTTATCTGCAGGCGCAGAGTCCAGCACAATATAATGCCGCGATTACGTTGGCTAAAAATGGTCAGTTCGGTACGCTTGATACGTCGCAGGTCAATCAAAAGTCTATTAAGCTCAGCATTGCTACGCCAGGTAGTAATAGTGTCTCCTGTGCAAGCCAGATGGGCTGTTTTACGCCAATCAATATTCAGGTGAAGGTGGGCACGACAATTACGTGGGTGAATAACTCGAATATGGCGCATACGGTAACTGCGATTACTGGGCAGGATCTTGCCAAGCCAACGCCAGCCCCTCAGTTCTTTGATTCGGCGTCTGATAACAAGTTCCAGAACGGCCTTATTCCCCCTGGACAATCATTCTCCTATAAGGTAACAGAGGCAGCTTACAATGCGGACCCGACCAATCATAGACTTGTCTATTATTGTCGGATCCATCCAGATATGCTTGCGCAACTGGTCATAGTGAAATGAGGGAAGGGCAGATCATGCAACAAGTAGTACAACAACGTGAGGTGCCAGAGCGGATCTCATGGGCGCGTGCGCTGATTTTCGCCACTGGCTTTTTCTTGATCGCGGCAATTTTGCTTGGACAACTCCCTTCAGTCGTTTATGCTGAGATGACATCTGCGACGCTTGAGCAATTTGAGCAGCTTTGTCTTAGCTTGGCTTTTGTCTCCTTGGGTGGCTTTGCTATTGTTCAAGTGATTGTGTTGCTTTTTGATCCTAAACCGTTGCTCCCTCCAGTTATTTTTACGGTACTGGGCGCGATACTGGGAGTGGCTGGTTTGGCTTTGTCTCTCTGGGCAACAACGACCGGGTGTGTTCCCAACAAGGATCTCACGCTGGTTACTTGCAATCAATATTTCCCTGCTAAGACGACCTACTGGAATCCTGTTCTGGGAGGAAATGTCCTCTGGTTCCAGCCGCATGCTGTTGATTTCGTGATGATTGGCCTGACCGTTCTTGGCGTCGGGCTGGCTATGATCTTCTATGGCGTGCTCGCTCTGCGCGAACTGCGCAACCCAGATCGCCGCGATCTTGGCACAACACCTACCATTCGCTGGATGATTATCGGCTCTATTCTCTTGCTGATCCTATTCCTCTTTGCTTACAACAAGACAAGTGATCTCAGCCTTGGACAGCAATTGATTCCTGGTCATCCATTTATGGGCTATAAACTTGTCCAATTGCTAGTCAGTATTATACTTGGCGCAGCTATATTCCTGGCTCTAGGTGCTTTTGCTCTGCGCTTACATTATCTGATGCGCCCGGTGCGTAAGCGGACAATGTCTGTTCTCTATATCGTTGGTGCTCTTGGTCTAGCGCAAACGGGAGCGATTTTTCTTGTGTTGTGGGCAGTTGTCTATCCTCTGCTGGCTCTGATCCACCCGTGGACATTTATTGGCCTTGGTAGTTATCTGACGAACTGTGCAAGGCCCTCAGTTGTGCCAGCAAGTTGCTCATTTACGCAAGATGCTGCATCCATTGTCGATACCATTATCACGAGCAGTTTCTTTGGGTTGATGATGGCAGCGATTTGGGCATGGAAGTCTCATCGTAATCTGGTGATCATTAGCAGTGTCGTGACTACATCTGTGATCGGAGCAACGGCTTTGCTCGTACATACTGCTCCGAGTGAACTGCCGACAGCTATGATGCTGTGTGTGGCTATTCTGGCCCTGGCAGCAGTCTGGACTGCCGTTTCTCGTGGTGAATTTGCTGTCGTAGGAGAGAGGAATCTTGGTTGTTTGGGCCAATGGTTAGTTGTTGGTACCTGCCTGTTTGTATACCTAGCAGCATTTGCCTTCTTCTCAATCCCATCATTCAATGCCGAGGAAACACCACCCAATATTCCTTTCGCGCCGGGTGGAACTTCTGATGCTTTTGTAATGCTGGTCATTCTGGGATTACTGGCCGCTATCCAGTTCTTCTTCCTGGTACGCAACCGCTATAAGGTGTGATATTGGTGTAGTCAAAGCGAAGCAATCGCTAGAGAAGGGGATACGACTCGATTGTGATATCGGGTTCGTGTCCCCTCTCTACTAGAAGTGCGCTCGTGCATGTTATTCCTGTCAACATAATGTGACATTCTACTTAGTCTATAGGCCAATCGGGACGACCCTTGAGCAAATGGTGCGCGTGGTGGGAACTCACTGGAAAATTGAGGAGATCTTTGAAGCAGCCAAAGAAGAGGTAGGCTTCGATCAGTATGAGGTGCGGCTCTGGACTTCCTGGTATCGACACATCACCTTGGCGATGTTTGCCCATGCCTATCTCACGGTGATGCGGGCTCAGAGCTTACAGACGAACTCAACTGATCCCATAGAAACAGCAGAGGAACTTCTCCCTCTGACCGTTGCAGAAGTGCGTCACTTGCTCTGGCAAATCGCGTGGCCGCATGCACCACCACTCTGGTTTGTACTAGCATGGTCATGTTGGCGTAGGAGGCCAAGCGCTCACACACCAAGCGTCGGCATAATAAACCAACGACAAGCGCATCCTGGGTCTTATCGAGCGGCCAGATTCCCAAAGACGCAAGAGCCGGAAAGGTCAATTTTGTCTTGACAATGAGGACCACCATAGTGCATGGTTGTACGGTCCTTGAAGATGTTGATCTGTCTCTCCATGCGGTGCTGTTAGTGTAACAAGCCAGAATAAATACTAACAAGGCCGCTTATACAAACAGTCACCAATGCGAGTAATCGGAAAGTCTTTTGTGGTATTTTCTCAACAATCTTATTTCCTAAATACGCTCCCAAGAAGACAAAAGGAAGAGCAAAGAAACCAATGCTTACTCTCTGAAGCGTCAGTGTTTTTGAAAAGAAAAAGAAAGGAAGAGAGATAATATTCATAAATAAGAAAAAAGTTACTAATGTTTTTCTCATTTCATTCTTCTCTCCATCTATTGCTGCCAATAAAATCACAACTGGTGGACCAGCCATACTGATACTTGTTTGCAGCACTCCACTAAATAGACCTGCTATCGCAGTCAAAAACTTTATCCGAGGCAATGAAATTTTGGTGAAAGATATGATGAGCGTGGATAGAATAGCTAAACTTCCAGCAATAATTTCTATCAGGTTTGTCGGTGCTGCTTTTAGTACCCATATACCAAAGGGCATACCAATTACACTTGCTAGGCAAAGAGGCAGTAACAGTGTAAGATTAAGTGGTTGTTCGATTTTCCAAAAAAGAAATGCATTCATCACAAGACCTATGACGGTGAATGAGGTAACAAAAGTGAATTGGTCCAGAACAAGTAACGAAAGTGGCGCAGCAATGAGGACAGAACCAAAACCAGTAAGACCTTGATAAAAGCAGGCAAACAACATAATTACTAGAAAGAAAAATAAATTCACGATTTGTACTCCAGAACAGCTCTTGTCGGTATCAGAATAGGGTCTAATGAAATCTATCGTGAGATTTGCATTTTTCCATGTACTTACCCTCCGTTCGCTGGTTCCTTATGAAGCCAACACACGAGCCTGTTTGTTCATGTGTAAATGGCGCATACGAGAGCTTTGGTATTCGCCTTCACAAGCGGATTTGGCCACGAAGTGAGCGAAACGTGGGTACTTACTCTACAATACTATTATAGAGGTCTTCAGAAAGAATTGCAAACTTGATCATCACTTGAGGACTTACAGATAGGCATTGTGGTTACTGTCGTTTGACTTAGAGCCTATTCGGAAACCCTGAATGGGCTCTGAATTGAAGCGACTTTGGACTAGTTTCCGAATAAGCTCTTAATTCTATTCGCGTTTTGAAAGGATGTGGTTCTCAAGTGCGGCTGTAGTGTCTGTAGTAAGTGCGTGAAAGCAATATTACTGTACTGTCAAATTCAAAGCACCAATACCATTATGCTCTACACGCCGGTATTTTCACTTTTGCCCTGCTGGCAGTAATTTTCGCCTAGTAATGCCTGAGCTTTTGCAAGCACAAAGGCCTTCATATGCGTTTGCTTGCTCTTGCGAAAAAAGGCTGCGAACAGTGGGGGATAGATGCTATAATGAAGTACACTTTGTATGTGGGAGGGAACTTGTATGCCGTCTGAACAGCCCCTCAAGGTACTCATCCTTGCCGCTGAGATCGTGCCATTCGCCAAAGTTGGCGGATTGGCTGATGTGGTAGGGGCACTGCCAAAAGCTCTTCAAGCATTGGGTCATGATGTTCGTCTGGTTATGCCGCGCTACCGACAGGTCGATCCCAACCGTTTTCATCTTCAACCAATCCTTGAAGCGATCCCTGTAAGTATGGGAAATTATCGGGTTCAGGTCAGTGTTCGCCAGGGAGAGATTGGTGATCATATTCCTGTGTATATGATCGATGCACCGCGCTATTTTGATCGAGAAAACATCTATGGCTATACCGATGATGGTGAGCGGTTTATTTTGTTGTGCCGTGCAGCCCTTGAAACTGTGCAGGCTTTAAACTGGACACCTGATGTCGTGCATTGTAATGACTGGCATACTGGTATTGTGCCTAACTGGATGCATACTATCTATCGTGATGAGCCTTTTTTTAGCAATACTGCTTCAGTTTATACTATTCATAATCTTGCCTATCATGGGATCTTTGGCTATCGTCTGCTTGAGGTAGCTGGTGTTGCCACCAATGGTTTCTTATATCCACAGAGTGTTGAAGCGGAGAATGTAGTTGATATCATGGGACGTGGTATTCTCTTTGCTGATGCCATTACGACGGTAAGTGAACGTTATGCTCAGGAGATTCTCACTCCTACTTTTGGCGAGAAACTCGATCATTTGTTGCGCTCTCGCCGTGATCGCTTATTTGGGATCTTGAATGGTATTGATTATCAGGAGATTAACCCTGCTACTGACGGCTATATTCATACCCAGTTCGATACACAATCTCTTGATCGACGCATTGAAAATAAGGTTGCTTTGCAGGAACAGATGCATGTGCCTGTACGCGAAGATGTTCCCCTGCTGGCGATGATTTCGCGCCTGACTGATCAAAAAGGTTTTGATTTGTTGGCGCAGATTATTCAACCTTTGCTTGCGCAGGGTATCCAGTTTGTTCTGCTGGGGATTGGGGATCAGCATTATCATGAGATGTTCCAAAGCCTTGCGGTTCGCTATCCTGAACAGGTTGCTATCTTCCTCACGTTCAATACAGAATTGGCGCAACGTATCTATGCTGGCAGTGATATGTTCCTTATGCCCTCTCGCTTTGAGCCCTGCGGCACCAGTCAGATGAATGCTATGCGTTATGGCAGTGTGCCGATTGTACGTCAGGTGGGTGGTCTGGCTGATACGGTGCAGGAGTATGATCCAGGCTCTGGCGATGGGAATGGTTTTGTCTTTAAGAATTATGATCCCTGGGAATTTTTCGCTGCTGTCGTGCGTGCTATGGCTCTCTACCGATTTAAGAATATTTGGCGTACATTGCAGCAAAGAGGGATGGAAGCAGATCATTCCTGGAATGCTTCTGCAAAGCGCTATGTCGAAATTTATCGCAATGCTATAGAGCATCACAGGACTTGATCCATAGCACGTTTGATGGGATGGAATGGAGAATGGATATGGATATGGGGGTGGTTGAACGTCGTACGGCTCTGGCGGAGATGTATAGTACTCTTCCTCCTTACGCTTCTGCCGCTTTTTGGTGTGCCGTCGAAGATCCTACTCTCCCGCTGGAGATTCTAGTAAAAATCTTGCGGGCTGCTATTACCTCTGGAGATGAGCAAGGTCGACGTCGCATCTTGGAATGGATTATTCTCCGCACGCAAGCCATGAATCTGCTCTGGGCACAGCGGGTCTTGCAGATGCTATCCTTGCAAGTGGATGAGCGTTCGGTGTTGGCGAGAGATTTATGTGCTGATTTGCATGAATGTATGATGCGTGCTCTGACCGATTCAGAGCGCCTCTTCTGGGAGGAAAATTTTCTCCATTGTTTGTACTTTGAGAGAAAACATGTCTATCGGTCTTTTTTGATGCGCGAAGGACTCTGGTATAAGCCATCGGCCTCTCGGGGTATGCGTATTCCCCGCGCACTTGTAGCAAGCCTGGACTGCTTGCTACAGCCTCCAAATCATGACCATCTGCCGCTTGAGATTGAGGATGAAGGAGTTCAAGGAATGTTCCTCTCGGTCGAGCGGAGCGATTTGCTCCAAACCGTACTTTGTCTTCCTGATAAGTTCAAAGCCGTTATACTGCTGATTTTCTGGGAGGGTCGTTCAGAGAAAGAAACAGCCCAGATATTATCAGTCAGTGATCGTACTGTGCGCAATCGTTTGCAAGGAGCCTTGGCAGTCTTGCGTTCTGTACTTTCGTCGGACAACGAGGGATATTTCGATGCATAAAGAACAAGATTTATCTTTGTTACATATTACAGCTCAATATGTAGCTGAAGTGCAGGCAGGACGACAACCACGTCTCAGTGATTACCTAGCTCGCTATCCTCGCTATGCCGATGCCATTGCTGATTTTGTCGCGTACTACCATGCGGTTGAAGAGGCGGTGCCATCAATGGATGCGATAGGGACTATGACGACCTTATTGACAACTGCAACTGGTCAGCGACTCCTACCATCTCAACTAGCTGCCGAACTTGATTTGACTATAGATGTCATCTTATTACTTGAGCAGCGAGCAATTGCACCTGCGACTATTCCGCATATACTATGTGAGCAGATGGCTACGCTCTTGCAGCAACCTAGTACTGTGGTGCAAGAGTATCTTGGTTCCTTGGATCAGCGTCAGTCTGGATCTGCTGTACAGAAGAGAAAGCAGCAAATGAAGATTGCTGAGGAGGGTGCAGACTATCCGGCATCGTCTGTTGTGGATAAACCAAGTTTTCGCGCAATAGTGGAAACAAGTTTGCAGTTATCGGCTGAGCAGAGAAGTCGCTGGTGCGCTATGCTTGATGCTGAAGGGATCTAGTATATGGCACAAAGAGTAGCCTATCTTGATTGCCACTCGGGCATCAGTGGTAGTATGTTGCTCGCAGCATTGCTGGATGCCGGATTCTCACTGGAGACTCTGCGCCAGGCTTTGGAGGCTTCGTCTCTACATGGCTACCGGTTGCAGTATGAGACCTTTCTCGAAAAAGGAATACGTGGTTCATGCTTCAACATTCTGCTGGAGGAGCAGAAGCAACCTACTTGTTCCCTATCTGATATTATCGCTGTCTTCCATACCTTCGCGATCTCTCCGCATACTCGTGATGCAGCGATGACCATCTTTCAGCGTTTAGTGGAGGCAGAGGCGGCTGTTCAAGGAATAGCTGTCGAGGCAGTTCATTTTGAGGTAGCAGACGTGGTTGAAACGATCATTGCACTCATCGGTGTTGCACTCGGCATTGAAGAATTGGGCATCACACAATTTTATGCGTCTTCGCTCCCACTCACAAATGGCCATGTGCAAACGTGGCATGGTCTCTTGCCTGTGCCCACACCTGTCACGTTGGAACTGCTGCGTCGGGTTAGTGCTCCCTGGAAGCCCTGTGCCGTTGAAGAGGAATTGGTTACCCCAACTGGAGCGGCGATTCTTGCGACCCTGTCACGTTTTGAGACTCCGGCACTGACCATCGAGTGTGTTGGTTATGGTTTCGGACATCGCCGTTTGCCCTGGCCCAATTGTTTACGTCTCTGCATTGGCAAAACGCTTAGCGAGGTCAGTGCGCTGGATGAAGAAGTTGATACTGATTGGGTGGCAGTTATTGAGTCGCATATCGACAACATGAGTGGTGAACTCCTGGGCGGTTTGATGGAGCGCCTGTTTACCGCAGGAGCGCTTGATGTGAGTTATACTCCCATACAGATGAAGAAGAATCGTCCTGCTACTCTAGTCACTATTATCTGTCCCTCAGAGGATGGAGAGCGGATGGTGTTGGTCCTGTTGCGTGAGACGAGTACTCTGGGGGTACGCATACAGCAGGTGCAGCGCCGCAAGGCCCAGCGTGCACAGGAACTGATTGCAACGAGTCTTGGTCCAATGCTGGTGAAGGTCAAGCGGCTGGGTTCCCGTATCGTCGGTGCAACTCCCGAGTATGAGGAGGGCCAGCGTATCGCCAAGGAGCAGGATATGCCTCTTTCAGATGTCTACGAAGTTGCACGGCAAGCTATCCAGGGTACTCTCTTACGAGAGTGAGATAGAAGCGATACAGAGAAGATCTCGTTCTCTAAGGCTGTGGCCTTTGCAAGGGTACCTCATTAAGTTCAGGTAGAAGTACGACGCTTGCCTGCTCATTGGGATCAGTTCTTGCGATCAGGGCGAGACAAGAGTCGGTTTGGCTTCGATTACTAGGCAAGTGAGGCATACCTGCAGGGATATACAGAAAGTCACCAGCATCGGCGGTCAGGTAATCCTGGAGTTGCTCGCCGTACCACATCTCTGCGTGTCCACTGAGAACATAAATCGCCGTCTCATGATGTTCATGCAGATGTGGACGTGCTTGCTCCCCTGGTGGCAACGTCAAGAGATGCAGACAGATCGCCTTTGCACCAGCACTCTGGGCGGAGATCCCGGCAACGTAGGTGTGACCCTGTTTGCCCTCGTACGTCTTTTGGGGATGAATAACGGCGCATGTTGGTTGGGATGATGCTGACATACTCTATTCTCCTTGTTCATATGTTCCTCTGCTGTCATAGTTTTATTCTACCAGACTCGACAAGCTCTACCTGATTCGGGGGGTAATTTCTTTACTATTATCCGGGTGATCAGGTATACTTAGGAGAGATCGTGCTGTTGGCTCCTTCCGTGTGGGAAGTGACTTGTCATGACGGAACCACCGTTACCGCTCACGGCCCTTTCAGGGGCTCAAAGGGTGCAAGCCTTTGAACGCTTTGTGCGCTTTGTGCTCTTGCGTCCTGCTCTAGAAGAAGGCGTTTCCCAGGCGCAGGTCGCTTGGACCCATGATCTCCCTGCCAGTACGGTGCTGCACTGGATCACACACCACGGGGAGCAGGGACTGGCAAACGCGACACGCTCGGATCGAGGCACGTCGAGCGTATTTTACAGATCAACGAAGTTCCAGACCGTGACCAAGGAGGAGGTCGAGGCAGCATGGGAAAACCTAGTCATTGGGCTGGTCTGAAAGGGTGAGCAGAGGTGTCTCAAAAACCTTGGTTTTTTGAGACGCCAAGATATGATTCTCTTCCTTAGCACCTTTCTCTTTGAGGAGAGGCGTTGGAAGCATGAACGCCAGGTACTACTGGATCGTGGTCAGGACTTGACCGATAGGTTCCTCGAACCGCTAAAGCAAGGGGGGGGCTCAGCTTACTCTGGAGTTACAAAACATGCCAATCCCTTGTGGCGCGTGCTGAGAGAGTTCGACAAAGCTGTGCCATTATCATCTACAAATGCTTCTATTGTAGAGGTCTATGACTATGCTTCTAGAGAGGTGCTCATCCTTGGAGAGCCAGGGGCGGGTAAGACAACGCTCTTGCTAGAACTGACCCGTGCTCTGCTCAAACGAGCACGCCAAGATGATGAGTATCCTATCCCTGTTGTCTTTTTCCTCTCCTCCTGGGTAACGAAACGCCAACCGCTCGCCGAATGGTTCGTATCTGAGCTTCAGAGCTTGTATCAAGTTTCTCCTCGAACAGCCCGCTTCTGGATCGAAAAGGATCAGATCTTGCCACTCCTTGTTCCTGTTATCGTGCCAATAATCGTTGGGTTCATCAAGCTCAATCCTATCAGAATAGACTGGTCCTGGAAAAGAGCCTTGCGAGTGGCTGCCTGTTTTGGACTCGTCTTTGGATGGTTCATCACCTTCATCATCTTTATTGTACTGGATTTCTCAGCCACCGGGTGGTTTGTATTCTCAGTCCTACTCCTCTCTTCATTAGCTGCACTGATCACTGGACTACGCATCAAGCTCAATCCTACTTGCATGGACTGGTCCTGGAAAAGAGCTTGGCAGGGTGTGCTCATTGTGATTTATCTTCCCGCATTGTCTTTTGCAAGTGGGCTAGTTGGGCCGTTCATTGCGTTGTTCCTAGGATTTTCAAGGAATACAGTAGAAAGCGATACTTTTATCAGGCCAAATGAAGGGATATGGCGATCTCTGCGCAATAGCATTCGTTCTGCTACAATTGTTATGTTCATATCTCTGCGCTTGCGTATTCACCGATGACCTGTTCGTTGCATTGATAGAGCACAAATTGCAGTTCTTTGCAGGACAATGGATCTCTTCTCTGATTCTTGATCTCTCAATCATGCTGCCTGTTATAATAATTATTGGGCTAATTATGATGCTGATTATAGGTGGCTTAGCCCCCATACAGCATGTCGTCTTGCGTATGCACCTCCAACGTTTGAAGTTTATGCCCTGGAATTATCCTCAATTTCTCGATTATGCCGCTGACCATATCCTGCTTCGCAAAGTTGGTGGTGGCTATATGTTTCGACATCGGCTCTTGCTCGACTACTTTGCTAATCTTGAGACCAAGCCAAACTTGGATGTCTCAGTACAGAGTAAGCGGGAGATACTTGATCCTGATGCAACACTTTCTGCATCCGCAGCTTTAAACGAAAAAGAGGGATACCCCAATATAATAATAGCCATGCCTGTTCCTCTTCTTGCCGAAAGTTCCCTGTTGCCCTGTGGGCATGAATGGCGTCCCTATGCACGCTTTTGTGCGATATGTGGAGCGCCCATTCGGTCATGATCTCGAATTCTATAGATGCATACTACTCATTGGACCTACCAACAAAAGTTACATTGTTAGCAGAGTGGTAGTTTCCCCGAATGTTTGCACACCCTTTGTGTGATTTGACAGTGGTTTTGTGGATTATACTTGAATTTGGCTCTTCCGCCCTTTTGGTGCTGCTCGCTTGCTTTAAGATGCCCAAAAAAAGAGATAATCAGCATTTTTACCTTTCTAAGCTGTAGTACTGCTTGCTTGCATAAAGAGGCTCATCGAGGTGGTATAATAGAGTTGTAAAGATGAGTTTCCTCAAGAGGTTCACAGATAAGGAGGATGAAGTGAATGAAAATATCTTCATTGCTTGCTCTTCCCGATGGATTAGAAATGGCCTCAATGACTGCTGCAGACAAACTTCTTACCGTTCGTCTCGTCTGCAGCAAGTAGCATCTGCCCACTTTGTGCTTGTGCGGCAACACATGTCCGCAGTTACTACACCCGT
>Ga0193728_1001498_pt1 | contig 11886 bp, 11 predicted proteins | sample U1c1metaG_FD_143037 | JGI IMG/M metagenome (GOLD analysis project Ga0193728, IMG submission 143037) | Soil microbial communities from a riparian zone of the East river system, Colorado, United States - U1c1 | ecosystem: Environmental > Terrestrial > Soil > Riparian zone | place: USA: East River...
GATGATCTAAGAGGGCCTGCTCTAAGGCGGCTCATTTGGTTTACTTTTATACGTTTTAGTTGAATCTGACATAAACGAGGCTTCAAGACACTTGCTGCTAGCCCAGGATTTTTAAATAATCTTTTGTAGGCACCAGTTTCAGATAACTATAAACCATTAATATCAACCATTAATTATCATAATTTAGTTTCAGAATTTGGTTAGATCATCTGTTGCTATTAAAAAATGGTTACCATTAAGCATAATAGGAGCGGCAATTTCCTTAGTTACTGCATTGGCACTCAATGTACCTATAGGAAAAACGATTGTTGCAATTGCTCTTGTTGGACTCTTGATATTCAGTGGATTTCTTCTGAGATCGTTCGGAAAGGGAGAAGGAGAAGAGGGATTTACGAATGAAAAGCACCCAAAATAGGGGACAGTACTAAGACGCAGCCTACCCCATGTGTGTAAAAGTAGTTATTTTATCGAATATATGTTAGCAGCTAAAGCGAGATTCGAGTTCATACGATCATTATATCGTATATATTTAACCAATTAGAACTGTGAATATACATTGTCGATAGAACTAAAAAAACTCCTTCAAACTACACTCTGGTTTTTGAGGCGAAATGATTGGGATATAATCAATTATTATAATTTTTTGGCACCATATTTTCTGCGTGCGACTGGCAATAATATGTTAAACTTTGGCTACTGGACCAATAACACCCAAAATCCCATGGAGGCACAAAATGAATTATGCAGATTAGTTGGAAAGGTTGCTGAATTGGACTTGGCGAAGAATTTGGTAGACATAGGAAGCGGATTCTCAGAACCAGCAATACTTTGGAATTCAGTTCATAGTTCGTTAAATATAATCTGTGTAAATATCAATTTTCTGCAGCAGAAAGTTGCTTCAGAGTTGATGAGGCAAGGAAGTAATAATATTGTAAATTCTAAAATGTCTCAACAATCACTACTATCATCATCTCTTGACAATAGCATTACTAATACTATCGAGATTATATCGCTAGTGAATGCCACCGCCAAAATCTTGCCATTTAGAGATAAATGCATGGATAGAATAATTGCTTTAGAATCTGCGCAACATTTTAAACCATTGCTGCAATTTATCCAAGAATCAAGGAGAATTTTAGAATATGGTGGTTTGTTAGTCATTGCCATACCTGTTATGAAACTATCTAAATACTATTCACTATTAACACCAACCGTACAAGAGGTCATGAACCTTGGAATCCTTTCATTAATGTGGGCATCAGAACATTATGAATTGAAAAATATAGAATCGATGATCAATAAAGTAGGATTTGAAATTATTGATATTCACTGGATAGGGTCTCATGTCTACGAGCCCTTGGCAAATTACTATATACAAAATAGAAGACTGATAAAAAACATAATGTTGAAAGACGGGAGCTCATCATTATTATCATCTTATATTCTTAATTTCTCTTATGATTTTTTTGAAAAAATTGTTTATAAATCAGCATTGAAATTGAAAGTAGCGTATCAAGAAGGAATTATCGATTATGTCCTCATAAAGGCAAGGTTGGTATAGAATAATACTTATGTTGCTAGAATAATAATGGTCCGAGGAACGAGCTAATAATATTCATAATATCAATAGATATATCACTTGCGAACTAATTTCGTCTGGCAACGTCGATGGTACTAGACAGTAGCCGCATTGCTACCAAGTAAATAAGAAATAACCACTAGATTTAATTACAATATATACGAACAATAGCCTGACAAAGAAAATTGAGTATCAATAATAACAAGCAGTTCATCCTTAACCAACTACTATGGGTTGGAATATCGTTTGCTATAAGCTTGGCCATTTCTCTACTATTGCCATTCCCAGTCTCTCTAGCCGCAATATTTGGAGTATTCATTTTGCTAAATATGTATATGCGGAGGATAATGATGAGAAGAATGAGTGGTCCTGGAGCAACAGGAATATCCGGCTCAATGTCTCCGATGTTTAGCAGTAATAATAGTTCATCATTGAAGTATTATTGTATAAGCTGCGGGACACAACATAAGGAAATTGCCTGTCCCATTTGTGGTTCGAAGATGAAAAAGGTGGGATTTTGATAAACACTTCGACAAACCGATAATCTAGAAAGTTGCAAGTGTGCACAAAAAAATGCGGACTGACCAGAGTTCAACGCGAACACGTCCAAATCCAATGTCAATCCTTGGATTTTGTTGTCCTCAGCCGGTTCCTCTCCTCGGCTGTGTAATTGCAATCCTAAGGTGAATTTACAATCAGTCGATGGACTCTTTTTCAGTCCAAAGACCCTCGATCTCGACAAGTTTCCATTGCAGTTGGGGGCGGAAATATCTATCGATAGAATCGATGCTGCTTTTGGCATAAAAAATGTTGAAACATTATGGATTTGAATAAACATGTGCAATTCAATTAGTAACGAATCTCTGCACAACAAGGGAAAATTAGTCAGCTAAATAGCAATACAACAACCTCTAATACAACAATTGATTCCTGAAATCAGATATAGTCTCGTAAAAAGCGAATGTGATCGAGAAGTTCTAATTTACATCTCTGACAGGTGATACATGTTGCCCTAGATGGCTGTTTGTGTATTTGTAGTACAATTGTCTAAATATCATGTTACTCCCACAGCAGGTGTTTTTGCAGATGTTGTAACGTTTGTTAGAGAAGCGTACCTAATACTATATTATGCTCGCCGTTTCTTCTTTACTGATACTCTTTTGGTGAACAGCGGGAACCCAAGGAAAAAAGCTAAATCGCCCTCTGATGCCAAAAAAGATAAGACAGAATCGGAAGTTTACGACGAATTTTTATCAACAGAATTATTCACCGAAGATGAAGCATAACAGATTTTTAGCGTAAGTAAAGCCTCAAATAAATAAAGGCTAAAACCTGAACAAATCTTACATTTTAACAAATTTCAATTTAATAGCAAGCTGAGCACATAACTCGTATGTCAGTTAAAGAATACCAATCTCTATAATATTTTTATTACAAAGTGTATATAATAATTTAGTTTGGTCAAAGTCCTTACTGAGGTACAAGTAGGTTTCTACCATGAGTGATAGCTTATATTCTGTTTGGAATTGTGATTGGTATAGCATATTTCATGGAATAAGTCGCATGTTTTAGTGTTCTTTTCAAGTAAATTCAAACTCCTTTGTGTTCGTAATCTTGTCCCCAGTTATCAACTATTGAAGTAAATCCACTTCTTATGTATAGTTTTTGCGTAAGAGAAAAAGATCAGCAGGAAATATTATTCCATATGTTAATAGAAATTCTAATCTAAATTAAGAAAAAGAAAGGGAAAGAGTAGAGGATACAACAAATTGAAATTAACCTTTAGAAATGCGCCACATCATCTATATCCACTTATAGAGAGCAAAGAATGTCCTGCATCGTCACTTAAGCTATTTGGATATCCTCTGATTGTTAGAAACATAATGATGGCTCAAAAGTTTATGAGTGTTGATACAATTTGTTTGCCTGATGAATTTTCGGATGCTTCGAGATTAATTCAAGATTATTTTCCAACGATTAATCTAAATGAATTTTGTGATGATAACCGTGGATTTGAAAAATATGCCAGTACCATCAGTGCACCTGCTCCTCTTAATTATCAGCTTGCTACACCGGTTCAAGGTCAACATAGCAATTTTGAAATACCTATAAACTCACTAATCCACAATTCTTCTTATTCTTGTATGTCTCATAGTGCTAATCATAGTAATGATAGTAACAACGAACTTGTTGTTGATGTTCTTACTTATCCCTGGGACTTTCTGAGAGCAGTTCAGGATGTTTTACACAATGAAATCACACATACTGTAATATCCCCAATGGCAACAGTAGCCAAATCAAGCATTATTAATGGACCATGCATAATAGAAGATGATGTCATCATAGATGATTTTTGCAAAATTGTAGGTCCTCTCTATATTGGAAGTGGCAGTTTCATTGGTATGAGTTCCCTTATAAGAAAATCTATGATGGGTATCAATACAAGAATTGGATTTAATTGTGAAGTTGCAAAGACATATTTTGAAGGTCATGACAGAATTGCACATCAAAATGTAATACTGGATAGCATAATTGGCAGAAATGTTTGGTTTGGCGGATATTCAGGAACAGCCAATGTTTTACTTGATAGAAAAAACGTAAGATATCAAATTGATGATAATTTGGTAGATACTGGAACCGACCACTTTGGAGCAGTAGTTGGTAATAATTGTACTGTCGGGGCTTCCGTAATTATACTACCAGGTAGACAAGTTCAACCAAATGCTATAATTCAAGCTGGAACTATTGTTGGAAAGAAAATTACCCAATAAAAGAGGTAACTGATGAAATGAGCCATAGTTTTGATAATCCAAACTATAAGCTAATGTTAAGAAGGATGTTCATTAGTTCACGCGGAAGCATATCTTTACAGATATTATACTATCCCACTCAAAATGGCGAGTAGGTCATATCTCTGAAACTTCTCTGGATAAAAGACTTGAATTTTGCGTCCACTAATCGAGTTATTACAATTCCAAATGCAGAAGATCTTAGTATCGCCGGAGCAGCAAACTATTGGCTCCTGAATTCTAGACTCTTCGAAGTCTGAAATTGAAGGAATTAGAGCAACAAGCCTAAACCGCACGAAGTTAGTTCTGATATCTGTCTATTCGCTTGATGATAAGATGAAACGACCTAAATGAGATTGTAATATGGGGGCATTGTGTTGACAATTCTTCAGCTACAATTACATTTGCGAGTGCAAGTGCAGGTGCATAGCGCCGATGTCAACAATATAATAAAAATGTCATGATATAAAATCAGAGGCTCAAACTCTTCTTCGAGTAGTCTACGTGGTCAAACTACGCAGTTAGTAAGAGATCGACTAAGGTGGCAGTAGCGTAAAGTATTATCTGATAAACGGGGGGGAAGAGTCCTATTATTTTATTTAGTTAAGCTTTCTTCTTCCTTTCTCCCCTTCCGGAATGAGCCTTCTTATCATGGACGCTTAACCTCTCTTTATCGTCAAATTCCATAGCACAGTGCTTACATTTGGCAATAGTTTTGTTACCATTGTCCTTTGCTTTCTCTTTTCTATTGAGGAAGAACATATCAAATGTTTCTCCTGCAGTACCCATATTCAACGTTTAAATTTGTTAAATTTTGAAAAATTTTTGAAACATTCTGAAAATGCAGATAAGACAATAACTCGGAAGCCTCCAGTTTTAGTCGATCTATAATATTTCCTATTATGCACAAACGCCTAACACTGACATGTACTTATCTTTAGCTGGTGTTGTTCTCATCGTACTGAGACCACATACGAATCTTTTAATATGCTCATTGCGTAACACGTTTTATGGGAGAGCATGGAATCTCAATGTGCTATTTGCGGATCAAAGTTCGCAAGTAGGCAGTGTTATTTTTGTCAAAGCAAAATCTGTACGTCGTGTATTGTCCCAGAAGATGTCACTGGTAATTATACTACTACAAAATGTATTACATGCGATCGAAGAAAAATAAATAAAATTAGCTTTGTTTCAGTTCTAAATCGAAATAAGTTTATTTTAGGAGTACTTGCTGGTTTTTGGATATATACGGTTTTTCCACTTCCTTTTTTACAACTTTTTGGAATCAAAATTGATCCAACGTCATTTCAGCCTATCCTTATTACAACCGCTGTCATGACCATTCCATTCCTATTCATGTTTTTTGCTTGGCAGAAAAGATCGCCAAAAAACAGTCAATCTACAACCAGTCAATAGTATCAATATATCAAATCGTATAAAATCTTCTTCAATTGATCCTCCTGTTGATTCTTTTCCAAAACGGTTTAAGTGGACTGTGACTTGACGATGATACCCACATGAGCTACACGGTCACATACCACCAACAATCTAAATCTAATGATTATATAGTGTTATATGCCTAAATAACGGGCGGATGATATGAAGTTAACACGCGAACACATACTTATATTGGCCGTAATTGTCGCAACATTAATTGTTATTGAAGTGTCGCCCTATCTAATACCACACTAAAACCTTCTTTAAGAAAACTTCAACGGCATCCTTTACTTACGGATTAGATAAGATATTTAAGGCCAGCCTGAGCACTAGGATCGATGAACTGAACAGACACCTGCCTTCTATGGCTGAGGATATGAGATGAAAAGGAGGAGGCTATGAAATTAGTATATTCAACTTGCTAAAAGAATAAAATCTAAGATTTTTTTCAAAATCCCGATCTTAGTTGACATCGAAATTATTCTAATTATCAGCAGTTTTGCTCTACTTACATGTTCTCAAAGCAGATCAGCTGGATCTATCCGCATCGTTGTCTACAAATGATTATACCAATATGGTATTAAACAGAATGCACGAAATTCTGCCATTGATAGATGGAATTAATTGAATTTATTATATAAATTGCCATCTGCATTCATTATTTTTGTAGAGTATCATCACCTAGACTAAGACAGATGTTGGTCCTTAGCCAGTATGCTATACTGGACCGCTGACCTTATGTGAGCCTGAACGGGTCCATAATTCCGCCTACTCCAGATCAGGTTCCAATTTTTATTCATTAGATAGAAATCAATCGCTTAAATAACACTAGCTCCCTCTGGTTCTTGAAGGATATGCCAGCAGCGAGTGAATCTCCAACCAATTATCCAAATCCTTCGGATCAAAATAGTCAAGCTGCTGGGACTGAGGAAGTATCTTTCATTAGATCGCAAAATTGTTGTGTTTGTTTTGTTGATATAGTCGAGTCTACAAGGATTACTTCAAGTATTAATAATCCAGAAAAAGTTAGGAAATACTATGGGATTTTCCTTAACACGATGGCGGCAATAGCGAAAAACTTTGGAGCCAAAGTAATAAAAAATGTTGGTGATTGTTTGATCTTCTATTATCCCAAAACCTCAGATCCTTCTAACAAGTCTTCGTTTAAAGATGTGATCGAATGTTGTATAACGATGATAGAAGCTCGTGATACAATTAATGAAAAATTGCATGAAGAAGAATTACCCTCTCTTAGCTACAGAATCAGCGCTGATTATGGTAGAGTAGAAGTTGCTAGATCAACTACATCTCAAAGCGATGATTTGTTCGGCCCCACTATGAATATGTGTGCAAAGATAAACTCAAAGGCATCACCAAATGGGTTAGCGATAGGAGATGGCCTACATAGAGTCATACGATCCTTCTCCTTGCTTACTTCCATTGAAGAAAATTATTATCGTTTCGAGGAGATGTTAGGATCGGATGACCAGCAAGGGGGATTTAACAAGTATCCTGTATTCTTTTTGCAACGCAATGATAGGAGTACTTTCAGCCAGCCTGAAAGGAAGCAGGATCGAAGACATACTCCAACTATATTGTTAGTAGACGACGAAGAAGACATTCTCTACACCTTCAAGGCAGGCTTATCTTCTGAAGGCTTTAATGTTGAAGCATTTGCAGATCCTATGGAAGCATTGACACACTTTGCCACGGTACATCCGTCTCATTATGATTTGGCTATTTTAGATATAAGAATGCCTGGCCTCAACGGATTGCAGCTTTATTATAGATTGAAGGCAATTAATAGAAATATCAAGATACTCTTTGTATCTGCATTAGATGCTGTACCGGAGCTTATAAGTATATTACCTGATGTAAAGACTACAGAAGATATTATAAAAAAACCGGTTACAATTGGTAATTTTTTAGGTGCTGTAAACACAGCTCTTGCTTAGGAATCAAGTCGAGAATGGTTAATTATCGAGTTGTGAGATAAGGCGATTTGGTATACATGCAAACAATCTAACTTTTCAATTTTATTACTCCACATATTCGCGTTCTGATTCATTTCCCAATTCATGACTTTCATCCTTAGTTTCATCCCTTTCGGTTCCTTTTGTTCATCTTCTTGATGTGCATAAAGTGAGCTCTATTTTTATACAGATACATTATACGTACAAATACATCATACACGGTCGATTGTGTGGAATACGAGTAAATTGTCAAAAAGTGGCTCATATCTCATTGAAATCCCTGCTCACTCAACCATTGATATTGCATAATACACAATGCATTCCCCTCTGAATATCGAACAGCGAACTGAAAAATGTGTGTTTCGTCAAGCCATCAAAATAAATTATTTTAGTGATGTCAATCCGTTCTACTTCCTCTATACTTGGATGTATGTTATACATTACAGTCAGTTGACTTAAAGCATATTCTAAGTTCCAGAAGAACTTTTTGCCTTCTTTACTCAGATACGATAGCATTCTATGGTCTATCTCTGGAAAACCCATATAGGTTACTTTGGTAACCGTGCCCAAATAGGGCTATCTAATCGATTAAAGATCTGATAATATTATTTACTACCCAAAATATTCGGCTTTCAAACATTAAAACATTAAATTTGGGTGAAGTAGGTGGCCGGATCCTATGGCATTACCAATTGTTGTCGCAGTCGAACCAACAACCATCATACAACAATTACAAGGCAGAAATTAGTCATTTACATATATGTGATATTATCATTCATCCTTCCGTAAAGAAACTAACAAAATTATGTTATAATACTGTGACTCACGTAAACAACTGGAAAACTTCTCCACAATATTAAATATCTTGCAAGAACTTGTTCGAAGGTACGAAGACAATACGCGATAAGATGCAAAGCAAATGAAAAAGGGCTCAATGAATGATATGTTTGGACGAAACGAGCTAAATAAACCACTAAAGGTTCGCTGTCCATTTTGCAAACACACATTTCCACCAGAAACTATTCAGATTGTTGGAATCATGGAGGAACAAACTAATTTTGCAATATTAGCATGTCCTAATCCGAAGTGCAGGACAATACTTGACATTATAACACAATATTCGGTCGGCACAAGCAAACAAAATAACAAATGAACATTCTTCTGAAGATTTCTGAACGCAGCCGAAACTAACCGTATGTGGCTCTCCCACGATGGATGGGTTATATCGGTGTTATACCAGTGATACTGATAGACCTCTTTATATCAAGTGACTTACTCCTTGTGTATGAAAGTTCGCATCGCCTTACCCAATCTTGGTCCACACAAGCAATAAGAGAGAAAATACTTCAGTTGGTCAGGCTGAGAAAGAATATTTTGACTCTCTGTGGACATTCACAAGAATTCTATGGCCATTAAAACCACAACCAGCATACGTTCATGAGATAATACTCCTAGTTGCTTACCATGTTTCTCTGGTCTTCCCAGAATATCCCAAAACTCATTGAAGGATTTACCTTTACGCCTGAGAAGAAGCTTGCCTAATGAGGACTGTTCTTTATACTACTGCTTTATCGAATGAAGATCACTATTGACCGTTCCGATAGATACGCCTAAAGTGTCTGCAATCTGGGTTTGAGTTAGTTTAAGCTCATGGTATAACCTGTATGCATGATATTTTCTGTATTCTTTAGGTTTCAACTTTGCCTCTCATTTTCTTTCAGATTCAATTGTCTGGGGGGACGAGTATCAGACCGGCGCGGCGCATTTCATCCGGCGGATAGGTCTCATCGAGGTGGCACTGCTTGTCGTGATTATCGCCTTCATGGTGGCAATGCACTTCGGATATTGACAGGATCTCGCAATCCAATACGTTAGTGAAAACTCACCTGCTGGTGCCAACACGCACAATGAGGCAGAGTGTGTAGTAGCTGAGATTTAGGAAAAGGTGGCAAAGCCATCTCTGTGCACGCCAATGTTTCCATTGAAGCCGATGTTGACCATCTCTTCGATGAATCCGACAAGGCGTTTGGGAATGTCGATGTCGTAGTCAACAATGCCGCGATTGTCGAATTCAGGCCCGTAGGACAAATCTCACGCGAAGACTTTTACAAGCTGCTCGACGTAAATCTCCTCGGTCCAATTCTTGTGACGCAGCGCGCACTCAAAAGCTTAGTAGTAACGACTCCATCCTGGATCATCGTTCTCATGCTATCACAACATGATTTTAAGGTTACAAAAGTTTCAATTCAATACAAACCTATCAGAGATCATCGTAAACCTCCATATATTACAGGGACTTTCTAACAGAACTACAACCGTTGGAGAATAGACATTAAAACTATGGTAAGGTATGCAAATACGATGTACATACCAGACCCAGAAGATGTTTTATTTCAAAACCCACATATGCTGATATTAAAAGGTGACTTGCAATTTTTCCTGATTATTCCAAATGTCATCGTTGGATCTCGATGTTAAAACTACGTTATTCCAGTACTTTATCGTTCATCAAAAACTATTCTTCCCTCTCCAATAACTAGTATAGGATGACTAGATAGCGAAAAAGGGTCTCCATTCCAAACAACTAATGATGCTTTAAAGCCTGGTTTGATCTGTCCTATATTTTTAAGACCTACGATTTCTGCAGCATCCTTAGTGATTTTGGATATTGCATTAGCTTTAGATAAACCGAAGCGTAGCATATGCCTTAAGCTGTAAAGGATATTTCTTTGCAGAATGACAGGATGGTCGCTCATAACAGAGAATTTTGCGCCAGATTTCAATAATTTCTCTACGTTTCTCCAACTTTCATGCTTCAATTCTACCTTGTATGGAAATGCATCCATAGGACCGTAGATAATTGGTATTGAGGATGCTTTTAAGGCTACAAAAACTTCTTCCCTGTGTACATCACAGCAGTGATTTGCAATAGCTTTTATTCCAAATTCTTTTACTAGTTGAATTAGTACCATAATGTCATCTTCTTTATGAACATGGAACATCATTTTGAACTTGCCTGAGAGTATATCCATGAATACCTCTGTAATTGGCTCTACCTCATCTATGACTTTCTTTTCTCTTTGCAAAAGTGCTTGCATTTTTCTGGCTTTAATGAAGTTCTCACGCAGCATTGCTACAGCACCCATGCGTGTTGACGGCCTATTGCCCTTCCACTTCATGGTACTACGCGGATTATATCCCAATGCCGCTTTGATTCCAACATCCATGATATATGCCTGATCAATATCCTGAACAAAATTACGTATCAGAACTGCTTTTCCTCCGATTATATTTCCGCTGCCTGGTAGTACTGTAGATTAGAGAATACCACTCTCGACTGACTCAGTAAAGGATGGGTCATCCATGTAGACACTGTGCAATGCATTTACCAAAGGATACACCGAATTCATTTGTTCGTTAGATTCCTCCTCTTTCCCTGGCTCACCTGATCTTACCATCCCAATATGACTATGTGAATCAATGAATGCTGGAGTGACAACAATATCATCGCCTTCTTGAATTATCTCACTACCTGTGTCTTCAGGTTTTTTGCTCCCAACATACTTTATTTCATCGCCCTCAAATCCGATTAGCAGATTCTCTTTTTCATCGACACCATCGAACAATATCCTTGATTTGATTAATTTCATGGATCACCTGGTATGAAATCTCTGCCCTTAAATTATGTTTAGGTTTACCTTTTTTGTTGTCATATGCGGAGAGAAAAATAGAATCTGCTAATCGGATATCATACGGCATATATTACAATGATTTCACCGAAGTTTTGCACTCTTCAAGGTATTAATCAACCGCTTAAGAGGCTTGTACTATTACTCTCAATAAAACCCCCTGTAGTAACATAGACGTCACTTTCATGACAAACGTTGATTATCTTTTTTACAATATCCTCATAGAATAATCGTTGAAGATAGACTCTAGCAAACTCAAAACGATAAGATTAGATACGCCAAACGATAAATGCTAAAAGTAGATAATTCAACTTTAACTAGCTGCCTGTCATATTCATTTGGCTGCCTGTCATATTCATTTGGCTGCCTGTCATATTCATTTGGCTGCCTGTCATATTCATTTGGCTGCCTGTCATATT
>Ga0193728_1001500_pt1 | contig 11880 bp, 12 predicted proteins | sample U1c1metaG_FD_143037 | JGI IMG/M metagenome (GOLD analysis project Ga0193728, IMG submission 143037) | Soil microbial communities from a riparian zone of the East river system, Colorado, United States - U1c1 | ecosystem: Environmental > Terrestrial > Soil > Riparian zone | place: USA: East River...
ATGGGGGCGCTCCAAACACCAAAGAACTGAGGGAGCGAAGAGGAAGTTCGGAACACTTCACGCGAGTTGCGCGACCGGCAACCTGAATAATCGGCCCTCAGACCCCTTCCTCTCAAGAGTTGGATGTGTTTAGACCGCGGCCAGGAGCTCTAGCTAGCGGCGGACGCCGCGGATTGATCGAAGGAGTTGAGGGCGGCGGTCTCGTCGTCGTAAATGTCGAAAACGGTGTACAACCTGGTCATTTGCAAAAGGTCCTGGACCTTCTTGGTGAGGTACACGAGCTTTAGTGCGCCGCCATCGTTGCACACACTGGTGAAGGCGCTGACCAGCGAGCCCAGGCCGGAACTATCAATGTAATCGACGTCGGAGAGATCAAGCAGGATTTTCTTGCGTCCTTTGGCGAGAAGGTCGCGAACGACCTCGCGAACAGCGGCCGAGCCTTCGCCGAGTTCAATGCGTCCGTTGATTTGAACAACTTCCACGCAATCGATCAGCCGAGTGATCAGCTTCATATGAATCTCCTAACGAATGGATGCCGAGAAGGCTGGTTTCGTTATTGAGAAGCATTGTGTATCGATACTTGCTCCAAAGGCAAACGCTACAGCGGTCAAGTCCCGGCGACCTTGAACGATCGCTATTGAGGTACGTCATTCATTGAGCTACATAGACCTCATAAAGATTCATTGACTTTCATTGATATTCCATACATTCGCCTATAAAAGTTCTCCTCAACAAAGGTCCCGCTCGCCTTTGCAACACAACTTATTCACATTTTGAATAACTTCATAACTGACGAAAACGCAGGGCACCGCACTGCGATGGGACACTTTTGTAAATTCTGCTGAAGGAGTGCGCCATCCGAAAATAAATCGTTGCGCATCGCACTTTTTATTGTTTTCGCCACATTATCGTTTGTGAGTATGCGGGAGCAGTCTTGCGCCATCAAACAAAAGGCGCATTAGAAAGAGTGGAAAGTGGGTCCACAGTTCTAATCGACTCCAACCCTGACCCAACGGGCATGTGACAGGGAGGCAATCCTGTACCTCGTGCAAACCATCTCGCGCAGGCTTGTTCGCTAAGCTGATAGCCAGTTGGGTCAGTACTGGAGAGAAGAATGAAACCTAAAAAATGGATGTTTACCGGTGCGTTGGGGCTTTTCGTTTTGACTGGCAGCGTGGCACTAGCGGATGGGCACGGAAATGGAAACGGCAAAGGCCACGAGAAACACGAGAATGAAGATCGGGACCGGGAAGAGCATGGGCACGGCAAACATTATTACAAGGATCACGACCGCCAAGAGGCGCGGGGCTGGTATAACCAGCACCAGGGTCATCTTCCGCCCGGATTAGCGAAAAAGGATCAATTGCCGCCGGGTCTGCAAAGACAACTGGTGGTGCGCGGGACGCTTCCACCGGGTCTACAAAAACGATTGCAACCCGTACCGCGCGACCTGGAAATCCGACTAGCGCCACCGCCGCCGGAATGTGCGCACGTGTTGGTTGGCGGAAATATCGTGCTGCTGAATCGGCGAACCAACCTGGTGGTTGACATAGTCGCCTTCAATTAAAGAAGAAGAGAGAAACGGCTCGGCGGAATAATCTTTAACGGGAACTTATCTGAAAAAAAAAGAGGCGCGTGGGAAACTCACACGCGCCTGGCTTTTTTACAGATTAATCTTTCGTGTACCTCAGGGATCAGCTTCTTAGTCAACTGGAGTGTCGACTGAATCGATTACAAAATTTATTTTGGGCGTTCGAGACGTAAAGTGGGCGGTAGAGAGGCGGAGATGATTTATCAGGGCTAAAAACTTGGTCTGCTTGCCGGAATCCTTACACCTCATTGTGGAGCTTTTGTCTTCACGAAAGGTAACGGCTCAACGCCGGGGGCCCTTCAGAGCGGCCTAAGTACCAAAGTACTAGATATTCCTCTGACGGCCTGCCATTCAGGTGGGGTACGCCCGCGCTATAGCCGCGCATTCTAACGTGGGGCAAACTCGCTCTAGCTGTTGGCCCTTGCGGTAACAACTGGAGTAGCTGGGTGGAGAAAGTCATCGAACCTCAACAGAAAGACCTACGTAGTTACCCGCGGATACTGGCGCCGAAGGAAGCAGTGGTGGTGTGGCGTTCAGGCGACCAGCGTGGCGCATCTCGGCTGGGCACGGTTGGACTGGGGGGAGTGTTTCTAAAGACTCCCAAACCACCGGCGGCCGGCTCCGCGATCGAACTGGTGATTCAAGTCTCGCCGGGTACACCCGGTACAGATGTGCGTACCCGGGCTGTGGTTTACAACGTGAAACCGGGCGAGGGCATGGGTGTGAAATTTGTACAGATGCGCGGAGAGGATCGCTTGCGTCTAAATCAATTTTTACACGCGCACTTAAACAAATGATTCAACAAATGTACGCAAGTTTTTAGCCTCAGTAAACGGAATCGTCGGGCGTACACTCAAACAATTAGCAGTATCTTCCCGGGGTCCTTTGGCAACTGTAACGATTTTGCGGGAGCAAACAAAAGGCGCGCGGGAGACTCACGCGCGCCGTTCCTCTTTACAGATTAATCTTTCGTGTACCTCAGGGATCACCTCCTTAGTCAACTGGAGTGTCGACTGATGTGATTATAAAATTATTTTTGTGGAGTGCAAGGGAGAAAGTTGGAGGGTGGAAGGATTTTCGAGGGGGGTGAGCGATGAAGAAACTGAGACGGACCAAGAGAAAAACCGGCAGGCCCGCAGCTAAAGGCTTGCGAGCGTCAACTAAGGGTGCGGGCGTCCCGAGCCAGGCTAAGCAACGCTCGGCTGCCGGCATCGGCGCTGCGAAAGATGTGGAGAAATACATCGAGCGGGCTCCGGAACCGGCGGGTAGCAGATTGAAGGAGATGCGCGGGGTGATTCGAGAGGCGGTACCGGCGGAAGCGGTGGAGATTATCAGCTATAAAATTCCGGCGTTCAGATTGAAAAAAGTGCTGGTGTGGTATGCGGCATTTTCCGGGCATTGCAGCTTGTTCCCTACCGCGGCGGTGATTGAAGAGTTCCGGGGCCAGCTTGGGGGATTTACGGTTTCGAAGGGCACGGTGCAGTTTCCGTTGGATAAACCGTTGCCGACCGCGCTGATTAAGAAATTGGTGAAGGCACGGGTCGAGCAGTGCGAGAAAGCTCAACGAAGCTGAGCCTTCAGGGGCTAAAGCCCTGGGTTGCCGGTTCGTTTAGGTCTGCGGCGGGCAGGCTAAACCCGCGACCTACAAAGCCGCCAAGCACAAAAGCCGCACCCACAAAAAGCGGCGACCGACAGACAGGCTGCCGATTTGCGAGGAGACATATTGGCTCTTGTGCTGGGCCAATGGATGGTAGAATTGGCTCAGGGTGAGAGACAATGCTTCCTCTTCATCTCCAATCTGAGAGTCACGTTCCCCTATATATACAGCTGCGCGATCAACTGCGAGCGCTGGTGCACGCCGGCGATTTGCGGCATGGCGATCGCATTCCGGCAAGCCGGGAGTTGGCCAATATGCTGGGCGTGCATCGCACTACCGTCGCGAATGCTTATGCCGAGCTGGAGTCAGAAGGGCTGATTCAGGGGCATGTTGGTCGCGGGACGTTTATTAAGAGGAATGGAAACGGATTGAAGATTACGCCCCCTGCCCCGCCGGTGCTGAATGGCAGCCACGGGATACGGTGGGAACTGCTGTTTGCGGATGAGCGCGGAGAAGAAGTGTTGAGCCGGTTGACGGCCAGCGCGCCGATTGATGCGCTGTCATTTGTGATGGCGCGGCCGGCGCAGGAATTTTTTCCGGTGGATGAATTACAACACTGCGTGAATGCGGTGCTCCGCAACGAAGCGCACGACGTGCTGAATCTTGGGCCATCGGATGGGTACGCGCCGTTGAAACTGGCGTTGCTGGAGATGCTGGGGCGCGAAGGGATCGCGGCTAAAGACGAGAATTTGCTGATCACGGATGGATGCCAGCAGTCGCTGGATTTGATCAGCAAGGCGTTCGTGCGGCCGGGCGATTCGGTGATCATGGAGAATCCGACTTATCCGGGGGCGGTGGCGATTTTTCATGGAGCGCGGGCGCGGTGCCTGGCGGTGCCGGTGAAGACGTACGCGGAACCGAACAGCGAGCTGGGCGTGGACGTGGAGGCGCTAGAAGCGACGCTGGCGGCAAATCGCGTAAAGCTAATTATTCTGACGCCGGATTTTCAAAACCCTACCGGGACGTCGATGTCGCTGGCATCGCGGCGAAGAGTTTTAGAATTGGCGGCGCGGCACCAGGTGCCGATTGTGGAAGATCATATTTATGCGCGATTGCACATGCGGGAAGAGCGAGTGCCTTCGCTGAAGCAACTGGACCGAGCGAATCTGGTGATTCATATCGACAGCTTCGCGAAGGTGGCGTTTCCGGGGTTGCGAGTGGGATGGATTGTGGCGCCCGCGGCGGCTGTGGAGCGGCTGCGGCTGGTAAAGCAAACTACCGATCTGCACACCGACCAGCTGGCGCAAGCGACGCTGGCGGAATTTCTGCGGCGCGGGCTCTTTGCCAAACATCTGGCGAAGATGCGGAAAGTTTATTCGGCGCGGCTGGAGGCGTTGGACGTGGCGCTGCGGAAGCATATGCCGGATGGGACGAGATGGACGCGCCCGGAAGGTGGGATGTGTTTGTGGCTGGAGCTGCCTCCGGGGTTTGATGCCAGCGAGTTGTTGATACATGTGAAAGAGCGGGGCGTTTTGTTCGCGCCAGGGCGGTATTTTTATGTGCAGAATCCGCTACCGAATACTTTGCGATTGGGATTTGCGAGCCTGGATGAAAAGCAGATCGCGCGGGGAGTAGTGACGCTGGCGGAGATGTTGAAGGTGGAGATGCGCAAGAGGCAGCGAGGTGTTCGACGCGCGGAACGCAGTCGAGTGGCACTGGTCTGATTTTTGTCAGGGGAAAGCTTGGAATAATTGAGCGACGAGATTATTTTGGCGCCGAATCCGGAAAATAAATGTTTCGGATGCGGGGGCGCGAATGACGACGGGATGAAGTTGACGTTCACGCAGGACAACGTCGGGCGGCGGATTGTCGGACGATTTGTGCTGGGGCCTCGGTATCAGGGCGGGGGTGGCATGGGGCACGGCGGGATTATCGCTACCCTGCTCGATGAAGCGATGGGCAAAGTTTGCAGATTTCGCGAGGCGCGGGCGGTGACGGCGGAGATGTCGATTCAATTTTTGAAGCCGGTGCGGGTGGATGAGGAAATTATCGTCGAAGCGCACGAGACGAATTTTGTGGGGAGAAATATTTTTCAGAGTGGGGAGATTCGGAATGCCGCGGGAGATGTTTTGGCGCGCGGGACGGCACGATTTGTAATTATTGCTCCGAAGCAATAATTACGACGTTAGAAGTTCGAGGATTCAAAGGCGAGATTCAAGACTTGATGGCCGATTGTTAGGCCATCTAAATTATCAGGAGCGAGAGGAGAAGTTTAATGGACGGGAAAAAAGTGAATGGCAACGCCAACGGAAATCCTGGACCCAAGGAATGGCGCGTGAAGGTTGGGTTGGCGGAGATGTTGAAGGGTGGCGTGATTATGGACGTGACCACCGCGGACCAGGCGAGGATCGCGGAGAAAGCCGGTGCGTGCGCGGTGATGGCGCTGGAACGAGTGCCCTCGGATATTCGCAAAGAGGGTGGCGTGGCGCGCATGGCGTCGATCAAAGTGATTCGCGAGATTATGGCGACGGTGACGATTCCGGTGATGGCCAAGGTGCGCATCGGGCACTTCGCGGAAGCGGACGTTTTGCAGGCGCTGGAAGTGGATTTTATTGACGAGAGCGAAGTGCTGACTCCCGCGGATGAGGAAAATCACATCTGGAAGCATGATTACCGGGTGCCTTTTGTGTGCGGCGCGCGGAACCTTGGAGAAGCACTGCGAAGAATAGCGGAAGGCGCGGCGATGATTCGCACCAAGGGCGAAGCGGGGTCCGGCAACGTGGTGGAAGCGGTGCGACATATGCGCACGATTGTTTCGCAGATGAAGAAGCTGACGATGCTGCGCGATGATGAGTTGATGCATGAAGCGAAGGAACTGGGAGCACCACTCGATTTGATTCGGCAGATTGCCAAGACTGGGAAATTGCCTGTGCCGAATTTTTCCGCGGGCGGGATTGCAACCCCGGCGGATGCGGCGCTGGTTCGGCGGCTAGGTGCCGAGGCGGTTTTTGTGGGTTCCGGGATTTTCAAGTCCAGTGATCCGGAGACGCGCGCGAAGGCGGTGGTTAAAGCGTGCACGCACTTTGATGATCCGAAGGCGGTGCTGGAAGCCCATGAGGAACTTGGAGAGGCGATGAAGGGGCTGGACATTCGACAGATGGAAGAAAAAGACATGATGTCCACGCGCGGCTGGTAAGGCGATTTGCGACAGGCGGCAAAATAATTATCGGCGATTAGTAAATCGACGAGCAGCAACGGGGATCAACTCCTTGGGGATGTGGGCGTGAAGATCGGGATCCTTGCGGTTCAGGGTGATTTTGCGGCGCATGCGGCAATGCTTGAGGGCATGGGCATAGAGTCGGTGGAAGTGCGCACGCCTGCGGACATGGAAGGTTGCGACGGGCTAATTCTTCCGGGCGGAGAGAGCACCACGCAGTTGCAGTTTTTGCAGGAAGAAGGGCTCGCGGAGACGATCAAGAAATTTGCCGACGAGGGGCACGCGGTGTTTGGGACTTGTGCCGGGGCGATACTGCTGGCTACTGATGTGGAGAATCCGAAGCAGGAATCGCTTGGGCTGCTGGACATGACGGTTTTGCGCAATGGCTATGGGAGGCAGATTGCGAGCGATGTTTTTTCGGGGCAGTCTACGCTGAAGGATGAACCGCTGGAGATGGTTTTCATTCGCGGGCCGATCATTGAGCGCACGGGGCCGGGGATTGAAATTCTGGCTAAGCATGCGGGGAAACCGGCGATCGTGCAAAAGGGTCGATTGCTGGCTACTACTTTTCATCCTGAGCTGACTGCTGATACGACGGTGCACGAATATTTTTTGAAACTTGCTCGTGAATCTGCTCACGCTTCCGAGAAGACGAATGGCGCGAAACCAAAAGCTGCTAAACCGGAACGCCACAAACGAGAATTGACGGCAGTAAAATCTTCTACGTGAAGAATCCCGCTGTGGCTCCAAGGTCAAACCACAAATACAACCGAAAGAAAGTGCTTTTCGTTTGTCTGGGCAATGCTTGTCGCAGCCCGATGGCGGAATCCATTGCGCGGCGCGATGCCGCGGACGTGATCGAAGCTTGTAGCGCCGGGCTTACGCCGTTGGGATATGTGCCGGTGCTTACGATGCAGACCTTGGCGGCGAACGGTTACTCCATCGAGGGCCTGTGCTCGACGCCTATTACGCGGGCGGTGTGGGATGACACGAATATGGTGATAAACATGAGTGGCGTACCTAAACATCTCGCGTTTGTCGATTACGGAAAAGTGGAAGACTGGGATGTGCAGGATCCCTATGGCAACGATCCGGTTCTTTATCAGACAATCCATGAAGACATACGACGGAAGGTTGCGCAGCTGGCGGACCGTTTGAGAGGCGCGGAGACAAAAGATGTGCCTGTTCGAATGGACGGCGGGGTCGTAGGGGATCACGAGAAATAAATGCGGCGGGATAAAACCAGCGTATCGCAGGAAGATTATCTGAAGTCGATCTGGGAGATGCTTGAAGAGGCCCAGACGCCGATCAGTGCGCGGTTGGCGGAGGATCTGCGAGTTACTCCACCGGCGGTGACGGCGGCGTTAAAGCGCATGACGCGCGATGGGCACGTGCGCGTGGAACGCAGCGGGCGGATTGACCTGACGCGAAGGGGACGCGCGGTGGCCGAGCGGCTGGCGCTGCGGCACCAGCTTGCGGAGATGCTGCTGACCGAGGTGATTGGGTTATCGTGGGCAAAGGCGCACGATGAAGCGGAGCGCATGGAGCATGCTATTTCTCCGGAGGTGGAGGCGCTGCTGCTGAAGCGTTTTGGAAATAAGAAGAGTTGCCCGCACGGGGTGCCCATGCGCGGGGGAATTGCCAAGCTGCGGCAACATGGCGCGGTATTGCTGGCGGAATTGCGCGCGACAGAGTCGGGAGAGATTGTTTGCGTGTACGAGAAGGACCGGCAATTCCTGGAATTTCTGGAAGGCTTGCATTTGCGGCCTTCGACGAGGGTGGACGTTTTGAAGCGTGAGTACGACGAAACCATGACATTACGCGCCAACAATAAAAAGCTGCATCTTGGTAAACCTGCGACTACGCGCATCTGGGTTCGACGGCTGACTGCCTAAATCCTGGCGCAGCTAACTTCAGCAGTCCTTGCATAATTCATCGCTTCGCACTAGGTTAGTCGCAATTCACGCGGCGCGTTTTGGTCCACGATGCGACCGCAAACAGGAGAATGCGCATGGCTATCGCAAAACATTCTGTACTGGATCGTTCCGGCCACCGACTACGGGTTCGTTTGTTGGTCTGCGTGGCATTTGTGCTGGGCGTTATGCTGCTTGCATTTATGGTGGCGCGCGCGGAGCAACAAGCCAGTGACGATCCCACATTTCGGAAATTGATTGATGACTATTGCGCGGCGTGGAGTACGGGAAACACCGACACTGCGGGGAAACTCTATGCTCAAGACGCCGATTTGGTTTTTTACGATGTGACGCCATTCTCCTATCACGGTTGGAAAGAGTACGTTCCTGGGGTACACAAAGCGTTGTTGGATAATGCTGCGGAGGTAAAGCTAACCGCTGGAAAAGATCTGAAAGTTACGCGGCGCGGCAATGTGGCATGGACGATCGTGCCGATGCACTTTTATGAGAAGACCAAAGATGGCAAAGTGGTGGAGGCGGAACTGCGCTACACCGGCATTTGGGAAAAGCGCGGCGGCAACTGGCTGTTAGTGCATGAACATGTATCGGTGCCAATGGCTGGGGAATAGATTATGGATGGAACTGCAGGAGCAGGACAATTAACAAACTGAATGATTGAGGCACTTCGCTACTACTGGATGATCGCGCGCGGATATCGGCTGAATCCGTGGAACAGCCCGTACATACGCTGGAGATTTGAAACTTTCTTTGGACCTGAAGCGGCGCCATTGGATGCGCGGAACTTTTTCAAGCTATCGTGGAAATATCGAGCGCAGATGGAAGAGTTCATCGCCTGGGCAGGACAGCGGCGACGCGAACAACGTGGGTATCGCTAGGTAATAGGCGGGCGGGAATAACGAGCCGGCGTGAACAACGGCTGAAGCAAGCGCTATAATCGTTGCTGGAAGGAGGCGGGGTGAAAGAGCTAGCCATCCTCCAGGACACTGAACAACTTCACGAAGCGAGCTGGTGGGAAGCAGAGCCGGGCGGCCGGGTGCACTGCTACCTTTGTCCGCGTCATTGCCACATCCATGCGGGGCAGGCGGGATTTTGCTTCATTCGCGTGAATCGCGAGGGCAAACTTTATAGCCTGGGCTACGGCTCACCTGCTGCGCTGCAAATTGATCCCATCGAAAAAAAACCACTGAGCCATTTTTTGCCGGGCAGCCGAGTGTTCAGCATGGGCACCGCGGGCTGCAATATGGGGTGTTTTTTCTGCCAGAACTGGGACATTTCCAAATCGCGGCAGGACCAAGTGCGTTCGCAGCGGGTCGCGCCGGAAGATGTGCCACTGCTGGCGCTCGAACACGGTTGCGAATCGATTGCTTTCACTTATAACGAACCGACGATTTGGGGCGAGTACGTTATTGATATTTGTAAAGCGGCTAAGGATCACGGACTGAAAACCGTGATGGTTTCCAATGGCTACATCACGCGCGAAGCGTTCCACGACATTTACGATCACATCGATGCCGCGAATATCGACCTTAAAGCGTTCACGGAAACTTTTTATGGAAAGATTACGCTGACGCATCTGCAGCCGGTATTGGACATGCTGCAATGGTTGAAAAATGAGACGGCTGTGTGGTTCGAGCTGACAAATTTATTGATTCCGACGCTGAATGATGGCGCGGAAGAGATTGGCAAGTTGTCGGAATGGGTGATGCAGCACCTGGGGTCGGATGTGCCGCTGCATTTCACGGCATTTCATCCGGATTTTAAGCTGCGGGATAAGCCGGCTACTCCGCCGGAGACTTTGCATCGCGCGAGAAACATTGCGATTGATGTGGGACTGCACTATGTGTACGAAGGGAATATTTTCAGCGAGGGCGCGAACAGCAGTTGTCCCAGCTGCGGCGCGCTGTTGATACGGCGTTCGTGGCATAACGTTTTGGAAAATAATTTGAAGAATGGGGCGTGCCCGGGTTGTGGGTTGGCGATTCCTGGTGTTTGGCAACGCAAAAGGGCGAGTGGCTTGCCGGCTTCTGCTGCAAGGTCAATCGCACATCGATATGGGCACGTCAATCTGTAGTTAATCGCCGAGTTCAGCAAACACATAGAAGGAAAACCCAAGACCCAGGCTGGAAAGCGAGCCTGGGGGCGCCCTTCGCGTTTGTTGAATTTTTTGATACCGATAAATTAGTTTTGTGGGGGGCCGGTTTTTTCGCCGAGGGTAAGGCGGCGGGCGCAGAGAACGGTGAAGTCGGCGGGATCGCATTGATAAATGTCGACGAGGGGTAGGTCTGAGGGGCGCAATGTGTAATTCCCTGCTTCCATTTCCTGTGCGTCGGGGGCCGAGTCGGCGATGAGTGGGCTTCCGGGTTTTACGCGGACGTGGAATTGGGCGGAGGGAGGCTCGTAGTTGGAGTAGGTGAAGCAGTGGCCTATGCAGGCGCGGTCGACGATGTGATGAACGAACTGGATACGCGAATCCGATAGAGCGGCGAGCGTCGGAATGACCAGAGTGCCGAAGGGGAGCGCGGCGGTAATGGATTCGGCGTGTACTTCGAGACGGTTGAGCGTGGCGGTGTCGCGATAAAGCAGCGTAAAGAAAAACATTGAGCAAGCTAGGGTGGCGACAGCAGCGGGCTTGCTGGGTCTAAGGCTGCTGTGCATGCAGAGGGCAAAAATTACGGAGATGATTGTTAGGCGGGAGACCAGCAAGCCAATCCACGCGGAGGAAGGGCCGCTGCGCAGGTTCTGCGGGAGAAGCGATGTTACGCAGAAAGCTACCAGATATAGCTCGAGCGAAAGTAAAAAAGGATTCGAGAAGATTGGCGCTTCGCGCCGCTGAAAATATTCGCTTGCCAGCCAGAAAACAACAATTGCCAGGAGAGCGTAAGTTACGAGATGGTAGCGGGCGCTGTACAGGACAAACTGATCTAGCCCATTGAAGACGTAAAAGGGGCTTTCAGGCCAACTGACTTCAAAGTCCGAATAATTTTCCAGGTACCAATGACCGGCAATAAAAATGGCGATTATGGCGGCGGGGAGAATGAGTCTCCAGGGCCAGCGGATGTTTTTTCTGATGGCCATGTAGGCGAGCGTGCCAGCGAACCACAACGGCCCGATGGGATGGGCCAGGGTGGCGAGCGCAAATATAAGGACTGCAGCCAGCCAATCCGAGCGTTTAGGCTGCTTCCATAAAATCGCCAAGCCGAAACAGGCGAGGCCGATGGACAAGTAATAATTGAAAAAGCCCATGTTGAAGGTGTAGCCGTACGCGAGCATGGCGATGCAGGGGGTCAAGAGCCAGGGCGGGCGTTCGCTGGCAGCCGCGACGAAGGAAAAGACTCCCCAGAAAAAAATGAGTACGGACATGGCTACGACGATTTTGGGACCGGCTGCGAAGCCAAAGAGCTTGACGGAATATAAAAGAAGAAGATCGAAGAGAATGTTGTACCACTGGGCGTGAAGATAAAGGCCGGGCGCTTTTCCCTGCTGGATTAAAGTGGCTAGCCAGGCGTTGAAAGTGTGGCTGGGGAGGTCGCCAGCTTCTATA
>Ga0193728_1001501_pt1 | contig 11877 bp, 9 predicted proteins | sample U1c1metaG_FD_143037 | JGI IMG/M metagenome (GOLD analysis project Ga0193728, IMG submission 143037) | Soil microbial communities from a riparian zone of the East river system, Colorado, United States - U1c1 | ecosystem: Environmental > Terrestrial > Soil > Riparian zone | place: USA: East River...
AAGAAGATCGAAGAGATCATCGCGCGCGTCGTCGAGCGGCTCGGCGGATCGCCGACCGCGGCGCCGAAGCACGTGACGTCGACGAGTGGGGCGCCGGATCAGCCGAAGCGGTCGAACATCCCGCGCGGCACGAATGGCGTGTACCCGGATGCCGATCAAGCGGCGAAGGCAGCGCGCAAGGCGTTCGAGCAGAACGAGCGCACGCCGGTCCAGACCCGGATGAAGATGGTCGAGAACATGCGCAAGGCGGTGCTGTCGAACAACGACGCACTGTCGCGCTACGCGGTCGAGGAGACCGGGCTCGGCCGCTACGAAGACAAGCTCGCGAAGAACAAGCTCGTCGCGGAGAAGACGCCAGGTTGCGAGATCCTGCGCACCGTCGCGTACACCGGCGACGACGGCCTGATGTTGACCGAGCGCGCGCCGTACGGCGTGATGCTCGCGATCACCCCGACGACGAACCCGACCGAGACGATCCTGTGCAACGCGATCGGGATGGTCGCTGCCGGCAACGCGGTCGTGTTCAACGTCCATCCCTCGGCGGCGCAGGTGTGCAACTGGTGCGTGCACCTGTTGAACGAAGCGATCCAGGCCGCCGGCGGCCCGAAGGACGTGCTGATCTCGATCGAGAAGCCGACGGTCGAGAGCGCGCAGACGCTGATGAAGCACCCGCTGGTGCGCATCGTCGTCGTCACCGGCGGTCCGGTTGTCGTCAAGCAAGCGATCAACTCGGGCAAGAAGGCGATCTGCGCCGGCCCCGGCAATCCGCCCGCCGTCGTCGACGAGACTGCGAACCTCGGCAAGGCCGCGGACGCGGTCGTGCGCGGCGCGTCGCTCGACAACAACATCGTCTGCATCGCCGAGAAAGAAGTGATCGCGGTCGATCGGATCGCGAACGACCTCATCACCGAGCTCAAGCGCCAGCCGGTACTGTGGCTCGATCATCGCCAGGTCAAAGAGCTCGAGAAGGTCGTGCTCGAGGGCGATCACGTCAACAAGAACTGGGTCGGCAAGGACGCGGCGCTGATCGCGAAGGCGATCGGCATCAGCGGCCACGGCCACGACCTGCGCCTCCTGATGATGGAGGTCGACGAGCAGCACCCGTTCGTGCAGCACGAGCTGCTGATGCCGGTAATCCCGCTGTTCCGCGTGCGCGACGCCGCCGATGGTATCGCCGCCGCGCTGCGCGTCGAGCACGGCTTCCATCACACCGCGACGATGCACTCGACGAACATCGACAACATGGCCGCGATGGCGCGGGTCTGCAATTGCTCGATCTTCGTCAAGAACGAGGCGTCGTACGCGGGCCTCGGGCTCGGCGGCGAGGGCTACACCTCGTTCACGATCGCGAGCCCGACCGGCGAGGGCCTGACCACCGCCATCCACTTCACGCGCGAACGCCGCTGCACGCTCCACGAGGCGTTCCGGTTTGTCTAGAGGCCCCGCGCTCGGGGTCCTCGAGGTGTCGACGATCGCGCGTGGCATCGTCGCCGCCGACGCGGGCCTCAAGCGCGCGCCGGCGGTCCTCCTGCACTCGCGCGCGGTGTCGGGCGGCAAGCACCTCGTGATGTTCGAGGGCGGCGTCGCCGAGGTCGAGGAAGCGCTCGCGGCCGCGAAGCGGATCGCCGACACGCTCGTGCTCGATCAGGTCGAGCTCCCCGCGGCCGACGATCAGGTGTGGCCGATGCTCGGCGCACCGCTCCTGCCGATCGACTGGGCCGGCGACGACGAGGCCGAAGCCGTCGCGATCATCGAAACCTCGACGGTGTGCGCGGCGATCGCGGCGGCCGACGCGGCGTGCAAGATCGCGGCGGTGCTCGTGCGCGACACCCGGTTCGCGGTCGACCTCGCGGGCAAGGCGTACTTCACGCTGACCGGCACGCTCGACGCGATCGAAGCGGCGGCGGGTGCGGCCCGCGCGGCCGCCGATACGCGGCTGGTCGGGCTCGAGGTGATCGCGCGCCCGGCGCCCGAGCTGCGCGGCCAGCTGTTCCGCTAGTGGCGCGCGGTTTGCTGTAGCCGGGGAGATGCGTGTCATCGTCGCGATCTGCGTCGCCGTAACTGCGTGCGGCGGCGGCGGTGGCGGAAATCCCGACGCCGCACCCCACGCCGATGCCGCCCGCGATGCCGCGATCCTCGACGCGCCGTTCTGCCCGGCGATCGCGACGGTCGATATTGCGAGTGCGACCGAGGTCACCGTCGCGGGCGACACGCCGGCGATGGGGATCTTCGATCCATCGCTCGTCTATCCCGCGGATGCGAGCGGCGGCGCGATGGCGTACTCGGCGGTGCCGACCCAGGAGACGATCCGCACGCACGTCGCGGTGTCGGCGGATCACGGCGCGACGTGGACGATGGTCGCCGAGGCCAACACGCCGGAGGCGACGACCCTGACGTCGACCGACATGACCGAGTGCCCGGGCGGGATGTGCACCGGCAATCTGATCTCCGAAGTGTCGTCGCTGATCTACGACGCCGACGAGCCCGACGCCGCGAAGAAGTGGAAGCTGTTCGCGCACCGCTACCTGGTCGGGCCGAACGTCGCGCTGCACTACGCGTACGGTACGATCGCGCTGCAGACCGCCGCCCAGCCGCAGGGGCCGTGGGGCGCGCCGCAGAAGTTGATCGGGTGGACGTCGACGTCGCCGTACTCGTCGACCGGCGTGGTCGTCAACGCGACGTCGCTGGCCTCGACGCACGATTGCCTCGCGCTGACCGAGCCGGGCGCGCTGTGGTTGCCCGGAGCGATCGATCTCGCGGTCGGCTGCGTCTACCTCGACGGCGCGACGCCGAAGATCCGGATCGAGCTGTTGCGGTCGACGACGCACGGCGCGAGCTGGGCTTCCGTCGGCACGCTGCTTCGCGCCGACGATGCCGCGTGCAGCGGCCTCGCACCGGGCCTCAATGGCGCTGACCTCTACGTCACGAACGGCACCGAGTACGTCGTCGCGACCCCGAGCGACGCGACCGGCTACCGCGGCTGCATGGTGTTCCCGATCGACGATCCGGCGGCGGGCAAGGTCCGGCGCGACGGGCAGGGCCGCGCGGTCGTCGCGACCGAGCTCACCGCCGGTCAGTTCGACGGCGCCTGCACGTTCGCCGACGGCGCGAACGGCATGATGCTCGACGTCGGCTTCTTGCAATCGGCCCAGCCGTTCCACATCTATCGTCCCGGCATCTAAGCCGAAAAAACAACGCGGTTGTTTGCTGCGACTTTTGGATAGGGTCGGGGCGTCTGGTGGTCGGAGAACGAACGGTGACCGCGGAGAATCATGCCTGGGACGAGCTCGCCGAGCTGCTGGCGCCGATCCACGCCGACGTGCATTTGTTTGCACGCCGGATCGCGCGATCCAATGCCGAGGGCGACGACGTGTTCCAGGAGGCCGTGCTGCGAGCCGCTCGCAAGCTCGGTGGTCTGCGCGATCGATCGCGGTTCAAGTCCTGGATGTACAGCGTCGTCGCGTCGGTGCACCGCACGCGTTGCCGCCGGTCATTCTGGAAGCGTTGGGTTTCGAGGGACGGACAGCCCGATCCCGTCGGCGACGACGGACTGCGGTGGGCTGACGAACGCGCGAGCGCGCGCCGCGCTGCGGCCGCACTCGCGACCCTCAAGGCTGATCAACGCGAAGCGATCGTGCTGTTCGAGCTCCACGGTTACTCGATCGAAGAGATCGCCGACATCCAGTCGGCATCGATCTCGTCGGTGAAGTCACGCCTCGTGCGAGGCCGTGACCAGCTGCGCGTGTACTACGCGCGGCTCGGGCAACCGGCATCTGCTGCTTCCCTCACCGAGGAGGTGTGCCGTGGCTGACCCCTGGACCGACGACTTCGAGGCGCTCGCGGCGCATACGCGCGAGCACGCTCCGTCACTGGCGGCGACACGCGCACGCTTCCTCTCCACGCCGGAGAAACGTTCCATGCGCTTCATGAAGAATCGTCCCTTGCTCGCTGTGCTCCTCTTGCTCGCTCTCGTCGGTGTCGCCTCGGGCGCCGTGTATGCCGTCGACAAAGTGTTCCTGCACGTCGATCCCGATATGTCGGCGCCCGAGATCGAGAGTGACGTCAAAGATCAGCTCCAGACCGCCGGCGTGCCGACGCTCGGCGTCCATGCCGAAAAGACCGACGGCGAGGTCCGCATCGAGATCGAGACCACACAGGACAACCTCGGCTCGGCGCTCGACGTCGATGTCGGAGGTGTTGACCCCGCGGACGTGATCCGCGAGGTCGGTCTCGGGAAGGGCGCGCTGCCGATCAAGTACGACACGCGCGGCGCTAACCTGACCAAGGATCAGCAGAACACGATGATCACCGCGGCGATCGGTCAGCCCGTGATCGATGCGATGCACGCGTACGAAGCCGCGGAGCATCCCGATCCGAAGCCGCTGGTCGCCGCGATCACGCAGGCGCTTGCGGAGCGCGGGTTCACCGGTGTCAGCGTCGAGGTGACCGCGAAGGAGATCGTCGTGACCGTGCCGTCGGCGCCGACGGCGCACTAGGTCGACACGTCCCACGTTGACGTTGACGTTGACGTTCAGGTTCACGTCGACGTCAATGTCAACGTGATCACATGCGGCCGCAAATCTCTGCTTTGAACGCGCCGCTCACCGACGACTCGGTCGTCTTCTGGATCGCCGAGCCGGCGATGCCGTCTTGACCGATGTCGGTGATCTCGAGCTTCACGTGCTCGAGCGTCGCGGTCGCCGGCTTCTCGGCGGGACCGGAGAACGCGAGGTCGCTGTGGAGATGGCCCGGCTTGGGGTCGGCGCCCTGGATCGTCGCGGTCACGAGGTACGCCTTCGGGCACTTGTTCGCGAGCGACTCGATCTCGAACACGTTGTCGGTGCAGACGACCGCCGGGCAGCCGCGCACGAACGCGATCGTCGTGGGCTCGTCGGCGTTCGCGAGCTTGCCGAACACCTTGTCGTAGGTGCCGGAGAACTCGGTGACGTTGTGCACGACGGTGATACCGGCTCCGGGGGCGGGCGTGTCGGCGCCTTCACCGGAGCCGGTCGCTCCGGCCTTGTCGTGGTGGCCGTGATGCTCGCCGGAGCCCCCGGCGCCAGAGCCGTCGTCATCCGCCTTCGCGGCGTCTTTCTTGCCACAGCCGAGCGCCGCGAGCGTGCAGACGATCGAGAGCGCGAGCCGCATCAGCCCTTGCCGATCGTGAGCTTCTTGATCACGACGGGCGTGTTCGGCTTGTCGGAGCCGTCGCGCGGCGTGCCGGTGATCGCCTTCACGATGTCGGTCTCTTTGCAGCGCCCGAAGATCGTGTAGTTCGGATCGAGCTCCTTGCGCGCGACCTCGGTGATGAAGAACTGGCTACCGTTGGTGTCCTTGCCGGCGTTCGCCATCGCGAGCGTGCCGGCCTCCATCGCCTCGCCCGGCGCGTTCTCGTTCTGGAACTGATAGCCGGGACCGCCGCGGCCGCTGCCTTCGGGATCGCCGCCCTGGATCATGAAGCCGGGGATGACACGGTGGAAGGTGAGGCCGTCGTAGAACGGCTTCTTGTCGACCTTGCCGCCGGCGTTGAACGCCTTCTTGCCGCGCGCGAGCCCGACGGAGTTCGCCACCGTGAGCGGCGCCTTGTCACCGAACAGCACGCAGTGGATCGTGCCCATCGACGTGTCGAACGTCGCGGTCAGCTTGCCGTTGCCCCCGAGGTCCGCGGTGTAGGTCGCGAGATCCGCGGCGGTCGGCGCGCGCACGCTCATGTCACCGTCGGTGCTCGGCGGCGGCGCAGTCTGCGCGACCGCGCTACCGCTGCCGACGGCGGCAATCGCGGCGCTGCCGCTACCGGCGGCACTGCCGCTGCCGGCCGCAGCCTTGTCGGCGGCAGCGCGTGCGGCGGGCGAGGGATCCGGGCTGGGTTGCCCGGTCGGTTCGGCGACTGGGTCGTCGTGCTGGTTCTTGTGCTCGCACGCGCCGATCAAAAGGAACAAACAGGCATATCGAAGGAGCTGCATGGCCGGCGGAACATAACTCAACTTCGATCAGGGCAGCGCGAGCTTGCCGCTGCACGTCGCCCCGCTGACGTGCGATGCGACGTCCGTGCACACGGCGCCGTAGGCCGCGTTCGCGGGCGTCAGCTTCGGCACGTCGCCGCCGCGGCCGGCGATGCCCGTCAAGAGGAACTGCGGCGACTGGACGAGCGCGCTGCACACCAAGCGGAGCTTGGCGCTCGTCACGCCCGTCGCCGGGCCGGTGAGCGTCCCGACGAGGCCGGCAAGCGCGGCGGTCTCGGCGCCCGGATCGATCGCGGGCTCGTTGACCAGGCGGTCCTTGAGCGCGGCGATCAGGTCGGCAGCGGTCGTCGTCGAGTCGGCCGCGGCCGCGGCCCATAACTTGTCGATGAAGTCGCTCGTCACCCACGCCGGGCGCACGCACGCATTCTCGTGGTTCTCCCACACGAGGCGCGCCTGGAAGTCGATGCCGCGGAAGCCCTTGTCGCTGTTCTTGAGGAACATCCCGACGCCGCGCTCGAACGGGACCTCGACGGCCGGCGTGACGCCGCCGAGCTGGCAAGCCGCGTGATACGCGGTGCAGCACGCGCCGAACCCGCTGCACTCGCTCTGCATCGTCGCGCACGAATCTTCGCAGTCGACGTCGCCGTATTCGGGGAACCGCGACGCTGCGGGCGGCGGGCCCCACTCGAGTGCACCGTTCAGCGCCGTGACCAGCGTGCGCGCGTCGATCGCCGCGACCGCATCGCCGGGTCCGTTGAGCCGCTTCGCCGGATCGGGATCCGAGATCACCCACGGGTTGTAGACGTTGGGGTAGGTGTACGGCGAGGCGCCGCAGCCCTGGTCCGCGGTCTGGCGGTTGAAGTAGTCGCTCGACACCACGGCCGAGAGCAGCGTCTTCAGCGAGTAGCCGCTCTGCGTGTAGCGCTCCGCGAGCTGCTGCAGGAGCTGCATCGAGGCTTGGTTGCGCGGGTAGTAGTTCGCGATCGTGAGGCCCGTGCCCTGGACCTCGGTCCACACGTCCTCGGTCATCTTCAGCGTGATCAACCACGCGAGCGCGGTATCGGGATCCTCGATCGCGCCGCCCGGATCGAGCGGCGGCAGCTGGCCGCGCAGCGTGTCGAAGCCGTGCTTCATCGCCTTCTCGAGGTCGTACGCGGTCGTGCGCGTGCCGACGACGCTCGCGAGCTTGCCGGTGACGGCCGCCGGATCGTCGCCGACGTTCGGGTTGAAGCGGCCGCACGCCGTCGCCCAGCTCCACGGCCGGCTCGTGCCGTTGTCGAGGAACGTGTCGACGCGGAACGCGGTGTGCGCGACGTCGGGGTTGAGGTGACTGAACGCGCCGTACACCGCCATCTCGGGCAGCCCGACGACCGGCCAGAACCGATCGGTCGCCGGATCGTCGGAGTCGGTGACCGACGCTTGGCTGTTGTGGCAGTCGAGGCAGACGGTGTCGCGGTGCATGTACGCGGCGTCGAACGTGCCGCCGAAATCCGCGCGGCGCGCGAGCTCCGCTTCGACCGGCGGGACGTTCGCGGCCGGGATCGGGTGCGTCATCATCGAGAACAACTGCGCGCGGTACAGCGGCGTGAGGTCGTCGAGCGCGATCGCGGAGCTCGCGAGGTCGGCCATGTTCCATGCGACGCCATCGCCGGCTCCGCTCGCGAGCTGATCGCGAACGGCCGTCGCGAGCGCCGGTGCCACCGTCGAGCGCGTCGGCGTATCCCAGCACGCCGCCTCGTTCTGGATGTTGTAGCGCTGGACGTGCATCGCATCCATCGTCGCTTGCGTCCAGCGCTCGGTGAATTCGGGCTCGGCCATGATCGCGCGCGCGACCGTGTCCTTCGGATCGAGGCCCTTGGTCTGTGCCGCGTTGTACAGATCGACGTAGACGTCGGCCTCGGCCTCGCTCCTCGGGCGGCGGCCGATCAGCGCGACGAACGCCTGGCGCACGAACGACGGCGCATCCGCGGTGCACGCGTTGAACGGCGGGGCGGCATCGGCGCCGCCATCGTCAGGGTGCTGCGCGTCGTTGCCGCAGCTGGAGCAGCCACCGAACGCGATCGCCAGCGCGAGCACGATGGCGGTCTTCACTGGGTCCTCCCGAGCACGAACGTCATGGTCGCGATCGCAGCATCGAGCTCGTGCTGGGCGTTCGGCACGTCCGACACCGCGAACCCTTCCTGCGCGAACGGCCAGATGCCGAGCGCGAGCAACGCGGCGATCCGGTTCTGCGCCGGGGTCGCGTACATCGAGGCGATGCCGTCGGGCCCGATCGCACCGGCGACGCCCTTCTGCGCCGCCGTGATCGGACCGCCGATGAACGCGGTCGCGTAGCCGTACGGGTGATGGTTGCGGCCGTCACCGCCCTGTGCGACCGGCGTGCGCCCGAACTCGGTGTTGAAGATGATCAACGTGTCGTCGAGGTTCAGCTTCGTCGGATCGGCGCCGGTCGGATCGATCACCGACAACAGCTGCTGCAGCATGTTGTCGAAGTTCATCGCGGTGTCGTGCGCGTTCGCGGAGTGCGTGTCGTAGCCGCCGCCGCCCGAGGCCTCGCGGATGCCGATGTCGCTCACGCACACGTACGACGCCGGTTGGGTCGGATGCGTGAGCAGGTGCGCCGCAGCGGTGATCCCGATCCGCGGGACATCGGAGGACGGCCCGACGCCGCACGACGAGCCGTTCTGGTTCGCGAACAGATCGCCACCCGTCGACGTCTGCAGCGTCGCGGCGATCGCGTCGACGTTCGTCGTGCTCGTGAACGCGGCCATCAGATCGTCGGTGCGCGGGCTGCGCACGCGGCCCTGGCTCGGCCACGTCAGGCGCGTGTTGTACTGGTCGACATAGGCCTGGACGAGCGCGTCGTGATTCTGGCGGTTCGCGCCGACGGCCGGGCGCGCGAGCAGCGACGTGAAGCCGCTCGCGCTGTCGGTCTTGATCAACAGAGGGCGCGCCGCGCCGGGATGTGCACCGGGGCTCGCCGCGGCGCTGACGTTGTCGCTCGAGATGCCGCCGGTCGCGAACACGTACGAGTGCGGCGCGGCTTGTGTCGAGCCCGCGTCGAGGCGCGCGCGCTGGATGTGCGCGCCGAGTCCAGCCGCCGTCGGCTGCCCGACGGGACGGCCGGTGAGCGCCTGCGGCACCGCCGCCTCGTGCGGCTCGAGGTTGTGCTTCTGCACGACGATGCGCATGCGATTCGTGATGTCGGGGCGCGTGAACAGCTTCGCCGCGAACGGGCCGAGCTGGACGGTCGCGCCGTTGGCGTCGGTGCCGATCGGCAGCGAGGCCGTCGTGCCGTTGGCGCACGTCGCCAGCATCGCGTCGTTCGCCGACTTGAACGTGTAGTACTGCGTGTTCGGATACTGCGGATCGGTCGGCTGGCCGTACTGCGGGACGTAGTACAGCGTCTCCCACGGCGATAACCCGCCGTAGAGGAAGATCTCGAGGACCTTCTTCGCGCGCACGCCGGCGGGGAGTTGTACGGCTTCGCTCCCCGCGGGGAACTCGCCGAACGCATCCGCGCGGCGCGATCGGAGGAATGCCGCGGCTCCTGCGGCCCCGCCCATCGCTGCCAGGAACGTTCGCCGTCGCATGCTGGACACCATCGCGCGAACGAGCAGGTTGCGGGCCAAAAAACGTGACAGGTCGCCTCAAGCCCACTCTCCCGGCGATGCCCGCACGGCGCAGTTGGCAAAGCCATGCCGTGCAAAGTCAGTGGTGCGCATCTCATGTTCGTGGTTTCGTGCGCGCATGCACCGTGCGCTATTGCTCGGCGTGCTGTTCGTCCTCGCACAGTCTGCGAACGCACGTGCACAAATGTGGCAGGACGCGACGCCCGATTGTCTTGGCACGACGAGCGAGTGGAGCAGCAAGCTCGAGCTCGCCGACGTCGACGGCGATGGCCAACTCGACATCCTAGTCGCGAACGGCAGCGGCTACTCGACGAAGGGCCCGAACCCCGAGCCCGCGCGCGTGTGGAAGAACCTCGCCAACTGGAGCGGCGCGGCACCACACTGCCAGGAGATCTCGAGCACGGCGGTACTCGGCTTCATGGGCTGGTCGCGTGTGATCAAGGCCGCAGACGCCGACGGCGATGGCGATCTCGATATCTTCACCGGCGGCGCGTATCAGACCCAGGCGAAGCTGTTCATCAACAACAACGGCACGTGGATCGACGCGAGCGCGCAGCTGCCGCAACAGTTGACCAGCATCGGCGACGCCGAATTCGGCGATGTCGACGGCGACGGCGATCTCGACATCGTGATGATCGATTGGGGCGCGGGCAACGCGCAGACCAACAGCGGCGGGCCGCTGCGGATCTACCTCAACGACGGCAGTGGCCACTTCACGGCCGCGACCGCGCCGGCGCAATTGATCCGGTTCTCGTGGGACCTCACGCTCGTCGACGTCGACAACGACTGGGACCTCGACATCGTGGTGTCGAGCAAGAGCTCGCCGCAGAGCTATCTGTTCACGAACGACGGCCATGGCGCGTTCACGCTCCAGCCGGATGCGCTGCCGAAGTTCACGAACAACTACGCGCTCGAGCCGATGGACATCGATGGCGACGGCTATATCGACCTCGCGACGATCAACGACGGTCCGGGCAGCACGAACCACCTGTTCATCAACCGGCGCGATGGCACGTTCGCGGACGAGACCTCGACGCGGTTGACCGGCACGGCGAACCCGGGCGCCGACGACAACGCGGTCGTGTTCCTCGATGTCGACAACGACGGCGACGCCGACATGTTGTACGCGTCGCTGTCGGGCCCCGAGCGGCTGGTGCTGAACGACGGCAGCGGTCACTTCACGCTCGCGGCCGGCAGCGCGACGCCGAACGACACGCCGGGTTCGCTCGGCATCGCGGTCGGCGATCTGAACGGCGATGGCCGGCTCGATGTCGTGCAGTCGCAAGGCGAAGTCGATTTTCCCGAGAAGGTCGAGCTCGCGACGAGTGCGGTCGCGGTCGATACGCAGCCGCCGGTCGTACGTGTCGAGCAGGTCTACCTCGCGGCGACGAAGGTCCGCGCGCGCGTCCACGATCATCAGAGCCCATCGCGGATCGCGGATTGGAAATCGGTCGTCCTGACGGTCGGCTCGACCGACGTGCCGATGCATTGGTACGGCGAGTACCTGTGGGCCGCGGACGTCGCGGCGGGCGTGTATGGCGCATACAAGGTGTGCGCGACCGATCGCAACAACAACAAGACATGTGTCGACGGCAACGCGGTCGCTCCGTACGACGACATCCATCCCGACGGTCCGCCCGACGCCGGCGGCAATCCCGATAACGGATCGAAGTCCGGCGGCTGTTGCGACACCGGCTCGAGCGCCGCGAATCTGTTCGCGCCGCTGCTCGTGCTGCTGGTCAGTGCCAGAATCCGATCGAGAGGCCGAGGTTGCGATAGCCCGCGGCGATATCGCCGGTCAGCGTGATCCGGCCGCGCCGGCGACCCCATGCCTGGAACTCGAGCACGCGGCCCTCGATGCCGAACGTGGCGTGGATCCGACCGGCCACGCCCTCGAACCGATTCGGTTCCCAGTAGCTGCCGCCGCGCACGCGGAACCGCCCGGGCACCCACTCGTACTCGACGCCACCGCGCACGCTGATCGAGTTGTGGCGGCCGCTGCGCTCGAGCTCTTCGATGCCAAACGCGTCGAGGCCGTACGCATCCGGCGACGGTCCGGTGATCACGACATCGGCCAGCGCGGTGACCGCGACCTCGTCGCGAAACGTGCCGCCGACTTGCTGGTTCCACGCGGTCTCGGCCCAGCGGTAGGCGACGCCGGCGGACAGCTGTGCCGGCGTGACGACGCGGTCGGGCAGGCGCATGCAGATGTCGGCGCCGGTGCACTGATCGACCGTGACCTTGGTGCCCGTGATCGGCGCGACGAGCGAGGCCCCGACCCG
>Ga0193728_1001502_pt1 | contig 11876 bp, 10 predicted proteins | sample U1c1metaG_FD_143037 | JGI IMG/M metagenome (GOLD analysis project Ga0193728, IMG submission 143037) | Soil microbial communities from a riparian zone of the East river system, Colorado, United States - U1c1 | ecosystem: Environmental > Terrestrial > Soil > Riparian zone | place: USA: East River...
CCGCTTCGATCGTGGACCGAATCCCGCGGAGGGGCCAATGCCATTTGCCAAAGTTGATCATGGCCCGGCCCTCGTCGACGCGCTGACCCGGCAGCGACGAATGGGCGGCCATACTCGCCGCGGCGGCGAAGTTCCATCGCTACTCGTTCCGCAACGTCCTGCTCATCCTCAGCTAGTGCCCCGAGGCGACCCACGTTGCCCGGGTACCGGACATAACAAGCGCTGGGCTGTCAGGTCCGCCGCGGTGAGAACGGGATCGCTGTGCTCGCATCGGTGACGTACCGCGCCGGCGGACGTTGCGGACCAATCGTGCTTGCCGCGCTCGAGGAAGCCGCGGACGCGCGGATCGTGGTATCGAGGCGGCATCCGTGCCCCGACTGCGTGACATCGTCGGAGCGACTCTGTGAGACACACCACCAGGATCGCGCCCGGGCCGAGGAGTACCGGCGCACTTCGGACGGCCTCTGCGCCGTGCTAGGAGGGTGATCGCCACAGGAAACTCGCTCTCGCTGGGGTGCGGTCCAGTGCCGCTGGTCTTCGGTACTGTGGTCTATGCTCTACCTCCTCGCTGACACGTGCGTTTGGCTTGATCTCGCCAAGAACGTCAACGGCGGGCCGCTAATTGCCTCGTGTCGCGGGCTCATTGATGAGGAACGGCTCGAGCTTCTCGTACCGCAGATCGTGATCGACGAGTTCGAGCGCAACCGCGGCCGCATCGAGGCCGACATGACGCGCAGCGTGAGCGCCACTTTCCACCGGGTGCGCGCCGTCGTCGATGAGTACGGCCGAGAGGATGGCCGCGACGAAGCCCTTACCCAGCTCGCCGACCTAGCTCATCGGGTGCCCTTGATCAACGAGATGGCGCTCGGTCAGTTCACCCAGATCCTCGAGCTCTTGCAGGGTGGCCGGAGACTCGAGCCAAGCGCTGAGGTGCAAGGACGGGTTATGGAACGCGCGCTCGAGAAGAGGGCGCCGTTCCACCACAACAAGAACAGCGTCGCCGATGCACTCATCGTCGAGATGTACGTCGAGGTGCTCGCCGCCGACGCGAGTGGCAGAGATGATCACTGCTTCGTCACGTCGAACACGAAGGATTTCTCCCAGGCCAACGGCGACACCCGGCTGCCGCACGCCAACATCGCCGCCTACTTCGCGACGCCGAGGTCGGGCTACTTCACGAGCTTGGCGACGGCGGTCGCCGCGTACTTTCCCGAAGACGCGCGCGAGCTGATGGCGGATCTCGTCTTCTACGAAGAGCCGCGCAGCCTCAGCCAGATCCAGCTTGTGATCGGCAAGTTGTTGGACCAGGTCTGGTACAACCGGCACAAGAGTCTCGCGTACGAGATCGAAGACGGTGACGTCGAGCTCGTCGACGAGTATCGGCCAAAGGATGCCCAACACACCGTGGTGCGGAGCGTTTGGGAAGGCGCGCTCGCCTCGGCGCGCCGGGTGGAGGAGAAGTTGCCGGGCGAGCTCGGCCCCTGGGAAGACTTCGAGTGGGGGGTGCTCAACGGGAAGTTGTCGGCGCTGAGGTGGGTGCTCGGCGAAGACTGGGAAACCACGCTCGACACATAACCCGCAGGCACGGGTGACCGGTCATCGCATGCGCTGTGCTCACGGACTGCTGAGCCGACGCAGCATGTTGGCGAGCTGGATGACGGCGTCGGCGCAAATACCGGCGTCCCTACGGGTTGGTTCGGGTGTGTGCTTTACCTGTTGAGAAAGTTCGATGACCGCCCGGGCAAGTTTTCGCAGAGCCGCATTGTCGGACCCCGGGACGGCGTCCTCGATAAAGCGCTCCAGGCGCTGCTTCGTGTTCGCCACCGGGGGCTCGGTCTCGCCCGCCCGCAGGTGTACGGTCGGGTTGTAAACATGTCGGCTCAGCGCCTCGGTAACGGCGACACAGTCGTTACCGACCGAGCGGTAATCCTGACCGGTGCGGGCGGCCCGGAAGTGACGCCGCAACTCGCTGATCTCGATGTCTACGGCGGACCATCCCGTGCGCGGATGGGGGCTGACCGGCTCGGCCAACGTCGAGGACACTGCCCGCGTCTCAAGGTCGGCGAGGGCATCGTGCAGTGAGTCGAACAGATCATGGAACATGGTGCGACGAGCCTGATAGCTGCCGGAGGCGCCGTTCCGGATCCAGTACGTCCGGAAGCTCACGAAGTCGCGGAACGGCGGGTCGAACTCTCCGATGCCGATTCGGCCAAGGACTGCACGCAGAGCGAGGATGGCGTCGCGGATTTCGTCGTTGGTCATCTCCCTCCGCCGCTTGTCCCATATGACTTGAGCTCATCGTGGACGAGGCGCGCGAGCCCCACCGCTACCTCCACGTCGTCACGGTCCGGGAGCGGTCCTCTGCGCAGAGACAGAAGGAGGTCGCTGTTGATCACGTGTCGGCTGTCGTCAGCGCCGCCCTCGATAAGAAGTGATGTGGTCTCACGGCACGAATAATGCCGTGGCCCGTTGTGTGCCCACCGCCACATGGCGGTATTTCGCGCGTCTCGACGAGCGTGTCCAGGGTCTCCCGCGATCCGCTGACCGTTAGATCTCGAGGGACACAGGCCACAACGTGAACTGACACCGGTACGGGTCGCCGACGAGCATCGCCGCGCGGGCAGCGGCACCGATGACGCCTGGGTTTGTGACACCTCTGGCTAAACAGCGAGCACCGCGGCGCGGATCGCCACGCTCCTGCCCGCACTACCGCGCATGTCGAGGTCGGCCGCACTGTGAGGGCGAGAGGTGGTGTCCCACCGGTTGTCGGCAGCACTTCCGCGCTCGAGGTGATCGTCAGCGGTACACAGCGGTTAGATCTTGGCCGCCCGCCAGTAGCCAGGGACCGGGCCCGATACTGCACGTGCAGGCCGGCTGGTCCCCGGCCGACGTTCGAAACTTGACCATCGCACTGCTGGTGCTCATCGCAGTGGTTCTCATCGCCGAGAACTGACTATCGGTCCGCTTCAAGACTGTCGTCTGTACCACCACGCTTGGCCGAGTCGGTAAGGCGCGGTCATGCCGCGTCGCTGGTGACCCGGTACCTTATTGAGCGCCTGGGATCGCTGGACAGGATGGCGCGCACGCCCTGGTGGCGATCGTCGTTTCGCAGGCTTCCCACAAGGGACGAGCGGACAGCGTGTGACCTATCTCGGGCAAGCGCTATGCCGATCTCTTCGGGCTGGTCCGTGCGCTGCGTCCAGATCACCGCCGCAAGCGCTCGCAGCCAGTGGCTCGGATGACTCGCTAGAAACTCCAACGGCACCGTCACTGCCTCCGGAGGCAGCGATGCGAGCGCGACCGCAATCGAGTTCGTGTGCTCGTCAGTGGCGTCCCGTAGTTGAACCGTCGCATAGCGTTGGATCGTTGAGTATTGCTCGGGATTGCGGGCCAAAGCTGCAGCAGCCGTCAGGGCAGTTGGCGCAAGCGACGCGTCGCCGAGCGACAATTTGAAGCGCTCAAGCGGGTCGGCGGTAACGGGGAAGGACGGGTCCGCTTCGGCGGTAGCGTATCGCCCCTCGACGAAAGGAAGGACCTGCTCGAACAACTCGTCGCGAACGTCGTCGGGAATGCGCCGAGCTATGCCCCTCAGTGCGACCAGAGCCTCCCGCCGGTTGTGCGCCATCTCCTCATGGTCGTTGACGAATTCGAGCATGCCACGGGCGAACCTAACCCGGTCGTCCTCCGGAAGTACCGTCACGAGGGCGGCTGTCTGCCTCAGGCCAGTGCCAAAGGCATGGACGCCTGGTTGGTGCACGCGGGGTACGAGTGCGGCCCCGAGCCACTGGCGGGCGAGAGGCTCGGCCTGTCTCGTGTCGGCCTTAGCCGCGATGAGCGCCAGCGCCGCGTACAGGCTCCCTCCAGCGGCCGCTCCGGCGACAGCCGCGACGGTCCTATCCGAGTCATGTCGAAGCAGGTCGGGTCCGTGACGCAGGAAGAGATCCGCCATACGTTGGTCTACCAGGAGCGCTTGCAGAAGCTGATCGAGAGCCTCCGCCCGCAGCTCGGGATGCGCACGGGCAATGCCGATGAGCGCATGGACGTGGTCCTCGTCGGTGAAGTGGTACGCGTTCGGCTGACGAGGGACCAGTTCCCGACCGATCTCAAGGAACCGCCGTGCCTGCTCCACGGTGGAGACGGCAGCCAGCTGTCCAAAGGCCTTGAAGGCCGCGAGCATTGGGTTTGGCGCCCCCAGCGGGGCTGGCTGCGGGTGGTCGGTGACTTCGCGGAAGGCGGCGCTGCACCAATAGGGCGCATCGTCGTCGACGATGAGGTCGGCGGCGGCCGCTGCGAACGAGAACGCAGCCGTCCGCTCCCACGGCCGCGGGGTGAGAAGGTCGCCCGGAAGCCGGACCTGTTCGTCGCGGGCTGCTCTGGCGAGCTCCTTCAACTTATCGCTCTCTCCGGCGATGACGTAGTGTCCGATGGCCTCGTGACCGCGGCTGGTCTGCACAAACAGATCTCCGAGCATCTCGTGCGCCTCAAGCTCGCCGCACAAGTCCGCGCCCACCACCGATTGCCACAAGTACCTACGTACCGACTCGAGGGCGTCAGGCCACTGCTTGTCACGAAGGTTCGCCAACCCGCGCTCTCGAGCCGGATATGGCTCCGGGAGCAGCGTGCCACTACCTGCCGCGCGAAGGGCCTGCGCATGGCGGTGGAGGTCATTGATGTCGTCGCCCATCAGGCCGTTCTGCAACCTGACCGCACGTAGCGAGTAGAGCCAGTCCGCTGCGTCGTCGTTGAGCCCCTCCACACACGCCCGCTCGACAGCGTCGCGCCAGCGCGCCATCGAGGGTTGCGGCTGCGGCACGAGCGCCAGGTGACGCGCATACCGGGCCATCACTAGGGCGGTGACCGCGGGTGGGTAGGTGTCTCGCGCGGTGGCAGCCAGCTCCTCCCACCCACCGATGCACTCGACCCTGCACATGCGCAGTCGCGCTGCGGTCAGGAGGCCTTGGTCGGTGTGCGGCATGGACAGTGCCAGGTCGTGAAGAAGATCGGAGCGGGTTTCGAGGAACTCCAGTCGTCGGGCGGCAACCGCCTCCTCGGCGAGCACCAGGACCACGTCGACGCGATGAGGGTCACCATCGGTCAGCGCGTCGCCCGCCTCGGCTAGCTGGTCAAGCGTGCCGGCATAGTCGCGGCGCAGCCCGATCGCACGCGATAGCGCGTTTGCGCATCGCACTACGTCCTGGGGTGCTTCGTCGCCCCACTCGCCGATCTCCCTGGATCTGAATTGCGGCCGAGAGCGTGTCTCCGGCGTCGAACTGCCGCCAGCCGAGGTCGATGCGCACCCAGGCCTCCTCAGCGCGCCGACCGGCGGCGCGGAGCGCCGTTGCCTGCAATTCGCGCACGGGGGATGCGTGGGGCACGAAGCCGGAGGCCTCCAGACGATCCGCGATCTGAGCGAGCAGCTCCGCCGCCTCGTTGGGCCGTTCTCCTACCGCCTCCTCGGCGCGACGCAGATCGTCGGTGAGACCGAGATAAGCGACTGGGCCGCGGAGTATTGCGTCGGCTGCTATGGACGCCTCCGCCGCTGGTCCGATCGGCGGTTGCGCAGGGGTGGTGGTGCAGAACGCCGCAGCGGTAGCCGGGCCGAAGAAGGTGGAGACAATACGGGGTTGGTTGCGCAGGCGCTCGGAGATCTCCCGCCTGTCCCACAGTTCGATCTTCATGCCCTTGTGCTGTTCGCGCAGCTCAGCCAGCTTTTCGATTGTCTGCGTGTCCCGTGCCTCGGTGGCGACCGCGATGACAATACGGTTGGCACCGAAGGGTCGCCGGCCTTCGGTGTACCGATCGACGGCCTTCTCGAGATCACCGGCGCCGAACTCTTGCCACCGCTTCGCCTGGTAGACCGATGGCTTCCGCTCCGCGAAGAAAGCAACGACGTCCAGCCCGTGCTGCGCCTGGCCCGGCTTCCCGTATCGCCGGACGTCGTAGGCGCCGTCGAGGGTGCGGGCCATGGCAAGCACCAGGTTCTCGAAGGGGTCCCAGTCCATCTCGTGGGTGTTGAGCAACGGAGGCGCGGGGTCTGCGAGCGGCGGGGGGAGCTGAGTTGGCCCGGACCAGACCACGTCGTCGTCCGGGATAGGTGTCCACTCGTCGTCGTCCGTCACGTTCCTATTGTCGCCCCGGTCGGACGAAACGACGGGATCGGCTGGTCGACCTGGCGATCATCGCGGTGGCCTACCGGACGACCACCGGTGACCCACTGTCCTCCATGCCGGGTCGGCGCGCGCTATCTGGCGGCTTATCACGTCGTCAGCGTTCCTACCGTCATGGGTGCCAACGGCACGATGGCGTGTGTTGCCCCGCATATTCATACAGACCACGTTTGGCCAGATGACGCCAAGTTAGGGTTGTATCGCGGAGGAGCGTACGAAAAGTCTGGTCCGCTGACCCGCTCGCAGTGCGCTTTCAGCCGCACACACTGGCTCGACGTGCGGTTATCGAAGGACGCTTCACCTCATCGGCGGTCCAGTTACCCCACAGCGTCGATCCACGATCGGTTTACGACCTTTGTATAAATATGCGTTACCGCCCGCGATGAGAACGCGCGCATCTGCCGATCCTGGATCGGCCCGAGACTCAAGCGAGGTCTGGCGGTCAGGTTTCCGTCTGGGATCTCGGTCCGCTGAAAGGGAGTAGAGCCGCTGAGCAGTCGGGGCCGATGGATCACGTGAGCGGGCGGAGCCGCGAGGGGGTTGTGGGGATGACCATGAGTACCAGCATGTCTCCTGCGCCGACCTGGTTATCCGGCTCGGTCCGGAGGTACAGGCGTATGCCCTTCCCGGGAGGCCCGCCCGTTGCGCGGGTCTTCCTCGAGCATGTGCTCGTGGGCGAGCCAGTCGCCGCGAATCTCGTCCCAGAGCTTTTTGATCCCGTGGTTGTAGGTCGTCCTCGCGGCAATGCTGACGGCGGACCCGATGATTACCCATGCGTATAGCCAGCTGGGCAGGGGAAGTTTCCTGCGGCCGAGCCAGGCGATGTAGATCATGGTGCGCTGGTGTAAGCGCGGACACCGAAGCCGCGGCGGACCTGGTAGCTCTCGGTCCAGCTGCCGCTGGCGCACATGTTGGCGATGATCTCGCAGTTGTGGCCGATGAGATTGTATTGCAGGCCGGGCTGAAGCTTGAGCAGGAACTCGGCGCGGGCGATGACCTTCCACGGCTCGTCTGCGGCGGGGTGGTGGCCGGTGAACCAGCTTTCGTAGCCGTGGCGGACCACGACGGCGGTGCCGCCTTGTTCGAAGTCGGCGAGCGTGACTGCGTCGATGCGAGTGCTGTGCTTGTCACGCAGGCTGGCGCCGCTGCCGAACTGGATAACGCGGTCGTCGCTGATGTAGATTCCGTGGTGGTAGTAGATGCCGCGCCGCACCTGCAGGTGCGCGCCCGGCGAGAACCGGTTCATGACTGAACGCTACCTGTCCGCCGCAGCTAGCCGGATGAGCTGAAGTGCCTAGCCGCTCACCCTGCCGGCGATCTCCGGCAGGCCGACTCATCGGCGGCTCGGCTGGCGCACCAATCCCGCCGCCGCCCGGCTTCTGGTGCCATCCGGACATCCGCTTCTGCCGCGATGAGAGCGCACCGTGCCGCACCCTGATCAGAACTGGGCGTTCTGCGCCTGACATCGGGTCCCGCCAGCGCCGTCGTCAACGAGCGCCGATTCGGCGATCAGGCGCGGCTTGCAATGACAACCGGGTGCCGCAGGTTGTGACCTGGCGTAATGCTGTGGGCCGTCTTACCGTGGGGTTCTCGTCTGCTGCTGGGGCCTGGCCGCCCCCCGCCCGGGCCTCAGCCGAGTCCCCGGAGGTACCCCATGGCCGCCACAGCCCCGTCCGCTGCCCTCGTCCCCGTCACCCCCGCCTTCACCACCGCCGAGCGGCTCGCCGTCGCCGGGTTCCTCGCCGGGTACAGCGGCCTGACCCGCCAGGCCTACGAACTGGACCTGCGTCAGTACGCCGCCTGGTGCCGCGCCCGCGGCCTGCCCCTGTTCGCCGCGCGCCGCGCCGACATCGAGGGCTTCGCCCGCGACCTGGAGGCCCGCGGCCGCGTCCGCGCCACCATCACCCGGCGCCTGTGCACCATCGCCGGGCTCTACAAGTACACCGTCGAGGAGGAACTCCTGGACCATTCCCCGGCCGCGCACGTCCGCCGGCCCCGCCTGGACTACGAGTCCCATGCCGTGGGCCTGGACCGCAATGAGATGGGCGCCCTGCTGGTCGCCGCTGGCCTTGGCCCGGCGGCTGACCACGCGCTAGTCTCGCTGCTCGCCCTTAACGGGCTGCGTGTCTCAGAGGCGACCGGCGCGGACATCGAGAGCCTCGGGATCGAGCGGGGCCACCGGACCCTGGTAATCATCCGCAAGGGCGGCAAGGTCGTCACCGTCCCCCTGGCCCCGCGGACCGCCCGCGCCATCGACCTGGCCGTCGGCGAGCGGTGCGACGGGCCGGTGTTCCTGCGCCCCGACGGCCGCCGCCTGGACCGCCACGGCGCCGGGCGGATTGTCCGCCACACGGCGCGTCGGGCCGGGATCAGCAAGCGGGTCGGCCCGCACACGCTGCGGCACGCGTTCATCACCGCAGCCTTGGACGCCGGGGTGCCGCTGCGCGACGTGCAGGACGCCGCCTCGCACGCCGACCCGCGGACCACCATGAGATATGACCGGGCACGGGCCTCTCTGGACCGCCACGCCACCTATATCGTCGCCGCCTACGTCGCCGGGGCGGCCCGCTGAACCGCCACCGTCCTGCCCGCCCGGCCGACGGCCAGGTCAAGCGGGCAGGACAACATTCCCGGTCACAGATCGTCACGGCCTCTTGCGTCCGCGAACCGCCGTTATGGCGCGGATCCATGCCGCGGGAAGGAGGGGACCTCGAGGCACAGATCGGATTAATCTGTGCTCGCACCCGGGCACTCGCCTTGCTGCGCCGATATCCGGTCGTGCCGGTACGTCATGTGACCCCGCCTACCAGTCGGATGTGGGTGCGAGGGCCTCTCGTGATTGGGGCTCCGGGCGAGGGCCGTTCCTGTCAGCTGCTGCTGATCCTTCTTCGTTAGCGCCGAACTGAGGTCACGATTCCGCTGTGGACAAGGATCGGCGATGACGCCGCCGCCAGCCGCAGCGGCTGACCGGCGCCAGCCTCTGCGGCGGTTATTCCTCGATGGCGCCGCCCACCGCGCGCAGATGATCGCGGAAGCTCAGCGAGGGCGTCTTCTGACGCCGCGCAAGATAATCACCGAACCGCACCTGGCTGCGAAGGGACACTCCTGATCGGATCTGCCCGGCCTGGCGCCGCTCGGTGTCGCGGATCGCCTCGGCTAGGGCGAAGAGTTGGCCGGCCAGGGCGCCGGGCACGAACAGCACCCCATCATCGTCGCCTAGCACCAGGTCCTCGCGGCTCACCGTCCAGTCGCCTACGGCGGCGGACTGCAGCGCGCCGGGCGTGCGGTCATCGAGCCGGAGCGGGCCCGTGGGGATCGCGCCCAGGCTGAACACCGGCAGCCCGATCGCCTGGATATCCGCCGTGTCGCGGTGCAGCCCCCAGATCACCATCCCCGTCAGCCCCGCTGCCTGAGCCTCCAGCGCCACAAGATCACCCACGCACGCCTCATCGGCCCGCCCGCCATTGTCTGCCACCAGGACGTCGCCGGCTGCCGCGGTCTCGATCGCCTCCAGGAAGACATCGACGCTGCCGGCATGCCGGGCCGGGCAGGCGCGCCCGGCCACCTGGCTACCCGGCACCACTGCCCGCAGGAGCGCCGGCGCGCAGCGCACCGGGACCTGAGCGCGAATGCAGGCGTCGGCTACGTGGGCGGTGGTCAGCGACGCGAACCGGCGCTGGAGCAGGTAGCAGTCCATGTGGTGTTTCTCTTCCTTGCGGGTGTCGCCTGTCGGTGGAATGTGCGCAAGCGGCAGACTCCGGCCCGGCCGGGACAGCACGGGGCCTGTCCCGGCCTCCTCCCCAGCGCAGCGGCCAGCACGGTCAGCGCGCCTCGCGCCCGGCGAGATGTCACCAGCCGCTCGACGCGCCTGGATCGCCGGGCCGGAGTCCACCCGACCATGCTCGGAGTGCGTGGGTGGCGATCCCAGGGCCAATGCCCCAGAATTGGTTTGCAGATGAAGCCAATCGAGGTCGGCGAGCGCCTGGGCCGCTGGTCAGCAGGCCGCGGACCGCTGCACGCGCTACTGGCGGCCCGGCTGCGGCAGCTGATCGATGAGGGTGAACTGCCCCCCGGCGAGCGGCTGCCACCCGACCGTGCCCTTGCCTCGGCACTGGCGGTCGGGCGCAGCACCGTGGTGGCCGCATATGACCTGCTGTGCCGCGACGGACGGATCGTCCGCCGCCAGGGCAGCGGCACCCACGTGGCCGGGACCGCCGGCGCCCGCAGAACCCAGACCACAGACGCGCCCGTGTTCCTGCACCTGCTGGAACCACGGGACGGCGTGATCCTGCTTGCTTGCGCCGCCCCGGACCGGCCGCCTCCGGAACTGGCGGATGCCTACCAGCAGATCCTGCCCGCGCTGGCCGCGACCTGCGGCGACATCGGCTACCATCCGACTGGCCATCCGACCCTGCGCGGCGCGATCGCCGAGCACTACACCCAGCGCGGCATCCGCACAGAACCCGAGCACATCCTGGTCACCAATGGCGCCCAGCAGGCCCTCTCGCTGCTCGCCCGCGCCTTCCTGACCCCCGGCGATCAGGTGCTGGTCGAGGCGCCCACCTACCACGGCGCGCTGGAGGCGTTTCGGGACCAGGCTGCGGTACTGCGTGCGCTGCCGGTGGGGCTGAGCGGGCTGCGGGCAGCCGTGCGCCAGTACCGCCCCGCCCTCGCCTACGTGATCCCGACCTTCCACAACCCGACAGGCGCGGTGCTGCCTCCGCTTTCCCGCCGGACGCTGGTGGATGACTGCGCGGCCGCCGGGATCCCGCTGATCGACGACGAGGTGCTCAGCGACCTCGCGTTCCCCGGTGAGCAGGCGCCGCCACAGTTGGCCGCATACGGCGACGGCGTCATCTCGATCGGCTCGCTTAGCAAGACCGTCTGGGCGGGGCTGCGCACCGGATGGATCCGCGCCCCCAGCCCGGCAATCGCCCGGCTCGCGCGGCTGATGGCCGTGCACGACCTCGGCGGGAACATCCCCGGCCAGCTGGCCGCCGCGCAGCTGCTGCCCCGCCTCGCGCCGCTGGCGCAACAACATGCCGCCGAGCGCAAAGCCCGCCACGACCATCTCCGCGCCCAACTGGCCCGCCACCTCCCCGACTGGCACGTGCCACGAGTGCACGGCGGGCAGACCCTGTGGATACGCCTGCCCCGCGGCGACGGATCCTCATTCGCCCAGACCGCCCTGCGCCACCGCGTCGCAGTGCTGCCCGGCAGCGGGCTCGACCCCTCCGGCCACAGCGCACAGTACCTGCGGCTGCACTTCCTGGCCCCGCCCGATGAGCTGACGGAGGCCGTCCGCCGCCTGGCCGCGGCATGGCGCGTCTACCGCCCGCCAGCCTGCCGCATCCCCGCACCAGCCGCGCTGACGGTCTGACCAGGCGCGGACCGCCGCCGGCCCGGGCTGCCTGCCCAGGCAGGGCACGAGCTAATCAGGCCCCGCGACGGCTGCGCTATCTTGTACCGCTCGAATATTGAGGTACGTAGTCTGAGCTAGGTTTACCCGGCCTGGTGATATTCGTTAACTACTCCCGCAACGACAGGTTCTCGGGGGACGGGACGCAGCCAGCCAGGATCTGCCGGGGAGAGTTTCCGCTTCCTCCGGCCCGCGACGCGTTCCGTCCAGGTGAGCTCCCGCCGGGGCGGGCCGGCTGCCCCGCGATCGCTTGTCGCCCAGGCGGCTGCCGTGAGCAGCGGATAGGTGAT
>Ga0193728_1001503_pt1 | contig 11875 bp, 10 predicted proteins | sample U1c1metaG_FD_143037 | JGI IMG/M metagenome (GOLD analysis project Ga0193728, IMG submission 143037) | Soil microbial communities from a riparian zone of the East river system, Colorado, United States - U1c1 | ecosystem: Environmental > Terrestrial > Soil > Riparian zone | place: USA: East River...
AAGACATTCATTCAGCGGCCCAGTTCAAACAACACTCCATCTGGCAAAATGAACAGCCCCCTGAGTCGTGTGCTGTTGTTATCTTTGGAGCCACAGGCGATCTGACACAACGCAAGCTGTTACCCACGCTTGCACATCTTTTCAAGGATCATCCGCTTCAACAGGCGTTCTCGGTGGTAGCAGTGGCCCGCCGTCCTATGAACCACGGCCAATGGCGCGAAATGGCACTCCGCTCGCTCAATATCTACATGCCTGAGCATGATAAACTGGATAATGCAGCACAACGATCATTTGCGGCACGCCTCTTTTACTGTCAGACGGATTTTGCTGATCGTGAAGGCTATACCAGGCTTGCCGATCTCCTTGACCAGTTGGACCGTGAGCAAGGCACGCAAGGCAATCGCATTTTCTATCTGGCAACCCCTCCTGATACCGATACTGAAATTATCTATCATCTTGGTGGCTCTGGCTTAGCGCGTCCCTCACACAATAATGGAGACGGAGACGATTCCTGGATACGCCTGATCATTGAAAAGCCCTTTGGACATGATCTGGCCTCGGCCCAAAAGCTCAATCGTGAACTCGGTAGAGTCTTCCGCGAGAACCAAATCTACCGTATCGATCATTACCTGGGTAAAGAGACGGTCCAGAATATCCTCGCGCTCCGCTTCGGCAATGGGATTTTCGAGCCACTCTGGAATCAGCAATATATCGATCACGTGCAGATTCTGGTCGCGGAGAGCCTGGGCATAGGCTCACGTGCTTCCTATTATGAGGAGTCAGGTGCCATTCGTGACATTGTACAGAATCATATATTGCAGATTCTCTGCTTGGTAGCAATGGAGCCACCCGGTGACTTTGATCCTGCTGCGATCCAGGATGAAAAAGTGAAAGTCTTGCGTGCTCTTCCCCTTCTCTCACCTCAGGAGGTAGCACAACGTATCGTACGTGGACAATACACGACTGGCACGGTCGATGGGCAGGCAGTGATTGGCTATAAAGACGAGCAAGGCGTGGCTCCCATGTCAACGACAGAGAGTTACGTTGCCCTCAAACTGTTCATCGAGAACTGGCGTTGGGCAGATGTCCCCTTCTACATTCGAACAGGAAAACGCCTCCCCGCACGCACCACAGAAGTAACCATCCAGTTCAAACGTGTGCCACACCAGCTCTACAAACCGACGGAGACACGCGGGCTAGTTCCCAATCGTTTGACCCTGCGGATTCAACCCGACGAAGGGGTCTCGCTGAAAATCGGCGCAAAAGTTCCCGGCGCAGCTCGTCAATTGAGTTCGGTAGATATGAATTTCTCCTATGCAAGCGCCTTTGGCATCGAATCGCCTGAAGCCTACGAGCGTTTGCTTGCCGATTGTATGGTGGGAGACTCGACACTGTTCATCCGCCGCGACGAAGTGGAGGCATCTTGGCGCATCGTGGATAGCATCACCGACGCCTGGCGAGATCCAGCAAATACAATTGCCAGCTATCCCGCGGGAACATGGGGACCAGAGGAAGCAGATGCTCTCATCGAGAAAGATGGGCGTACATGGGCTAATCCGTAACAAAAGGACGAGAGCGAAGGCTACAACATGTATGGGGACGATTTTCGTGAGAAGATCGCCCTATCCTCCGAAGAAACGTTGTAGTAAGCAACACAAAATCCAATTATCGTAGATACTCATCTAGCCGTACCCGGTTTTCCTGGTATCTGGGCTTTGGGCGACTGTGCCCTCGTGACGGATGCACAAACAGACAGGCCCTGTCCACCAACCGCTCAGTTCGCGCTACGTGAGGCATACACACTGGCCCACAATCATCCATGGTCGTTCGCTCAAGCCATTTCACTTTACTGCTTTAGTCCTACAGTTCTAAGTAAGATCTGGAGACACAGACAATGCGCTTGCAAGGCTACTGCATCGCGAAGGTACAGACAGACCATCAAGCTTAATTACAACTGTAGGACTAGGCCAACAGCAGCCTCTACCTCTTGGTAATAGAGGCTATCAGTCGTAATGAAGGCAGGATGGGACAAGGCCATAACCTTAGTTGCGCCATCAAAGAGCCGTGCGGTGGCGTAAGCGACGCCAGAGAGATTTCCTTTCCAGATATTCCCCAAGAGTTTGTGGATGAATTCTGCATCACAGGTGAGGATATGACCAGCGTATCCGATGGCCTCCTTGCGCAGTGGTTCCCATGTAAAGTTCTCAACCATCTGCTTCAACTGGTGCATCGATCCATCTTTATCCAGCAAGATTCGCGCTTGCTGAAAACTAGGCACGATCCAAAGTGCTTGGTAGGGGTCAGTCAGTTGCTGTTGGACACCTTCGAGCGTCTTCAATCCTATACTAATGAAGTGATCCCCGCGATAGAGAAATCGCTTGCGCAGTGGTCGAAACGAGCCTGGCACAAAGCAGGCTAGGTCAACGTCACTATATGGCGTGGCATCTCCTCGCGCCTAGCTCCCTCCCAGGATCATCCCCCGGATCTGCTCGGTGTCAATTTCAGTAACCAATTTTTCTTGGTTCCCTCGCACTTATTTTCCGTTCAAACGGGCAACTACAGGTGCGAAATTCTCTACCTGTCCGTCGAACACCTGAATGTAGGAAAAACCGTAGCATTCCCGCTGCTCAAGAAGATGCTCGATCGCCTGTTCGGTGCTCATTCCTCTCATCCTGATAGGAAGAGGTGCTCCGGCAGGGGCAATAGCACTGTCTGTAATCGAGATACTGTAAGCTACTTGGGCTAGTTCCAGCTTAGAGAAACGTTCGCCTGCAGCATCACGTATCCAGCCTATTTTTTCCGCCAGAGTTGCATCTGTTGGATCAACACCGTTGGGCCCCCATTTCAATGTCGGAGCGATACTATCGGCTTCGCGAGCCGCGATCGTGAGCATCCTTTTGCCAGCGCTGCCGATGAAAATGGGAGGGTGTGGTTGTCGGACCGGTTTTGGCAGGGCTTTCATTCCGGTGATTGTGTAGTATTTGCCAGAAAAATTCACTTCTTCTCTGGTAAAGAATTGTTTGATAATCCAAATGGCTTCTTCCAAGCGGCTGACACGTGTACCCGCACTCTCGAACGGCATGCCCATCTGCTGGTGGCCGTCATCACTCACGCCCGCTCCCAATCCGAGTTCAAAGCGTCCCCCTGAAAGCGCATCGAGAGTGGCGACCTCTTTGACTAGCATCGCCGGATGTCGGTAATCGTTACAGAAGACATAGCTGCCAACATGCAGTGATGTGGTTGCCGCTGCTGCGACTGCTAGTGCTGAGAAGAGGGCAAAACCACCCATGGAGGGACGGTCAGGCATTAGCAAACTTGCATAGCCAAGCTCTTCAACTCTCTGTGCTAGGGCAACCCATGCGTCCGGTGATGTTAGACCACCAGAAACTACGCCAAAACGAAATGGTCTCTGCATTGTATTCTCCTTGTCATAGTTCTATGATTTATTCAGCAATGTGTTTCCTCTGTCTGTAACAATAGTGTAGTCGGTTCAGATGACGAGAGCATGAACAGGATTGCTCTTTTTTGTCATCAATTTGTCATCTTGCTGTGCGATAATCACGGTAATAAAGGAAAGAATCTGGCTGGAATGGGTCTGCCTTGTTGAATAGATAGATGGAGGAACACCTTCCCTCCCTTTTTGATCGTTTCTATCGTGCAGACAGAGCGCGTTCTCACAACAAGCAGGAACTATTCCATGGAACACCTGACGGAGAGGAACTGGGAGGTACAGGTCTGGGCCTCTCTATCGTGCAATGGATTGTGCAGGCGCATAGCGGAGAAGTTCTGGTAGAGAGCAAGATAGGCGAAGGTTCGACCTTTGAAGTGCGACTTCCTCTTCAAAGAGAACCCTTCTAAACTCAGATATTAGGAAAAAGGAGAGAAAGAGATGGATAGGTTTCTAGCTGATCTGCAAAGTGATAATACCTTGCAGGGGCTTAACGAAACTGTTGTTGATGCTGACCCGTTCAGACAATTTCAGGTCTGGTTCAGTGATGCAGTGGCTGCAAATCTGGTGCAACCCAATGCGATGATGCTTGCCACTGCCAGCAAGGATGGGAAACCATCGGCGCGGATCGTGCTTCTTAAGAGCTTTGATAAACGTGGCTTTGTCTTCTATACGAACTATGAGAGTCGGAAGGGACAAGAACTCGCAGAAAACCCGTGGGCGGCCCTGGTTTTCCTTTGGGTGGAACTCCAACGTCAGGTTCGCATTGAGGGGCGAGTCGAGAAATGCTCTGCAGAGGACTCGGATCTCTATTTCCAGAGCCGCCCGTTAGGTAGCCGTCTGGGGGCCTGTGTTTCTCAGCAGAGCCAAGTGATCAGCAGTCGTGAGGTTCTTGAGTCTCGCCTGCAGGAACTGATAGTCGAAAATGCCAATGGTGATATTGCCCGACCACCCTATTGGGGAGGGTACCGCCTCAGTCCAACCTCCATTGAGTTCTGGCAAGGACGACCGAGCCGACTTCACGATCGTTTGTGCTATAGTCTGCTTGATAATGGAACCTGGCTTATTGAGCGTCTATCGCCCTAAAAGAGACACAACAGACGACGGCCACAGTCCTTCAGGCTCGGGACTTCACAAAGCGCAGAAGACAAATCTTTTTTCTTCTCGGGAGGATATCATGTCTCACAACCGAATGCCCTCCTTGCAGAGGGGGCAACTCATAATTGCTCTGAAAACGCTCATTTTCTCGATCCTAGTTCCTGGGACGGTGGCTGGGATTATCCCTTGGCTTCTGGTTCAAGGGTCGGGAGGGGCAGTGCTTGTGATTCCATCCATCTGGATGGTTGGTTTTCTCCCACTACTTGTGGGAGTGGGACTCTATCTCTGGTGTGCAGGAGCGTTCACCTTCATTGGAAAAGGAACGCCTGCGCCCTTCGATGCGCCAAAATTCTTGGTCAAAGAGGGACCCTATCAATGGGTTCGCAATCCGATGTATATTGCTGTTCTTTCGGTAGTGATTGGGGAAGCCATCCTCTTTCGCTCTTTCCTGCTTGTCGGATATGCTCTGCTAGTAGGAGCGGTGGTTCATCTGTTTGTGGTCTTCGTCGAGGAACCCTCTCTGCATCATCAATTTGGGGAGAGTTATGGAGCCTATCTTCGTACGGTTCCGCGATGGCTTCCTCGTTGCCCACAGGCGTGATGGGTTACTATGATGACGACACGACTTGAACACTGCTCTAAGTGGAGGATTGCCAAAAAGAAGTGGATCAGTGGCCGCTGGAGACGATATATATTGAACGTATCCACCGTCCTGTCTTTTTCGTGACTTTGTTGTAGCAGATGTACTCGATTTCAAACAACTCGCTGACGACTTTGGGGATGCTAGGTCAGGAGAACAGCCGGAGGATATCTACCGCGTATTGCAGAGGGTCGGAAATAATTCCTAGCCTATCTACAGCAAATAGTTGCTTTCCTATATTTCGCTCTTTTGCTTCATTACTTGGATCTCTACTCTGGTGGTCTCGATCTCTTCAGACCTCACCACAAACCAATTCGATAATAAATCGAATTCGATTCTCAGATTATTTCCGACCCTCTCGCGAAAACCCCTTCTGCAACAAAATAGAGCTGTACATTGTCATACTTGGCCAAGACATCCTCGACACATATTTGCAGTCAACATTGGCTGATGCATACAGTTGTCCAGTTAAGTTGGTGTGATACAACATAAAAGACATGAACATTGAATAACTATTATAGATATAAATAAAAAGTTCAACTACATTTTATAGTTTCTTGATATGAAACCATAATACAAATTTATATGACACATAAAAGGAGTTTTTTACAAAATCTAAGTTAAAGTAAATACCAAGAAATAGCATATAAAATACGATTAGTTGCAGTGCATAATGCACTTTTATCGTAATTTTCATGCATTCCATCAAGGCAGTTTCATGTCTCCCATATGTGAAATGCTTTGAATACTCCCTACTGTGCTTCATGCATACGTCCTATTTTTGGCCGTGTCTCGGTCCTGGGTCTATTTATACAGATGTATCACATTATGACTTATTTATAAATAAAAATAAATCATTAGAAGCAAGAATGTAAAATTATATATATACAAGTAGCTAGCCCATGGTATTTTTCTTGCTACAATTGTGAGGTTGGCCAAGACGAAAAGCCAACTCTGAGCAGTGACATTGGATAAGCTACTTAATAGGGGTAGTGCTACGTAACGTGTAGCCATACCCCTAATATAGAAAAGGAGATAGAGTGATGAATGTCCTAGTACAAAAAAGCTGGCGTACTACAGCAGTTCTAGCTATAGCCATGTTTATGTTCGTAACCACGGGAGCATCCGCACACGGCACCAATGAAAACCCCGGTGTTTTCCCCCTCAATGCGCATATTCATGGGTTAACATATAATGAGTGGAGTGCACGCTGGTGGCAATGGGCACTTTCCTTACACAACCTTGATGATTGTACTGTGAATCAATCAGGCAAGCTATGGTTCCTTGCTGGAACAACAGGAGGCCCGGCCGTCACACGTCAATGTTCCATTCCTGCAGGGAAAGCGTTTATGTTTCCAATCATAAACGCCGAATGGTCAAGGCTCGAAGCCGAGGCCAATCACAACCGGTGCATCGTTCCGGCCCCTATCAATGGTATCAGCGATGCCGCGCTAGGCTCCTGTGCAAGCACGCAAATCGATCATACCACTGATTTACAAGTAAATGTTGATGGGCAAGATTTGGTTGATTTACGTAAGTATCGCGTACTCTCTCCTCCCTTCAATTTTAATGCCGTAGCGGGAAATCCGTCTGGTGTTCCCTCCGGTCCCAACCGCGCTGTCTCGGACGGTTATTGGATCATTCTGAAACCACTTAGCCCAGGAATGCATACGTTGCACTTCATCGGCAAAGCATTCTTCCCAGAACTCGGTGACTTTACCTTCGTAACAGATACAACGTACAAGCTAAACATAGTAAGCCATTCACCTTTGTGTAACCTGACCGATTTATCCGCATCGACGGAAGGATAAATTGGCTCATCCGTGATTTTGATACTCATGGCGAACCCTCCATCCAACCAAATAGGGGTGATATGCGCGAAGCTGACATGAAGGGCAGGGTAGCCTGATGACAGCTTACGTAGCACCGGGCCTTTTCCCTGCTAAGCAATGAGAAGACGAAATCGTCTTGATGGACTGCATGAAACGATGCAAAAGTTGACTAATGCACTGTAACTAAAGCGGTTTAAACAAAAGTGCTTCGCACATTCGTTTAAACCCACATAGGCAAAAGCACTTTGTGCATTCGTCTATGTGGGTTTGGCCGCAATCACCAGCGAAAGATGTGCATCTCCTGCCGCTTTGCTTTTTGCCTTTTTGAGGCTTAGCGGAGAGCAAACAAGCTCGAATCATCCCAACAAATCCTTAGCGGGGATTTTGGGGGGTAAAAGTGTCGGGAGGCCTAATATATACCAAAAATGAGTTCCTTTCATGCTCTTCGTTCCTCTCTATGAGCACGTTTTCTCATCTATTGAGGAGCTTTTTGAGGGTTACGAAATGCCCTCAATAGCACTCAAGTAGCTTCCCAGAGCGATCCAGACGAATTTAGTCTAAACAGTAACTAGTTCAATTGCTGCCTTTTTTATACTTCGTTATCTATCCTCTAAAATAGCACGAAAAAAGAAAATATATTTAAAAATAAAGTTTATGTGTTATTTCTTGGTATTTACTTTAACTTAGGTTTTGCAAAAAAACCCTTTTATATATTGTATAAATCTGTATTATTGTTTTATATTAAGAAACTATAAAATGTAATTAAAATTTTATTTATATCTATAATGGTTATTCAATGTTCATGTCTTTTATATTGTATCACACCAACTTGACTGGACAAGAGGATGCATCGGCCAACGTTGACTGCAAATATGTGTCGAGGATGTCTTGGTCAAGTATGTACATTGTAGGCAAAGAGCAAGGTAGGCAAAGAGCAAGAGGGTTTCAATCGCTCGTTCGAGAGTCGGAAATAATTCCTAGCCTATCTACAGCAAATAGTTGCTTTCCTATATTTCGCGTCTTTTGCTTCATTACTTGGATCTCTACTCTGGTGGTCTCAATCTCTTCAGACCTCACCACAAGCCAATTCGATTTATTCTCAAATTCGATTCCCAGATTATTTCCGACCCTCTCGCGAAAACCCCTTCTGCAACGTGTTTAGGGTATAGTGCAGGGGGTGTTAGAAGATTGTTTCAATCGCTCATTCGCGAAAACCCCTTCTGCAACGGATGACATAGCAATTCCATCTCCGTGCTTCAAGCACAGTTTCAAGGGAAGACTAACACTGGACTTGGGCAGAATTGAACTGCCGTAAATAGAAAGGCAAGTCCTTCTGTCGAACCTGTCAGGCCCTTTATGCTATTGCTCAGATGGCTCTTCATCTTCTGTAAGCTCGTCCAGCCTCTCATGTATCCACACCGCCATATATGTCTGGTTCCGCTCCATCATACCTTGTAACACATAGCCTATCAGGGTTTTCACCGCTTCCTTTAGCTCATCAGTGAATTCGCCCTTGCCATCAAAGCCGCCTGGGATAAGCCTGCCAGCCTCACGGTCAGCTTCCAGTTCTGCTCGCTTCTTCTCAGCGTACGCAAGGGATTCAGGACTGTTGAGAAGTGCCTCCCATTTGCGTTCTATCTCGAGGGCTTCTTCTTCTGATACGTACACATCGGGATCAGGGATTGGACCTTCAAGTTCCTCCTCATGGCTGCTGACCAGCAATTCAAGACATTCCTGTCCCATTCTTGCCGCGTCCTCGTAGGTATCACCATGCGTTGATGGCCCTCCAGAATTGACATTAGCCCACTCAGGCAGAGTCACGAGATATTTGTGATCCTCATCACTCCATTGGATAAGCATAGAATAGCGAAGATTTGGTGTTTCTCCCCAATCATCAGGCTTGCTCTCTATGTCTCGTTGCTGCTCAAGGAGTTCTGCCATTTGCCTTGCTTCATCCTCAATATTGGCGGCAAACGATAATAAAGCATCGCTTGTTTCATGCTGATCTAGCTCTTCCTTGGCTTGCACGTAAAATTCATGTATTAGCTTAAGATGCTCCTCAATTGACTCTGACATTATTTGTTCTCCTCATGTTTCGATCGTTCATTCGCGAAAACCTCTTCTGCAACCCCTCTTGACTACACTCCTAATTATAGCACTACTTCGGTTTCAATCGCCCAATCGCGAAAACCACTTCTGCAACAGTTGTTGCCTATGATCAGCATGGCTTGTCAGTAGTGTTTCAATCGCTCAATCGCGAAAACCACTCCTGCAACGAGCAGGGGGAAAATATCAGAGATTACAAAGCCAGATTAAACCAGAAATAAGCAGGGGGAGAACGAGAAGGGCCGCGATAAATGTCCCCACCATTGCGAGCCCTTCCCCCATTAAGCAACAGATACCGCACCCTACAAGGATAACAAGAATACCTTTAAACATACTAGCAGCACTTTCTCTTGTTTCTTCTCTGTTTAACTGTTCTTGTAATCTTCTTGCACGGCGCATATTATTTAGTTCCTGTTGGTCACTGTTCTGTTGATACATTATTTCCCTCCCCTATCTCCTGTATGTGTTTTTCGCATATTCATCTCCATGAATAGACCGAATAATCTCTATATTTCAATCGCTCAATCGCGAAAACCTCTTCTGCAACCAATCTTGTGTTTCTGAGGGCCCACCTCCAGAAGAAAGTTTCAATCGCTCATTCGCGAAAACCCCTTCTGCAACTCTACGAGATAGCGACTGGTGCCAATAGTGAGAGCATCCCGTTTCAATCGCTCATTCGCGAAAACCCCTTCTGCAACTCCTCATCAGGAAAGACAACAGTATGGCCTGCAGGGTTTCAATCGCTCATTCGCGAAAACCCCTTCTGCAACACCTGAGAGCGCAGTAGGGCTAGCTGTTGTACCTTGGTGTTTCAATCGCTCATTCGCGAAAACCCCTTCTGCAACAACAAGGACGTGGGCTGCGATTAGGGCTTTGAAGTAGTTTCAATCGCTCATTCGCGAAAACCCCTTCTGCAACTCCACTCTGTAGGCCGATAGAGCTAACGTTCAGATCGTTTCAATCGCTCATTCGCGAAAACCCCTTCTGCAACAACGAGTCCTCTTTCGTGTCTTTCGCATTCGACATGGTTTCAATCGCTCATTCGCGAAAACCCCTTCTGCAACCTACCTTTCTCACACAGGATACACGTTTTACATCGTTTGTTTCAATCGCTCATTCGCGAAAACCCCTTCTGCAACAGTTGCATGACTTTTGACGGTTCTTCTTGCATTCCTTGGTTTCAATCGCTCATTCGCGAAAACCCCTTCTGCAACCGTAGGTTGCCTTCAAGCAGATGACCATTGATACAATGTTTCAATCGCTCATTCGCGAAAACCCCTTCTGCAACTATAATCTGCAATACCACGGTATCCAGAAATATGTCAGTTTCAATCGCTCATTCGCGAAAACCCCTTCTGCAACATAAGGAGAGAAATAAATGAGTAAGCAGATTAAGATGTGGTTTCAATCGCTCATTCGCGAAAACCCCTTCTGCAACTTGGGATTAAGCTCGTCTTTTAATGGGATGCCTGAGAGGTTTCAATCGCTCATTCGCGAAAACCCCTTCTGCAACAAACCATTAGGCTACCATACGGGTCCAATGTTGTTTAGTTTCAATCGCTCATTCGCGAAAACCCCTTCTGCAACGATGATGATCTGAGGGACGAGTAGCATGCAGACCACGTTTCAATCGCTCATTCGCGAAAACCCCTTCTGCAACTGTGATTACCCATGCTTTAGCCTTTAGGGTTGTGAGAGTTTCAATCGCTCATTCGCGAAAACCCCTTCTGCAACATGCTACCTTGGTATAGGTATTCCCTGCCGAGTCAGTGTTTCAATCGCTCATTCGCGAAAACCCCTTCTGCAACGCCAGCCGTCAATTGGCTAGCGTCAACAACGTACTGGTTTCAATCGCTCATTCGCGAAAACCCCTTCTGCAACGGAGCAATGCTGATCGAGTATCAATTTGTAGATCCTGAAGTTTCAATCGCTCATTCGCGAAAACCCCTTCTGCAACAACCATCGATCGGCCCTGATTTTGTCCAGGACACCATGTTTCAATCGCTCATTCGCGAAAACCCCTTCTGCAACGAAACTCATCGCCATTCCCCGCCATCTCGCTGATTTGTTTCAATCGCTCATTCGCGAAAACCCCTTCTGCAACGATGATTGGTCAGATCAAAGATCTCCTCTAAGTCCCGGTTTCAATCGCTCATTCGCGAAAACCCCTTCTGCAACAATCTCACTATCAGTTGAGAAGACAATCTTTGGATGGTTTCAATCGCTCATTCGCGAAAACCCCTTCTGCAACTCATCAAGAGCCTTGGGGGTGTTGAGTGCCTCTGGGGTTTCAATCGCTCATTCGCGAAAACCCCTTCTGCAACTAGTCCGTCAACTGTCGAGAAAAAGCAGTGTCTCGAGTTTCAATCGCTCATTCGCGAAAACCCCTTCTGCAACACCTCTAGTGTTGCATGGATTTCAAAGATTTTAGCAAGTTTCAATCGCTCATTCGCGAAAACCCCTTCTGCAACCCGAGACGGAGCAAAAATGGAATTCTGGTTTCTTTCCGTTTCAATCGCTCATTCGCGAAAACCCCTTCTGCAACCATTATAGGAGTAAACATGAGCACAAAACCCAAATCGTTTCAATCGCTCATTCGCGAAAACCCCTTCTGCAACAAGAAAGCAGGTCCAGAGGGCAGTATACCGTTTAGCAGGTTTCAATCGCTCATTCGCGAAAACTCCTTCTGCAACCTCCTGAACTCATCGGTGGAATGTTATCCACTATGGTTTTGTTTCAATCGCTCACTCG